>OBLT010000387.1_pt1 | contig 29500 bp, 26 predicted proteins | sample 1518721 | NCBI WGS metagenome assembly OBLT01 (sample SAMEA3539307, study PRJEB22396) | soil metagenome | biome: tundra; feature: field; material: soil | place: USA | collected 2010-05 | depth 0.15 m | reverse complement strand
GGTCGGGAGCATTCACCGACTACTTCGTACTGTGCAGCGGAACCAATCCGCGGCAGGTCCAGGCCATTGCCGACGAAGTGGAGCTGCGTTTGAAGGCCGCGGATTTGCGCCCCGCGCATGTCGAAGGCTACAAACAGGCAGAATGGGTGTTGCTGGACTATGTGGACTTCGTGGTGCACGTTTTCTCCGAGAAGGCGCGCAAGTTCTACGATCTGGAGCGGCTGTGGAAGTCGGCGAAGCGCCTGGAACCGTCCGACTTGAAGACCGCTCCCAGGAAGCGAAAGGCTGAGGCTAAGCCGGCCGCGCCGAAAAAGAAAAAGATAAAAATAAGGAAAGCCTCGTAGTTCTTCTCTGGATTCTGAAGGTTCCCCATGACATCGCACCCAGACTCCAAGCCGGATTGGGGAACTCAGTATCGCCTGGTTGCCGCTGAGAAGTGGAAGACCAAGTCGGCAGCCATGGGCCAGTCGGTGACCGATGCGCTGGTGGAATACGCGCAGCCGGCGCCGGGAATGCAAGTGCTGGATTTGGCAAGCGGGTCCGGTGAGCCTGCAATTAGTCTGGCATCTCGTGTGGGGAGGCATGGTCATGTCACCGCGCTCGATCTGAGCGCGGATCTTCTCGAAATCGCTGCCAAGCGCGCACGCGCTCGCGAGCTCAACAACTTCACCACCCAGCAAGCGGACGCGCACAGCCTGCCTTTTCCGGACGACAGCTTCGATCTTGCAACCTCGCGCTTCGGCGTAATGTTCTTCCGCGATCCCGGCCTTGCCTTCCGCGAACTCCGGCGCGTTTTGCGGCCGGCGGCGCGGGCGTGCTTTCTGGCGTGGGGACCGTTCGACCAGCCTTATTGGCAAAGCATGATGGGCGTGGTGCACAGACACGTGGGCGGCCCTTTGCTGCAGCCCGGTGGGCCAGATCCTTTCCGCTTTGCCGCGCCCGGCAGCCTGTCGGAAATTTTGCGCAGTGCGGGATACAACGCGGTTGAAGAAGAGACCAAAACGCTGCCCTGGACGTGGCCTGGCCCCGTCGAAGAAGTGTGGGAGCAGGCGCAGGCGGTGGCGGTTCCATTTCGTCCCATGCTGGAGCGCGTTCCTGAGGATCAATGGCCGCAAATTCACGCCGAGGTGCACGCCGCCGTGCGCCCGTACTCGGACGGGGAGAAGATCGCCTTCGGAGCGTCGGTCGTGCTGGCCTCGGGGAAAAAGTGAGGCAGTGTTCGCCCGTGAAAATCAAGATTGCGTGGATCGGGAAGACGAAAGAACCAGCGATCGCATCGCTGACGGAAGAATATCTCAAACGAATTTCTCGCTACGTGTCGGTCGAAGGACTCGCGCTGCGCGACGAAGCGGCCTTGCTCGAAATGTGTGGCCGGGCGGCGGGGTCGAAAGGCGGAGCGAAGTCTACTCTGGTACTGATGGATTCGCGCGGTAAGGAGTTTTCATCCGAGCAGTTCGCCAAGTTTCTGGGAGACTATCAGGACCGCAATCCTTTGCCGCTGGTCTTTGCCGTGGGCGGGGCGGATGGCTTCGGCGACGCGGTGCGAGTGGCTGCGCAGCACACGATCTCACTCGGGAAGATGACTCTGGCCCACGAATTGGCGCGAGTGGTTTTGCTGGAGCAGGTTTATCGGGCGTTTACGATTCTGAAGGGGCACCCCTATCACTCGGGGCATTAAGTCGAATCGCTGGTTCTCTTGCGAATTCTGCCGTCACGGTTCTTAGTTGGCGCTATGACTTGGTCTCGCGACTCCTAATTGGTGAGATATCGCCATAGCAGTCACTGAGGGGTTTGGCGCCTCACTTCTTCACCGCGTTTCCTGTCCCGCCAACCAGCACCTTCAAAATCTCCTGGGCCAGGTTGCCGGCGTCCGCGCCTTCCATGTTGGTGAGGACGACCACTCCCGCCCGTTGCGCCGGTGCGATGGTAAACGCAGTGCTCGTCCCCTGCTGGCCGCCGTTGTGACCCACGGACGCGATGCCGCCCTCGTTGCCGTTCCCCCAGCCGAGCCCGTACTCATCCTTCGATCCATCCGAGGGCTTCAGCGGCGTCCACATCAAATCGCGCGTGGCGCGCCGGATCAGCTTCTCATTCAGGTTGGCCACCTCGAATCGCGCCATGTCTTCCGCCGAAGACAACCAGCCGCCTCCCGGAATCTTGTAGCTGGAGTCGAGGAAGTCGGCATTCTGCACGGTGCCCGATTCCGCTTGCTGATAGAAGCGGGTGCGATAAGGAATGATGGCAAAACGATTGTCGACTTGCGTGTGCTCCATGCCAGCGGGAACGAAAACGTTTTGCCGCACGAAGTCCACGTACTTGCCGCCGGAGGCCCCTTCGATGACGCAGCCCACCAGCGTGTAGCCCTGGGTCGAGTAGTGAAACTGCTTTCCAGGCTCCGAGAGCAAAGCATCGTTCTTGAAGAAGTCGAGCCCGGCCTGGATCGGATTCTCGAAATGCTTCGTGTTCCCCACTTCAGGATCGTCCTGAGAACTGCCTTTATAGTGCCGAATGCCGGCCAGATGTCCCATCACCTGGCGCGTGGTGATCGGCGATTGCTTCTGCGGAAAGGCCGAGCAATATTTCTGCACGGGCGCGTCGAGATCGAGCTGTCCCCGCTCCCACAGTTGCATCGCGGCTGTGGCCGTGAGTGATTTGGAGATGGACGCCAGACGGAAGAGCGTATGTTCGCTGGCGGGCGCATTGTTCTCCACATCGGCCAAGCCGAAGCCGCTGGCCCACTCGTACTCTCCGTTCTCGACCACCCCTATTGAAACTCCCGGGACGTGGGTAGAAGCCATGAACTTGGAGACGGCAGCTTCGATCTGGGTACGCTTTTCCGGAGAGAGCTGGTGTTCCTGGGCTTGGGAGTATCGGCCAAAAGCCGCGCACAACAGCACGGCTACGACCAGCGATCTCAGGGCGCGTGCCGGTCGCAGCGAGAACATTCCATTGGAGGTCATGATTTACCTTCCGATAAAGTTCTCTATTGTAGGCCAGCTACGCGCAGCCAAACCACAAGGACTCAGGGCGCTCGGCCGCTGATCCCCCTTTGGCCCTACTGCGTCACGGTGGCCTGATAGCTCACCGCCTGCCAGTGCCCCGTACGACGGACCCAGACCCGGGTATAGCGGTAAGGGCCGCTGAAATCTTCACCCAGTTGGTGGCCCTTCACATCGGCGCGGGCGGTGACGATAGCGGTGTCGCCATAAAGTCGCACAACCATGTCGCTCACGTTGATGGTGTCGTAACGAAGCTGGCCACTCTTGCGAGCGGAAACCGTGTCCTGCTTCGTGGTGACCTGGCCTAAAGGAGTAATCGCAACATAGTCTTCGGCAAGTGTGCGCTGAGGGAAGTCAGGGTCGCGGTGGAGACTGGCTTCCTTCGCCTGCCGCTCCATATCAACGATCTCGCGAATCGTGGACTGGTCAGCTGGGTCGATGGAGGGCCTGGGGTGAACCGCCACATGCTGGGCCGAGAAGGCCGGCAGGGCCAAGAGTACGGACCACAATAACACTACACACCTGTTGATCACGATGAGACCTCCGCGGTTTGCGAGGGGACAGAGATCCGCCTGACCGAGCTACGCAACTTTGGATGCAGCAGTTCCGTGGAAAAGTACCCGACCGCGATATTTATATCGACATCTAGAGCCTGCGAGTATTCACCAGTCATGCTGGAACCTCTCTCCCTAAGAATGCAGACTGTGCCGCGGCCTGGATCATTTGCATTTTTGGAGATACCGAGCGGACACGTGTCCCCTTAGGAGGCTGCCCCACTACAAACAAGTCACTGCAACTCGCCTTCCATGCAGAGTACCGCCCAAATCCTTGACAAGATGGAGCCGACCGCTCTCGGCACCCGATCCTGTTTTGTCCACTCCGGGACTGGACTGTCCAGTATCGGACAGGAGTCGTCCAAGCTAGTCTCCGTCTCGCCTCGATCGTCCCAGTGATGGTCGGCATACAGGCGAGGGGCAGCATCTAGTAGAATCAACCTCTGATCCAGGCATGGCTGACATTCGTCGTGGTCTGATCATCGTGAATACCGGGCCGGGTAAAGGCAAGACCACGGCCGCCATGGGAACCGCGCTGCGAGCCGTCGGCCAGGGGATGCGGGTTCTGATGCTGCAGTTCCTGAAAGGCTCGTGGCACTACGGCGAGCTCGATGCCGTCCAGGCCTTCGGCGACAAGTTTGTCATGAAGCAGATGGGCCGGGGCTTCGTGAAAGTAGGAGCGGAGAAACCCGATCCGGAAGATGTGCGCATGGTCGAAGAAGCCTGGACCGAGGCCGATCGCGCCATTCAATCCGGGGAGTGGGACCTGGTCGTTCTCGATGAAATTAACTATGCCATCAGTTACGGCATGCTCGATCCGGCCAAGGTGGTCGCGAGCCTCCATCGGAAGCCAGAGATGGTCCACGTCATCTTGACGGGCAGGAACGCGCACCCCACAATTGTCGAGGCCGCGGACACGGTCACCGAGATGCGCCAGGTCAAGCACGCATACGAAAAAGGCGTGATGGCGCAGAGAGGAATCGAATACTGATTGGGTAATTGTGTAATTGTGTAATTGAGCAATTTTCTGGAGGCTCCAGGTTTTCAATTACCCAATTACAAAATTACTCAACTACAAAATTCCTATGGCTTGGTTTAAACGCGAATCCGGCGAGCTCGACACCTCGGGCGAGAAAAAAGTCCGCACCGAGGGCTTATGGGTGAAGTGTGAGGGCTGCCGCCAGATCATCTGGAAAAAGGACCTGGAAGACAACATGAACGTCTGTCCGAAGTGCGACAAGCACTTCCGGATTGATGCCAGAACCCGCCTGGCCCAGTTGCTCGACGACAACCAGTACGACACCTTCGACGGCAATCTTTCATCGACAGACCCGCTGAAGTTCGTGGATCTGAAACCTTATTCATCGCGACTGAAACAGGCGCAGAAGGATACGGGCTTGAAAGACGCCATCATTAATGCTCAGGGAAAGCTGCTGGGGCGACCTGTGGTGGCCAGCGTGATGGAGTATGCCTTCATCGGCGGCAGCATGGGCGCGGTCGTGGGCGAAGCGATTACGCGCGCGGTCGAGCGCGCGGCCGAGAAGCGCATGCCTCTGATTATTGTGTCCGCGTCAGGCGGCGCGCGCATGATGGAAGGCGTAATCAGCCTGATGCAATTGGCAAAGGTTTCAGCGGCGCTGGCACGGCTGGATAAGGCCAAGGTTCCTTTCATCTCGCTCCTGACCGATCCCACTACAGGCGGCGTGACGGCATCGTTCGCCATGCTCGGGGATTTGAACATCGCGGAACCCGGAGCTCTGATCGGATTTGCCGGTCCGCGCGTGATCGAACAAACAATCCGCCAGAAGCTACCACCCGGCTTCCAGCGCAGCGAGTTCCTGCTGGAACACGGGATGCTGGACGCAGTGGTTCCTCGCAAGCAACTCAAGCCCTACATCGCGCGAGCCCTGGAGTTTATGGTGGCGTAACAAGCCGTCAGCGATCAGCTGTCAGCCATCAGCTAATGCAATTACGTCCATCGACAGATGTAGCTTGGATTCTGTAATGCTTCACGACCACCGAACTTCCCGCTGCCCGCTCCACAACATTTTTCAGTCGTCCGTAAGACTGGTAATCTGAGTGTTCCAGCTGAGAGCTGACGGCTGAGTGCTGCTCCATGTCTTACGAAACCGCAGTCGCGAGCATGTTCGCGCTTGGGCACGAGCTGGCCCATACGCCGTCGAACAAATTCGACCTGGAGCACATGCGCGTACTGCTGAATGCCATGGATCATCCCGAGCGAGCGTTTCCCGCCGTGTTGATCGCGGGGACGAACGGGAAGGGCTCGACCGCGGCGACTCTTGCGTCGATCCTGGGGGCATCCCGCTTGAAGACGGGCCTCTATACCTCGCCGCATCTCATACGGATCAATGAACGCATCCGGGTGAACGGAGAAGAAATCCGCGACAGCGATTTTGCCCGCCTGCATGGCGAAGTGAATCGCGTGGCGGAGCGACTGGTCGAGTTGGCAGAGTTGCCCTGGCATCCCAGCTTCTTCGAGATGATGACGGCGATGGCATTCGTTTATTTCGCGCGCGAGCGGGTGGAAATTGCAGTGCTCGAAGTGGGCATGGGTGGGCGGCTGGATGCGACCAATGTCGTCGAGCCACTGGTCAGCGTGATTGCCGACATCTCGCTCGACCATCAGAAGTTTCTGGGCAACACAGTAAGGGAAATCGCGCGGGAAAAGGTGGGAATCATCCGGCCCGGCGGCGTGGTCGTGACCCTGCCGCAACAGGCCGAGGCGAACGACGTGATCGGCAATGCGATTCTCGACTTGGCAGCGCGGGGGGTCAGCGCCGTGCAGTATGTGCCACCGGTGTCGCCGGGCAGTACCGAGTACCTGGTACCGAGTACCGGGAAAGATCTCTCTAACGCGAACGCCGCAGAGGATCGCAAGCCACCGTTCACTTGCCGGTACCCGATGCAAGTAATGGGGAAACAGATTCTCGTGGATACGCCTCTGGTGGGACGGCACCAGTTGCGAAATGTGGCCCTGGCTGTGGCTGCGGCGGAGGAGTTGACCAAGAGCGGACTTCCTGGAATCACGCCGGAATCGATTGAGGTGGGAATTCGCCAGACGCGGTGGCCAGGGCGCTTTCAAGTACTCTCTGCCCAGAGCGGTTGGCCGGAGATTGTCCTCGATGTGGCGCACAATCCGGCGGGAGCGTGGGCCCTCCGCTCCGCCCTTTCGGAGCGCTATGACAACCGTCCGCTGATTTTCGTTTTCGGAGCCATGCGCGACAAGGCAATCTCAGAGATGACCGAAATCCTCTTTCCGTTGGCCCACAAGGTGATCGCCACGCGGCCGGAGAATCCGAGGTCCGCGTCCCCGGAAGAGATCCGGCAGGCCGGGAGCCGCACCGGATCTGAGATTGAGGCGGTCGCCGAGGTGGCGGTGGCTCTGGAAAGAGCTCGCGGCGCCTCGGGGCCGGGCACGGTCATTGTAGTGACGGGTTCGATCTACCTCGTCGGGGAAGTGATGCGCCTCCTGGGAGTGAGGACTTGAGGCCCATCCAGGCGGTTATGTATGTATATTTATGTATGACAAACGTTCCTGCAGGAACACTGTGGAAATCTTTCGCTCTCCCCGGACGGACAACCAGAGCCTGCCCTGAGCGAAGTCGAAGGGCGGCTGTCCCCACGCGTGCCGTTTCGCCTAGAATGGAAGTGTGCAGGAAGTGAATTCATCAGTCGATCGGGTGGAAAACGGCCAGTCGGAAAGCGGCGTGCCCCGGCCGGTTCCAGTCGCCTCTCCGCGGCGCAGTCCCCACGCCATTCCAGGGTCGGAGCACGGCTGGCTGAGTCGACTGCGGTCGTATTTCATCTTCGATCCGCTGATTTGGCTCTACACGCTGGTAATGGGACTGCTGGCCCTGCCGGGCGGCCTATTCGACCGCAGCGGACGGCGTCTGCACTGGTTTTCTACAACATGGTCGTGGCTGATCATGAAGACGATCGTTTCGCCCGTGACCGTGACGGGGCTCGACAAGATCGACACGTCGAATCCCCACGTCTATGCGGTCAATCATGCATCGGCGCTCGACATTCCCGTGCTCTACGTGAATCTGCCGTTTCAGTTTCGCATTGCCTTCAAGAAAGAACTCCTGTCGTACCCGGTGGTGGGCTGGCAACTGAAACGGTCAGGGCAAGTCTGCATCGATCAGCAGAATCCATCCCACTCGGTCAGCAGCATCCGCGCCGCGCTGAAGGGTCTGAAAGCTGGGCTGCCGCTGGTGATTTTTCCCGAAGGTGGCCGCACGCCCGACGGCGAGATCAAGCCGTTTCTTCCAGGGGCATTTTTTCTGGCGATCAAGGCGCAGGTGGATATCGTTCCCGTCGCGCTGGTCGGAACCTACGAGTTGCTGCCGATGAACACTTATCACATCAAGTCTCGTCCGCTGGAAATGCGGGTGGGCGAGCCCATCTCGACGAATGGATTAAAAGGGCGCGACTTGCAAGCGCTTTCAGCTCGAGTGCAAAAGGCCGTCGAAGATTTGTACTATAAAAATTGAAGCCGGACTCGAAGTCCATCCTCTACCGCGGATCTCCGCTACGCCGCCTTCTGCTTTTCATCGCAGAGTTGTTGATAGTAATCCCGCCCGCGCTGGTAGCCGCGCGTAAACGCTTCTTCGACGTCCACTCCGGGGTGCTGACGCTGAACATCTTCGAGAGCGGCATTCATCTCGCCCGACACCTGATCGAACTCCATGCATCGCGTTTTCGCATGCAGCGCCGCCTGGAAGCCGAGGCGATAAAACTCTTCATCATCGGCAAAGTTCTTGCCCGATGTTGAATAATGGCTCTCCTCGGCGCTGTGCAGGCCGATCCACCATTGTTCGCGGGCAGCGTCCACCGACTCCGCCCCTTCTCTCTTCATCAGTTCGCGAAGCAGCGATGCCGATTCTTCGTTCTCTGCAAGCGCAACCACCACGCTTCGGCCTTGGCGTAGAGCGTCTTCATAGACGAAGATTTCATCTTCCGGCAGTCCTTCAGTGGTCGACTTCTCCACCTTGTCACCCACGGCCGCTCCAACCGTGGCGCCAGCCGCTCCCACGATTGCCGCACCCAGTAGCCCGAGTGCCGTGATTGGCCCAACGCCGGGCACCAGAGCGATCAGCAGCGAGCCTCCTGTAATTCCAACCCCGCCACCTAACAGGGCACCAATTGCCTTTCCCATGCCAGGCTGCTCGGCGGCGTCCGTGGGAACAGACTGCATTTCCTTATCGACCTGGTCCACGCTACCGGGGGTCAGGAGCGTAATCTTGTCTGCCGGAATGCCCGCCCCGCCCGCGTCCTGCACGGCGCGCTCGGCAGCCGCTCGGGTTTTGAATACTCCACTGATCGTTTCCATAAGTCACCTCGTCAACGCTTTTCAAGCGCGAATATGTATCGGTACGTCCTGAATTGGCGCGGCGTACATAGCACCGTGCACACGAAAACTAGGACTTTTGATGCAGAAAGCCAGGGAGACGCCACTTGGAAAACAAGTGAGTTGAATTTTTTTTTGCCCGTAACCTTTGTCGTGGCCACAGCGTTACCCTTAATGTAAGGCCAGACCGCGGAGAACTCGTTGAAGGCTCTGAAGAAAGAAGCGGACGAGCGGCTTCTGATCGAAGCTGCGCAGCAAGACCCCGCCCGCTTTGCCGAGCTCTACGAAATCAACTTTGAGCGCGTGTACGCCTACATTGTGAGGCGGGTGGGAAACCGGGTCGAAACCGAAGACCTGACATCCGAGGTATTTCACCAGGCATTGGCCAACCTCAAACGATTTGAGTGGCGCGGAATTCCGTTCGCCGCATGGTTGTTTCGCATTGCCGCGAACCTGATTTCGGATCGCTGGCAGCGCTCCGGGCGGGAAGTCCCGGATGATTCGGGACATATCGAGTCCGCGCAGGTTAGCCCCGTAGAGATCGAAGAAGTCGAGCGGCGGGCCACGTTATTTCGTCTGGTGGACGCTTTGCCGATCGAGCAGCGGCGGGTTGTTGTGCTGCGGTTTGTCGAGCAGAAAAGCATTAAGGAAGTAGCGCGTGAAATTCGCAAGACCGAGGGGGCAGTGAAGCAGCTACAGTTCCGCGCGCTCAGCAGTTTGCGGACGCGCATGGAGGGTGCCGATGCCTAAGCGCTCTCTGAACCCGGGAAATAACGATACGAGGAAGATCGAGCGGCTCAACCAGGCTGTAGAGGCGATGCTGGCTCGCACGGACGGCAAGGCTCCGAAGGTCACGGCCGGGATTGAGCCATTGGTGCGGATCGCCGCCGGTCTGCGAGACTTGCCGCGCGAGAGTTTCAAGGCCCGACTGAAGTCTGAATTGGAAGGGAGAAAGACTATGTCTGCTGTTGCTGAACCCGCGGTAAGCGCTCCGCCGGTTGCGTCGCCGAGTTTGACGTTCAAAAATGCCGCCAAGGCCATTGAGTTCTACGAGAACGCCTTCGGGGCCAAGGAAGCATTCCGGTTTGAGGCCGGAAGGCACATCGCGCATGCCGAGATGACGATCGGCGACTCGGTGATCATGCTGTCGGAAGAGTGGCCGGAGGGCAATCGGTTCAGCGCCGAGACGCTGGGCAATTCTCCCGTCAGCCTGGTGATCCGGGTCAGCGATGTGGATTCGTTCGCGGAGCACGCGGTCGCCGCCGGTGCGAAGGTGATCCGCCCGCTTAAGGATCAATTCTATGGCTACCGCGATGTGACCTTTGCCGATCCCTTTGGATACAACTGGACCGCCGTCACCGTGACGGAGGAGATGTCGGTCGAGGAGATGCACCGCCGCATGAAGGGGATGACGACGGGACCGGAAGGTGGGCAGATGCCGGCGCAGAAAGGAAAGCGGCCGGCGGTGAATCCGATCCCTCGCGGCTACCGCATGGTCACGCCGTACCTGGTCGCGCAAGACGCCAACGCCGTGATCGATTTCGTGAAGAAGACGTTCGCCGGCGAGGAACTGTTCCGTGCCGTTGGATCAGCTGGCGGTTATCACTGCGAAGTTCGGGTGGAAGACTCCATGCTGATGATCGGAGGTGGTGGTCCGGGAGTCGCCTGGAAGGGTGACTCAATGTTGGGCGCGTTCCACGTTTATGTTCGCGATTGCGATGCGGCTTACAAGCGCGCCCTCGAGGCAGGCGGCAAGGCCCTCTCCGCGCCAGCCGACCAGGAATATGGAGAGCGTAGCGCCGGCGTTATCGATGCCGCCGGCAATCACTGGTACGTTGCCACGCGCAAAGCGGGGAACTATAAGTGGGAGGGTGCGCCGACAATTCAGCCCTACATGCATCCGCTACGGGCCGACCCGGTGATCAACTTCCTGAAGCGCGCTTTCGGGGCAGAGGAAATGGGCCGATACACCGCACCGGACGGCGTGATTCACCACACTACGATCAAGATCGGCGACTCGCACCTGGAGATGGGAGAGGCGCAAGGGCCCTACCAGCCGATGAAGTCGATGTTCTACCTGTACGTGCCGAACGTGGATGATGTGTACCGGACGGCTCTGGCTGCGGGCGCGAAGTCGATGCATGAGCCTGCGGACCAGCCTTACGGCGACCGAGTCGGGGCTGTGACCGACATCTTCGGCAATCAGTGGTGGATCGCCACGCACGTCAAGGATGTGACACATTAGTCAGTAGCTAAAAGAGGGTAAGTTTCGCCAGAGCGATGCAAAACTTCATCGATCAGGGAACATCTTTTTGCCGGGGCGCTTTCGCGGTGCTGGCTCTGGCGCCACATTTGCCGGTTAGGCGCTTGAAGTGTTCGGCGGGAACGTAATTCCCCAGAAAGTTTCCGCCCGTTCGTCCTGCTCGACAAACTCGATTGCGTACGTTGAAACGCCCTGCAGGGCTGCCAACTGCGCTACTACGCGGGCCGAGAGCTGGGTGCCGCGCTTGTTATTTACGGTGACGACCGACCCCACCAGAAGCTCACGACTGAGTTGAACGGCAGCGCCGTGCTTATTCAATTTCGTGGCCTTGGCCGGCATCGTAAAGGAACATTTCTGGCGATCTTCGCCGGACAACCCGACGGAAGCGTGGAGGGTCATGCGATTGCTCCGGCGTCTTGCGATCTGGCTGCGGCCGGGGGTTGCATTAGCGGCTAGATCCGGACGATGCGATTTCGGGCGGGGATGCGCAGGTTTCAGGTTCATTCTGATTGGGACATTAGAATGTGCCCGTGGTCGCTGCAATGTACCGTTCGTCACCTCACCAGGTTACCCCGCAGAACTCCTTGATTCTTCAGCCTGAGAGACGTGTTGCATCACGCCAGGAAATAGGACATGTACCAGGCCGTAGCAGTAATGGTGAAGGGATTCGTGGTTTAGTCCGACATTGAATGCGGAATTCCTGTGATTTTCGGGTGAGCGCCTTTTCTTGCCACGCTCCACCTGCGTATGTAAGGAAGATCAATGCGTTTGGCACGGTTTGACCCTCCCGACTCCCTTCAATAGACTGAAAGATTCAATAAACCTGCAGGTCCCACTTATGGCTCACTGGTACGTTGCCACGCGCAAGGCGGGGAACTATAAGTGGGAGGGTGCGCCGACAATTCAGCCCTACAAGCATCCGCTACGGGCCGACCCGGTGATCAACTTCCTGAAGCGCGCTTTCGGCGCTGAGGAACTGGGCCGATACACCGCGCCGGACGGCGTGATTCACCACACTACGATCAAGATCGGCGACTCGCACCTGGAGATGGGCGAGGCCCATGGTCCGAATCAGCCCATGAACTCGATGTTCTACCTGTACGTGCCGAACGTGGATGCGGTCTACCTGACGGCTCTAGCGGCGGGCGCGAAGTCAATGAAGGAACCTGCGGACCAGCCCTACGGCGACCGTGTTGGCGCCGTCACAGATGCGTTTGGCAATCAATGGTGGATCGCCACGCACATCAAAGATATGGCGTAGTGAAACGACCTGCTTTGCGTGAGCTTTGCCTGGTGAGCCAGTTCTGGCGCTCCACGACGTTTCAAGGAGTCGGCACTTCCATCTTGGATAGCTGAGGGATTGCTTCCTTGGCCATTCTGAAGAACTCGATATCTCGCTCTATCCCAATGCTCCGGTAGCCGAGATACGTCGCGGCAGCGATAGTCGATCCGGAGCCCATGAAGGGATCCACCACTATGCCTCTTCCGAGAGGCAGTGCAGCTCGTACGATTTGTCTTATGAAAGCCTGTGGCTTTAGTGACGGGTGGGGGGCGGTTCTCCGTTCCATACCCCTACAGGGGCTTGAGATGATCAGATCAGAAAACGGCTTCCCGTCTGAAGGCCTTCTCAGTGCTCCGGCTTTCCATTTCTTCAAGTTTTCACTTACGGTTCCGCTAAGAGGCTTTCGAAAAATCAACCATGGTTCCCAGCAACTTCTCGGCGAGACAGACACGTGAGGAAAGTCCTTGTGCGCGCCCTTGGGACGATCACCCCCTCGAAGCGTCTTCACCACTCGTGCTATCTGCCCGCGCACTTCGAACCCGGCATCCGTGAAAGCCTTCACGACGAGGTAGGAGATGAGGCTCTGGGATGACATGATGACGGTGCCTCCCGGAACCAGGACCGCAATCAGGAGAGGTGCCAGCTTCGAGTGAAAGCGCTCAATCTGTTCCAGGTCGATCGGCCGTAGGACTGTGAAACGCGGCATAGGGCTGCGATCATGTCCGTCGAACGCTTGAGGAAGTCTCCAAATGCCGCCGGAGCCGTTCCGCCGCTTTTGTAACTCGAGCGGAGAGTACTCGATTAGAGCGTACGGTGGATCTGTCACTACCGCGTGTACTGAATTGAGCTTGCGCTCGCTGAGCCACTTAAACGCGTCGGCCTGATGGATGTCGTAGATTTGTTCCTTCCCCATTATTTCTTTGGCTTGAAGAACGTAGAGATGACGCTTTCGAGTGCATTTTGCCGATTGGCCCTTCTCACCTTATCATTCGCGCCCTTCTCTACGGCTCGCACATATGCTATCGCGTGGCTACTGACCTTTGCACGCTCATCCGCCAGGCGTGTGGTGATCTCGGCGGCAAACTTGTCCAGTGCCTTTCGGGCCCTCGCTTCGTCCGTCAGTTCCTTTCCCTGACGGATAAACCCTGCGATCGTGGTGAATAAGGTATAAAAATCCGTCTTGTTGCTCCAGCGAGTGTCTTTGATGTCCGGCAAAAGCCTCCGAATGTTATCAAGGGTAGCTGCAAAAAGTCGCTCGGCGGTTCGTTGGTCGGGAAAGACATCGGAGTACTGCTCATATTGTTCGTAGTAGTCGTCTATCGCAACCGGACTGCCCGCCTGTGGCCCATGAAGGATACCAATGATGAGTTCGCTCATGAACTCCACATCTCCCATCCTTCGAATGACGGTGGGGGACATTATTTTGTTTTCGGCCCAATATTCCTCATCGGCAAGTCTTACGGACAGCTCGACGAATGGACCAACGTACCTACTGTTCCGAAGCTCTTGCGGTTTCAGCTTTTCGAGGTAGCGGTTGAGGCGCTCAAACATGTCGCGAACTTCTTTTTCATCGTTCGTTTTCAGGTAGCGAACCGCAAATTCGAAATCGTAGAAATGCTGCCTCTCAGTTTCGTTTAGCTGAGCAAACGTCTTGCCGTACCAGGCTGACTTTGCATTCAATTGATCGAGCGAAAACTTGTTGTATTCCGCCTCCTTGGGGTCGACTTCAGAACCTACGAACTGCAAGACAGTGCGCATTCTCTGTTGTCCGTCGACTATGTAAAAGTGAGTCTTCCCCTCTGTGGTTGTTTCACGCTGGACGTAAATCTCGGGGATCGGCAGTTCCAGAAGTATGGACTCGATGAGGTAGCATTTCTGCTTGAGTCCCCACACGGGTTTCCGCTGGAACGGGGGCTTAATACTTAGCGACCCCTCCAGGTAGCGGTCGCGGAACCATGTCGTTGACGCCGTTGAGGAAGAGAACTTCATGCTGGCTCCTTCTGGAGAGACAATTTTATCTGCCGGAGGCCGTCTGCGTGGTAAGCCAACGCATGACTCCAACTCCTGTAAAGTCGGCCTGATATGTCCCTGCCGCGAAACTGCTCGTATGTTGAAAGACTTCTGAATGCATTGAACCAAGCAGTCGATAGATCTCGAAGTGGTCGTAGCACCTCAGGAAACGACAAGCCCTCATATCGCATGTAATGCGGCACAAAACGACCCCAAAAGACGTCGTGCTTGCGCTCCCGCAGCCACTGATAATCCGGCCTCGGCAACATCCCCATTCTTCGCGGGTAAAAGTAATCAAGGCAAACAGCCCAGTACGCATCGAAAAGAGTTTCGTCAACAACCACGACGTCGATGTCAGATTCCATGCCGAACGGTCTAGGAAAATTCTCCGGGCTCAGGCTAAACCCCGTCTTGGCACTTCCGACGACGACTATTCCCTCGGCTGACAAATGGAGGTGTGAAACGAGATGACGTCGCAGCAGGTTCAGATCCGCCGGCCTTTGCCGGAACGCATGGACGGGTCCCTCAAAAACCTGACGCTGGACCACGTCTCGAACGTCCGTGGAAAGAAGCAGAGATTTGAACTGTTCAACATCCATGCCTTGACTCCGTCGGCATTATAACCGCCGAATTCGGCGTTGCAGACCCTCTCCGTTTGACCCTCCCGACTCCCTTCAATAGACTGAAAGATTCAGAACACCTGCAGGTCCCACATTATGGCTGACAGCATTCATGTAAAGCTCCCGGATGGGAGCGTGAAGGAAGTTCCCAAAGGCACGACTGCACTGGAGATTGCGAAGTCGATTAGCCCGGGGCTGGCGGATGCGGCTTTGGCGGCGAAAGCCAACGGCGATCTCATCGATCTCACCCGCCCGCTGGAAAAGGATACCGATCTTCGCCTTTTGAAGGACAGAGATCCGGAGGCGCTTGAGGTTTACCGGCATTCGTCCGCGCACCTGCTGGCGGCCGCAGTGCTGGAGCTTTTCCCCGAGACCAAACTCGGCCACGGTCCCGCGACCGAGACCGGATTCTTCTACGACTTCTACCGGCCCACGCCATTCACGCCTGAGGATCTGGAGAAGATCGAAAAGAAGATGCAGGAACTGGTGCAGCAGAATCTGCCGTTCGCGCGCGAGTTTCTGCCACGCGACCAGGGGCTGGCCGAGTTCAAAAAAGAAGGCGATTTCATGAAGTGCCATTTCATCGAGCAATTCACCAAGCCCGATGAAAAGATTTCGATCTACCGCACCGGCAAGTTCACGGATTTCTGCCGCGGTCCGCACATTCCGTCCACCGGAAAGATTAAGGCGTTCAAGCTGTTCAATATCGCCGGCGCGTACTGGCTGGGCGATGAGAAGAATCCGCAGCTGCAGCGCATTTACGGGACGTCGTTTTTCTCGAAGAAGGACCTCGACGACTATCTCAAGCAGATCGAGGAAACCAAGAAGCGCGACCATCGCGTGCTGGGCCAGCAACTGGATCTGTTTTCGATTCAGGAACTGGCCGGGCCGGGATTGATCTTCTGGCATCCCAAGGGCGGCATCATCCGCAAGGAGATGGAAGACTGGATGCGCGAGCAGTACCTGAAGCGCGGCTATTCGCTGGTCTACACGCCGCATGTGGCGCGGCGGCAGCTGTTCTTCACGTCGGGACACGAGGGCTACTACTCGCAGAACATGTTCGACGCCATGGAGCTCGACGACGCCGAATATCGCCTGAAGCCGATGAACTGCCCCGGCCACATTCTCATTTACAAAGACTCGTTGAAGTCCTATCGCGATCTGCCGGTGCGGCTGGGCGAACTGGGCACGGTATATCGCTACGAGCGCTCGGGCGTAATGCATGGGCTGTTGCGCGTGCGCGGCTTTACGCAGGATGACTCGCACATCTTCTGTACTCCGGAGCAGGTCGAAGGCGAGATTACCGGCTGTCTCGACTTTGCCCTGGATGTGCTGAAAGATTTTGGCTTCGACCAGTTCCAGACTGAGCTTTCAACCTGGGATCCTGACGACCGCAAGAATTTTGTGGGCAGCGAAGAGCAATGGGTCCACGCCACCGAATCGCTCGAAAATGTGCTGAAGCGCAAGAACGTCGAGTACAAAACCATTCCTGGCGAGGCGGCGTTTTACGGGCCAAAGATCGATATCAAGCTGGTGGACGCGATCGGGCGGCTGTGGCAACTTTCGACGGTCCAGGTCGACTTCAACCTGCCACAGCGCTTCGGCCTTGAGTACGTCGCCGAGGATGGTTCGCGCAAACAGCCGGTGATGGTGCATCGCGCACTGTTCGGATCGATCGAGCGATTCTTCGGTGTGCTCATCGAGCACTACGCGGGCGCGTTTCCGGTTTGGCTGTCGCCGGTACAGGTAGCGATGATCCCCATCAGCGAGCGGCATGCGGAGTATGCCAACAAAGTTGCGGATCAGTTGAAGGCCATCGGCGTTCGCGTCGAGGTCGATGCGCGCAACGAAAAGATGAACGCCAAGATTCGCGAGCACGCCATGCAGAAGGTGCCGTTCCTGCTGGTGGTCGGGGACAAGGAAGCCGAAGCAGGAAGGGTCAACGTCCGTTCGCGCGGGAAAGAAAAAACGGAAGACATGCCGGCGACGGACTTCGTGGAGAAGATCAAAAAGCTGATTGCGGAGAAAAGTCCGGGCGTGTAAGTGGGTTATGTGGGGACAGCCGCCTTCGGCTGTCCGGCGAGTGCCAGCTCGCCCGTGCGTTTGGAAAATCAGCGGAGGGAGCATATATCGCCACCGGAGCTTCGCTCCGCGGACAGCCGAGGGCGGCTGTCCCCACATGAGTCCTGCTGTACCATGTTTCCGTGCACACACTGGCGGAGCGCGTGCTTTCCCACATTCGGCGGCAGGAACTGCTGAGGGCTGGGGACCGCGTTTGCGTGGCTGTTTCGGGCGGGATTGATTCGGTTGCGCTGTTGCGGCTGCTGCTGGAGTTGCGGCACGATCTCGGGATTGTCCTGTCTGTGGTTCATTTCAATCACCAGCTGCGCGGAGCTGAATCTGATGCTGATCAGGACTTCGTCCTGAACCTGGCTCGCGAGTATGACTTGGAGTTTCACACCGACAGCGAAGACGTCGCCCGGCATGCGACGGACGAGCACGTCAGCGTGGAAACGGCTGCGCGGGAATTGCGGTATGGGTTTTTTCGGCATCTCCTCGGGGAAGACGGAGCGGACCCTCAGGGGCTAAAGCCCGATTCTTTTGCGTTGCTTAACGGCACGGCTGAAGCCGTGCCCTTCCACGAACCGCCTTCGCTTCGCTTGGCCTCGCACCAGTCGAGAACCGTTCATCTGACCAAGATCGCGACCGGCCACACCCTGGACGATCAGGCCGAGACGGTGCTCATGCGGATGATTCGCGGTGCGGGTCTGCGGGGGCTGGGCGGGATTCATCCACGAATTCCGGTGGAGGACGACGACGGTGAAGTGTCCGGCGAAATCGTCCGGCCCCTGCTCGCGGTTCGTCGACGCGAACTGGAACAGTATCTCAAGGACATCGGTCAACTCTGGCGCGAAGATTCGACCAATACGGATGCCCGGTTCACCAGGAACCGCGTTCGGAAACTGATAGTCCCGCTGCTGGAGCAGGAATTCAATCCCGCGGTAACGGAGAATCTTGCGGAGTTGGCGGAGATCGCACGCGGAGAAGAAGACTACTGGGAGAACGAAATCTCGGGATGGTTGGGAACTACGGTGCAATGGTCGGAGCCGGACTGGGTCCGTGCCGCATCGAAGGAACTGAGCCTGGTTCAGATTGCGTCGCTCGGCAACAAGTCGTCGGGTTCTTCGCAGGATCCTGACCTGCGCTCGAAAATCGACAACGCTCATTGGCTGGTCATGAACGCATCCGTGAGCCGGATGTGGTTCCTCGCGGAGCCAATTGCCGTGCAGCGCAGGCTGGTGAAGGCGATTGGCGAGAATGCCGGGATTCCTTTGGAGTTCAAACACGTGGAAGAAATCCTGCGCGTCGCGGCAGAAGACGGCGCGTCAGGCAAGGAGTTGTCACTGCCGCTGGGCTGGAAGTTGGTCCGCGAACCTGAGGAGTTGGTATTCGTGACTCCCGATTTGCGCGAACCCTTGCAGCTACGGGACTACGAGTATGAGCTTTCAGTCCCCGGGCGAATCATTGTTTACGAGGCAGGCTCGACAATCGAAGTGCGGCTCGTTCCAGCGGGCGCTGAGGCGGGGTATAATCCTGATCACCTCTGGGACGCGGAGTCCTTGCCCGGACCGTTAAGGGTGAGGAACTGGCGTCCGGGAGACCGATTCTGGCCGGCTCATACGAAGTCCCCCAAGAAGATCAAGGAACTGCTGCAGGAGCGTCATGTGGCCCAGCCGGAGCGCAGATTTTGGCCGGTGGTCGTGAGCGGGGATGAGATTGTGTGGGTGCGAGGGTTTTCGTCCCCGGCTGAACTTCGGGCGAAGCTGGGGCGAGCGGCGCTCCTGATTGTGGACGAGCCCTTGGCCACGAAGCCGACGAAGGAAGATTGAGCAGCAATGTGCCGGGAGGCACGCAAATTCCATGAACGCTGCGCGAGTCGAGCCCCTTCGACAGGTCATCACTTCGGAGCAGATCCAGAAGCGAGTGAAGGAACTCGGCCGGCAGATCTCTGACGACTATAAGGGAGAGACGATCCAGATGCTGGCGGTCCTGGAAAATGCTTTCATGTTTCTGGCCGACCTGGTGCGAGCTCTCGACGTACCCGTCGTGTGTCAATTCATCAAGCCCAAGTACAGCCGGACCCTGGGCGGCTCCGCCGGCGATGTGATGGAGATCTTCTTCAGCCACGAGCCGGACATTCGGGGGCAGCACATCCTGCTCGTGGAAGGGTTGGTGCATTCCGGCGTGACCAGCGAGTTTCTGATGAGCGACCTGCGGGCCCGCGGGGCTGCCTCGGTGAAGTTGGTAACGCTGGCTGACCGCCAGTCGGCCCGCCGTGTGCCCTTGCAGCCGGATTATTTCGGTTTCCTCGTCGACGAGACTTTTCTGGTGGGCTATGGCTTGGGAGCGGTGGAGCAGACCAATCGCAACCTGCCTTACTTGGCGGCGGCAAATCCAAGAGCCCCAGTCACTTAAGTCATACCGCACAAACGCGCCTTTTTGCCGTGGAAAAGGTAGAATAAGGGTCTTAAAGTATTCGACAATCGAAAATCGCCGAAGGGCATCTAATCGTCGTAGGAGTCTCGGGGTTGGAGTAGGTAGCCACCCGGATTGAATTGAGGAGTTTTCTAGGTGAACTCAACTGTAAAGACCGTATTGTTCTGGTTGCTAATCGGGATCTCTGCCTTGCTGCTCTGGGAAGTGGTCAAGGGAGCCCGCGACGGCCAGAAGGACGCAGAGTTAAACGTCAGCCAGTTCATGACGGACGTGGACCAGAACAACATTCGGGAGTTGACGGTCAACGGGATGGAAGTGCGCGGCAAGCACCGCGACGGTTCCGCGTTTCATACCACCGCACCGGGCAATTACTTTACCCCCGAAGTGCTTAAGGGCCTGCATGACAAGGGTGTCAACGTCAACTTCCGCGATGTGAACAGCGGAAGCTTGCCATTGCAATTGCTCGGCACTTGGGCTCCGCTGATCCTGCTGGGTGCGCTCTGGTTCTTCATGATCCGGCAGATGCAGACCGGTGGGAACAAAGCCCTGTCGTTCGGCAAGAGCCGGGCGCGGTTGCTCTCCATGCAGCAGAAGAAAGTCACGTTCAAAGACGTGGCCGGCGTGGAAGAGGCCAAGGAAGAGCTGCGCGAGATTATTGAGTTCCTGCGCGAAGCGCAGAAGTTCCAGAAGCTGGGTGGACGCATCCCGAAGGGTGTGCTGCTGGTCGGGCCTCCGGGAACCGGGAAAACGCTGCTTGCCCGCGCGGTTGCGGGCGAGGCGAACGTTCCCTTCTTCTCGATTTCGGGCTCGGACTTTGTAGAGATGTTTGTCGGTGTCGGCGCCAGTCGGGTGCGCGATCTTTTCGAGCAAGGCAAGAAGAACGCTCCGTGCATTATCTTCATCGACGAGATCGATGCGGTCGGACGTCATCGCGGCGCCGGTCTGGGCGGTGGACACGACGAGCGCGAACAGACTTTGAACCAGTTGTTGGTGGAGATGGACGGCTTCGAATCCAACGAGGGTGTCATCCTGATGGCGGCGACCAACCGTCCGGACGTGTTGGATCCGGCGTTGCTGCGGCCCGGGCGCTTCGACCGGCGCGTTGTAGTGAGCCGTCCCGATGTGCGCGGCCGCGAGGAAATCCTCCGCGTACACACCCGCAAGATTCCTCTTGCGGAAGATGTCGATCTCTCCGTTTTGGCTCGCGGGACGCCGGGATTCTCCGGAGCAGACCTCGCCAACATGGTGAACGAAGCCGCCCTGGCGGCCGCCCGGCAGAATCGCAAGGCGGTTTTGCATTACGACTTCGAGTTAGCCAAAGACAAAGTGCTGATGGGCGTGGAGCGCAAGTCGCTGCTGCTCACCGACGAGGAGAAGAAGAACACGGCCTACCACGAGGCGGGACACGCACTCGTGGCGGCGAAGATGCCGAACTCCGATCCTCTGCACAAGGTGACGATTATTCCTCGCGGCATGGCCCTGGGCGTCACCATGCAGTTGCCGACGGATGATCGGCACAACTACTACAAGAACTATCTCGAGACCGAGATCGCGATCCTGATGGGCGGACGCATCGCGGAAGAGTTGTTCCTGAACGTGCTGAGCACGGGTGCCGGCAACGACATTGAGCGAGCCACAGAAATGGCCCGCAAGATGGTTTGTGAGTGGGGCATGAGCGATCTTGGCCCCATGACGTTCGGGAAGAAGGAAGAGCAGATTTTCCTGGGCCGCGAGATTGCGCAGCATCGCGATTACAGCGAAGATACGGCAATCAAGATAGACCAGGAAGTCCGCAAATTGGTGAACGCTGGTTACAGCACGGCAAAGCAAGTCATTTCGGGCAATCGCGATGTGCTGGAGAGGATTGCCCGGGCGCTCATTGAACGCGAAGTCCTCGACGCCAACGAGATCAAGATGCTGGTTGAGGGCCAGGAACTCCCGCCGGTTCAGCCGCCGCCGACCTCGAAGGACGACGGAGTGCAGCACGTCATCAAGCCGGAGCTTCAGCCGGGACGCGCTAAGGGCGGAGAGCGGCCTGCGACGGCGTAAAGTAGTTGTCAAGATACACAGTGCAGGGCGGCCTAACGGCCGCCCTTTAGTTTTGCAGCGTCGGCTTCCCGCCGGCTGTGCCGAGGACGTCTCGCCCCCGGCGCGGCGGGCGGACGATAGCCGCCCGGACGGCGGCGCTACTTTTGCGGTGACCCCTCGGTTCTTTCTCGCCGGAAACAGGCCTGTTACTCAGTCGATTCGGCGCTTTTCGAGGGGCTCGAAGAACGCCTGTTTGTGATATAATTCAATAGTTACAAGATGACCCTAAGTATTAGGAATTTCAATGACTTGAAGTCTTTCGCAGGGGGCTTTCAGGGGCTCGAGTCAAAGCGGAATTTCCAGCCGAAATCCAGAGACTGGCTGCTCAGTTTCAGAGAATAAATCGGGACATTTTGCGGAGCGGAATGGCCACCAAAGAGATTAATACTCCCATCGCTGACACCAAGACAAAAAACGGAACAGTGACTCCGATCAACACATCGAACGGCGGAGGCAATGGCAACAGCGACTACAATGCCGATTCCATCAAAGTGCTGGGCGGCATGGAGGCAGTTCGCAAGCGTCCCGCGATGTATATTGGATCGACGGGCGAACTCGGCTTGCATCACCTCGTGTACGAAGTTGTCGACAATTCCGTCGACGAAGCGCTCGCCGGATTCGCTACCAAGATTGAAGTCACCATCCATCTCGACAACTCGATCACGGTCATCGACGACGGGCGCGGTATTCCTGTCGATGACATGGTCATCGATGGCGAGAAAGTTTCGGCCGCGCAGGTGGTGATGACCACGCTCCACGCCGGCGGAAAATTTGATTCCTCGACCTACAAAGTTTCCGGAGGATTGCACGGAGTGGGTGTCTCGTGCGTGAACGCGCTGAGCGAAGACCTGGAGCTTGAGATCTGGCGCGACGGCGCCACCTGGCAGCAGAACTATTCCAAGGGCGATCCCATCGGCAAGCTGAAGAAGACGGGCGCGACCAAGAAGCGGGGCACCAAAGTTCATTTTCTGCCCGACCGAAGCATCTTCACGGGCTCCGTCGAATACAACTACGACACCCTGGCGCAGCGCTTGCGCGAACTCGCATTCCTCAACAAGGGATTGCTGATCACGCTAACCGATGAGCGCGCCACAGACTCGAAGACCGGTGAGCCCAAGCAAACGGACTTCAAGTACAACGGCGGCATCGCGGAGTTCATCAAGCATCTCAATCGCGGCAAACAGGTGCTGCACGACAAGCCGATCTACATGGAAGACGACCGCAACGGCGTTCACATGGAGATTGGACTGCAGTACAACGACGCCTATTCGGAGTCGGTGTTCAGCTTCGCCAACAACATCAACACCGTCGACGGCGGCACGCATCTATCCGGATTCCGCACGGCCCTGACCCGCACCATCAACTATGCCGGGCAGCAGATGGGACTGTTCAAAGACGTCAAAGAGAATCTGACGGGCGACGACGTGCGCGAAGGACTCGTCGCGGTGATCAGCGTGAAGTTGTCCCAGCCCCAGTTCGAAGGCCAAACCAAGGGCAAGCTGAACTCCGATATCGCCGGCACGGTCACACAGTTCGTAAACGAACGGCTGGGCGCGTTCTTCGAGCAGAACGCGACCGTGGGACGGAAGATCATCAACAAGGCCGTAGACGCGGCGCGTGCGCGCGAGGCAGCCCGCAAAGCGCGCGATCTGACGCGCCGCAAAGGCGCTCTCGATTCCGGCGGCCTGCCGGGCAAGCTGGCGGATTGTTCCGAGCGCGATCCCAACCGCTGCGAATTATTTCTGGTTGAAGGCGAGTCGGCCGGTGGCACGGCGAAACAAGGCCGCGACCGCCGCTTTCAGGCGATTCTTCCGCTGAAGGGCAAGATCCTGAACGTAGAGAAAGCGCGCTACGACAAGATGCTGGCGCACGAGGAAATTCGCGCCATGATCACCGCGCTCGGCACCGGCATTTCGAAAGAAGATTTCGATCCCACAAAAGTACGCTACGGCAAGATCATCCTGATGACCGACGCCGACGTGGACGGAAGCCACATCCGCACGCTGCTGCTGACGTTCTTCTTCCGGCACATGCAGGAACTGATCAAGCGCGGAAACGTGTTTATCGCCCAGCCGCCCCTGTTCTCGCTGAAAAAAGGCAAGACGCAGCAATACATCAAGGACGAACGCGAATTCGTAAAAGTCATGGTCAAGCGCGCGGCCGATGGATTGAGCGTGCGTTATGGCGAGGGCGCTGCCAAGATCGAGGGAAAAGATCTGGCGCGCTTCATGACCGTGCTCGACGAGTATCTGGGTTTCTTCGAAAAGCTCGACAAGCGCGTGCGGAACGAGCGGGTCACCGAACTCGTTCCCAAACTCGACTTGGCCAAGCGCGCCGATTTTGAAGGCGACAAAAAAACGCCGCCGCCCAAAAAAATCGAGCGTCTGGAAAAAGAGCTCAAGAGGCTTCAAAAGGAAGAGGGCTTCAAGAGCGTGGAGTCGCGCTTCGACGAAGAGCACAACTTGTGGGAAGTGAGCTTCGTCAACAAGCATGGCGCCGAACACGTCATCAACTGGGTGCTGGCCTCAAGCGCAGAATGCCGCCAGATGATCTCGAAGTACAAGCAGATTGAACCCTACATGGAGCCGCCGTTCGTGGTCGAGACGCTGGCCAAGGCCGCTCCTGCGGGCAGCAATGGAGAAGGCGCAGAAGGCGAGGCTGCCATCGCCGACGGCGACAAGAAGACGGCCAAGCCCGCCAGGCGAAAGACTGAAATCGAAGTGGTGGAGAAGACCAATGTCCGCGAACTTCGCGATTATGTCATCAACGAAGGACGCAAGGACTTTACCATCCAGCGCTACAAGGGTCTCGGCGAAATGACCGCGCCGCAACTGTGGGAGACGACCATGGATCCCGAGCGGCGCACCCTGCTGTCGGTGCGGCTCGAAGACATCGCCGAGTGCGAGACCATTTTCACCACGCTGATGGGCGAGGACGTGGAGGCCCGGCGCAAGTTCATCGAAGAGAATGCGCTGGATGTGAAGAACCTGGATATCTAGCGGTCTTTTGCCACGTATTTGCGCGGATTCACAAGGACAATAAAACAACGGGCGGCCTTCGGGCTGCCCGTTTTGTTTGCGGACGCGTTCGGGCGCCGACGGCTTACAATGTGCGCGTATGACTGGACAGCGCACGGCCTGTTGTCTCTTGTCGCTCGCGATTTTGACTGCCACGTTGTTTGCGGTTGATCCTTCCTCCGCTCCCACTCCCCCGATGGGATGGAACAGTTGGGATTCCTACGGCACCACGGTGCGCGAAGAGCAAGTCAAGGCCAACGCGGACTGGATGGGAGAACATCTCGCGAAGTACGGATGGAAGTACATTGTCGTCGACATCCAGTGGTATGAGCCGAATGCACAGGGACACGATTACAAACCCGGCGCTCCGCTGACCATGGATGAGTACGGTCGCCTGCTGCCGGCCGTCAATCGCTTCCCTTCTTCCGCGAATGGCGAGGGATTCAGGCCGCTGGCGGATTATGTTCACAGCAAGGGATTGAAGTTTGGCATTCACATCATGCGCGGAATTCCGCGGCAGGCAGTGGAGAGCAATCTCCTAATCAAGGGCACGCCGTATCGCGCCCCAGACATCGCCGACAAAGACAACGCGTGCCGCTGGAATCCCGACATGTGGGGTGTCGACATGACCAAGCCCGGCGCTCAGGCCTACTACGATTCAATCGCGGAGCTGTACGCTTCCTGGGGCGTGGACTTCATCAAAGCGGACGACATGGGGAGCCATCTATATCAGCCGGCGGAGATGAAAGCTCTGAGTTTGGCCATGCAAAAGACCGGGCGTCCGATGGTGCTCAGCATTTCGCCCGGACCCGCTCCGATTTCCGAAGCGGAGTTCTTCGAGAAATATGCGCAGATGTGGCGCATCTCGGATGATTTCTGGGATGACTGGAAGCTGCTGCGGCAGCAGTTCGACTTCACGCGAGACTGGGCGCCGTTCGTGGGAAAGAACGGAACCTGGCCGGATGCGGACATGCTTCCCCTGGGCAGACTGCGAGTCACCGCAAAGGAAGGCGGAGGCACGCCCACAAAGTTCACGCCGGATGAGCAGCAGACGGTGATTACGCTGTGGAGCATCTTTCGCTCGCCCCTGATTTTCGGCGGCGATTTGCCGAGTAACGATCCCGCCACTACAGCGCTGATCACGAATGAGGAAGTTCTGCAGGTCAATCAGAACAGTCATGGCGGGCATCAGGCGCTGGATCGAGGCAGTATCCGCGCGTGGGTGGCGGACGGAGCAAAACCAGGAGAGCGGTACGTGGCGATCTTCAATCTGGGAGACACCGATGAGAGCATCAATCTGCGATGGCAGGATCTGGGAACCGCTACGCGACCGGCCCAAGTGCGCGATTTGTGGCAGCATAAGGCGCTCGGCTCCATCGACGAAGCACACGTGCGTCTCAGGCCGCACGCGTGTGTTTTGTACAGCCTTCAGTTATCGAGGTAATTCAATGATTGCCGAAAGCAAGCGCACAGCCTCTGCGTCCTTCGCGCCTCCTTCGCGATCTTTGTGGTTCAAGCTTTTGCGTTCTGCATTACTACGCCCGAGGCTCCAGCCTCTCCGGCGATTGATTGACTTCCAGTTCCGGCTTCTCTCCCCGAAACACGCGCGAGATTCCGCGCACGATGCGGCGCATGGGTAATTCCCCTTTGGCGTCGGCGAAAAAGATTTCACCGGTCCGAGTTCCGCGGTAATACCAACGCTTGAGCAGAGCGAGATGCTCCATAGTTTCCCGTGCGGCACCTGTTTTCGCAGGCGGTAATGAATCCAGGGTTGCCTGCACCCTCGATTCCATAGACTGCGACTTTGCGTGCTCCGTGGACTGAATGCCAAACGAAACCGGCCCGTAAATTTTCCCCGACTCGATCCGGAAGAAAGCGACCGAGCCCGCGATCTGACTCGGCTGAATCATGAGTGCCGAGAGACGGTCGAGCCGCTGTACGAGCTCGGGGAACTGGCTGAGGATAGGCTTGAGTTTTTCCACGCGTGCGTGAATCGCAGCCGCATCTTCAAATGCAAGTCTGGCTGACGCCGCGTCGCGCTCGGACGAGAGTTCGCGGGTCAGAGAATCTCCGGCGGAATCAAAATAGGCCCGCACCCGATTTACTTCCGCTGCATACTCCTCATCGCTGCATCCCTTGAAGCACGGTGCCAGGCACATTTTCATCTCAGAATAAATACATCCGGGGAACTTGGGGTCGGGATGCAGATCGTCGACGCAACGCCGCATCTTGAAGAAGTCGAGCGAGTCATTCATAAACTTCTCCGCGGTAACCCGCGAAACGAACGGCCCATAGTATAGAGAGCGTCCGCCCAGCCGGCCAAGCCGCGTGGTGATCGAAGCTCGCGGGTATTCGTTTTCGAGGTGCAGCTTCACAAAGGGCGCGAAGCGGAACCGCAGCCGGTCCTGGTAGGTCTTGGGGAACGTGACTCTCAGCACCGTGTAGAGCAAAAAGCCGGACTCAAAGTCGGATCCAGTGGGCGCGTACTCGATCACGCGCACCCGATCGCGCAGATTCAGCTTTTTCGTCCGCTCTTCGACCGGCCCCAGCAGCCGCTGCAGCCGGCGCCGCAGATTCGCTGTTTTGCTGACGTACGGTTCGGCCTGGGCATCCGCTCCGCGCAGAAGAAACACGGCCGGGGCGGCGGGAACTGCGGCGAAGACTTCCCCATCTCGCTCAGGCGCGAATTCCAGCCGCTCAGTCAGCACGGAATCATTGTAAGCAAGTCTTCACCAGGCCTTACTTGAAATTAGCGCTGCGGAATTTCTGGCGGAAGTCCGTGCCTTCCAGCGTGACGATTCGGCACATCTCATGCAGTCGCGACCGCATGCGCTCGCCGATACGATCTCCCAGCGTTTCACCGCGGGTCGCAGCTCTTGCGGGCGAGATGGAACCGGTAGCGCCCGCCGCCGGTTGATCGTCAAAATTCGTGGTGATGATCGTGGTGCGGTTGTCGTTATAACGTGTGTTCAGGATTAAGCTGACCGTGTCCCACACCCACTCCGTCGGTTTCACAGCTCCCAGTTCGTCGAGCACCAAGACGTCGGTTTCGAACACCGGACGAAGCACGTCCAGTTCGGTGGTCTGCACGGTCGAGTTGTAGGAGTTCTGGATTTCTTTCAGCAGCTCGCGATAGTCGTAAAACAGGCAGGGGATGCCCCGGTTGACGATCAGCTCCTTGATGATTCCCACGGCCAAGTGGGTCTTGCCGGTTCCGATCTTGCCAATGATCAAAAGGCCCTTGTCGCCGCGAGGATCGCATTTCTTCGCGAAGCCAGACGCAATAAAGTGAGCTTCCTCCAGCGAAGGATGGGCGGCCGGAAAGTCGGTATCGTAGTTGGAGAGCTCACAGTGCTCATAGCGGCGCGGAATGCGAGCGGCAGTCAGCAGGGATTGTCCTCGCGCCCGCAACCGGCAGTCGCAGCGAGTGACACGCCGATCGTTAGTGCTGCCGCCATCGCCGGCCGCCACGGTTTTCCATCCTGTGCCCTCGCAGAGCGGGCAAATTTCCGCGGGAGCCTTGACCACCTGGAACCCTTCCTTCATCGAACGCATTCCTCTCTCTCGACTTTGCACCCGAAGACCGGTTCCGCGCAAGCCGGAAAGCCCGTCTGCCTGTGTACATCCTGTGAACCAAGGCTGTGCCCTGTGGAGGACGTAGGAAAACACCTCCAACGCGACTGGAAAGCCGCCTGGATAGCCCCAATTCGGCCCTAAGGAGTGCAAAACAGGCTTCCGGCGCGGATTTTCACAGTTGACTTTCGCCGCAGAGGGAGGAGAATACAAAACGGTCAGGTTTCCCAACTCAGCCACAACCAGTTTTTCCGCCGGTCCAGGCTGGGCATGAAAAGAGACCTGCGAGGAGAATCTCATGAATAAGGCCGATCTGGTTGACAAGATCTCGGGCGCATGTGAAATCAGCAAAGCGCAGGCCACGACTGCCATTGATACCGCCGTGGACAGCATTACATCTGCCCTCCGCAAAGGAGATCGGGTGGCTTTGATAGGCTTCGGCACCTTCTCGGTGTCGCAGAGAAAAGCGCGCAACGGGCGCAACCCACAAACCGGCGCTACGATCAAGATCGCTGCCCGCAAAGTCGCGAAGTTTAGCCCTGGGGCCGAACTGAAGAAGTCTGTAAACAAGAAGTAGTCCAAACGCGAGATTTCAAAAACGGCAGGGGGTTGGCCCTGCCGTTTTTTGCTGCCAGCAGGATCCACCGGCGTCGACAAGGAGTGATGCAGATGGTCCGCTTGATTCCCTCAAGAGCCTTACTGCTGCTTGCATTGCTGGCTGCTCTGACAGCGCAGGACGGCGGAAGTGTTCCATTCGGCGCGTGGCATCGGGTGTCCGACACTCCCGTCGAAATCGCATTATAAAAAGGGCGCGCCCGGTCTCATTTTTCTTCTTTCATTGCCTTGCAAACTAGCGTGGTGTGCCGCGTTTTTGAATCGATCACGGTGGTCACGGGCAGACAACTGCAGGTCACGGTGTTGGCATTTTCCTGCTTGACTACTACACAGTGTTCGATGAGTTCGGCAGTGGGTGGCGGCAGCTGGCTCCGTATTGGAGGCGGGCTCGCCGCAACCGACTGCTTCTTCGCCGCGCAACCGGCCAGAAGCAGGCAAAATAGCAGCCAAGCTTTCCTCATGCCCTTTGTTTTCGCTCTCTCGCGTCCGCTTGTCGATGGCAATCTTGGTTACACGCCCCGACGTGGACACCCTGCGAAGGCGGGCAGCTTGCGGGTCAATGCATTATGAAAAAGCGCCCCGCTTCAGAAGGTCGCGGCTGTGATGGGCGC
>OBLT010000386.1_pt1 | contig 29598 bp, 25 predicted proteins | sample 1518721 | NCBI WGS metagenome assembly OBLT01 (sample SAMEA3539307, study PRJEB22396) | soil metagenome | biome: tundra; feature: field; material: soil | place: USA | collected 2010-05 | depth 0.15 m | reverse complement strand
CCGTCGCGATTCTTGTCGAAAGGTTTGCACGCGGTCTTGGAAAGGGCACTCATGCGGGAGAATCCGCAATAAATGAGACGGGTAAAGGTATCGGCACCACCCGCGAGCATCAAGTCGGTGGTACCTTCGCAGACCATGTCGTAGGCCCAGGCGACGGAGGCATTGCCAGAGCTGCAAGCCGTTGCATTGAGCAGGACGGGCCCGCCGAGGCCGTAACGGGTCGCGATGGCTGCCGCTAGTTTGTGATTGTCAGCGCGCGCGAGAAAACCGGCGTCCACGCTATCGGTCGCCAATTTTTTCCGGCGTTCGCTGAGGTCGCCGATCTGTCGCTCTTCGCCCATGGTCGTGCCAAGTACGACGCCAGCACGGGAAAGGCATTCGTCACCTGGCTTGAGGCCCGCATGGGCGAGCGCGCGGCGGGACGCCGCCAGGGCCAATTGCGCGCAGCGCGCACGGTAGGGATTCTCGTCGATATCTGGCGAGAGCGTGTCTTCGGCGGGTATCGTCACCTCGGCCCCGAGCGGAATGTCTTGCCCGGGGTACGCGAAGTTCGTTAGAGGGCCGATGAAGCTCCTGCCGCTGGTCAGCGAACGCCAGAAGTCGTCGAGTTCGGCACCCGCGGCGCACAGAACTCCACACCCAGTAATGACGACTCGTCGTTGCACGTGCAGATTCGTTTGCAAGATGAGGTCGTGCCAGAGGCGCTACGCCGCTTTGAGGGCACCGACCAGCTTCACGAGGTCTTGAAAGGTGCGCACCTCGCCGAAGCGGCGCTCGGGAACGGCGATGGCGAATTCCTTTTCCACCTCGAACAGCAGTTCGAGGGCGCGCACAGAATCGACCTTAAGGTCGTCGCGCAGGGACGCGTCGGAGGCAAAGTCCGGGGGAATCTCTGCAATCTTGGCGACGATGGTTCGCAGGGTTTGTTCCATGTATCCTCGAATGGGTTGGGGGATGTTGTAGTCGGCAGCGTGACTAAGCTGGGCTGGTAGTCTCGCCTTTCGCTGCCAGCTTGGCGAGGACGATTTTGACTAGCGCATTGACGGTGCGCAGATTCTCAGGGTTGATCTCTGCCGGATCGAGCTGGACGTGGAAACTTTGATCCAGGTAGCCAGTGATTGAGAGGGTCGTAAAGGAATCGAGAATGCCGGCTTGGAGTAGATCGGTATTGTCGTCAAAGCCACGTTCGTCTCCGCTTAGCCAGGTGCTGACGATGTACTGATGGATGGATGAGCGAACTCGTTCTTGCATCAGAGAGACCTCGATCTTTCCTGAATGGCAGCGCCAGGTTGTGCTGCGCCATCCATCAAATCCGCTTTCAGGCGGACACGATCTATCTTGCCGCTCGACGTGCGCGGCATCTCGGCCAGTAACCTTACGTCGGAGGGGATCATGTAAGGGGGAAGCCGGTCGGCGCAATGGCGCTTGACGGCTAAAACCGACAGGTTGGGATCCGAAGGCAAAACGGCAGCAACAAGGCGCTGCTCGACGGCAAAGGCGATGGCTTCACGAATGTCAGGGTGTTGCGTCAATGCCGCCTCGACCTCCGCCAACTCGATGCGGAAACCACGAATCTTGACCATGTGGTCGCGCCGCCCGTGGTACATGATTTCGCCTTCCGGGCGGCGAGACACGAAATCACCCGTAGGATAGGGGTGTCGGGCGAGGGCGGGCTCTCCGCCGTTCCAGTAGCCGATCATCACAGTGGGGCCATCGACGAAGAGCTCACCGACCTCGCCATCGGGAACGGCGCGGCCCCGCTCGTCGAGGATCGTGATCGTATCGCCGCAACTTGGGTGGCCGATGGGAATGGCTGTCGCGTCCGACGGTGGCGGCGCCGGGACCTCGTAAGCCAGGCATACATTGGTCTCGGTGGGACCAAAGAGGTTGAAGAAGCGCACCTGTGGCAGTGCCGTCATCGTCCGGCGCAAGTACTTGATGGGGAACACCTCGCCCGCGAAGAAGATGACTCGCAGTGAAGGCGCTCCCCGTTCGGCCAGCCCGCCATGGTCTAGCATCAGGATGAGCGCGGACGGCACCGAGTACCAAACGGTGATGGATTTCGCGACGATGCGGTCGACCATGCGCCGTCCCGAGAGCACGGTGGCTTCGTCGACGATGACCAGGGTGGCGCCACGCGACAGGGTCGCCCAGATGTCGAACACCGACAGGTCGAAGTGGAAAGGCGCTACGCTGGCCACACGGTCCTCGGGACCAAGCGCGATCAACTGGGCGGCCCACTCCGAGAAGGCAAGGGCATTGCGATGGGAGATCATCACGCCCTTGGGGGTTCCGGTGGAGCCCGAGGTGTAGAGGAGGTAGGCGAGGTCATCCGGCGAGTCGGTGGCCGGTGCAAGCGGCTTGTTGCTGGCCGTCTGCACTTCAGACCAGGTGTGCACATGCGCTGACAAGACGGGCGGGTCCGCTTCGGCAGAGAGGAAGAAATGCTCTACCCCGGTACACGCCGAGGCCGTTATCCAATTGGTGAGCAGCGTCGGTGCAATAACCACGTGGCGCAGGCCGCAGTCAGCGACGATGGTCTTCATGCGCGCAGGCGGCGAGCTGGGATCGAGCGGCACGTAGACCGCACCGGCGCGGGCTGCACCGAGCATGGCTGCAATGGCGCGACCAGAACGCGGCATGTGGACACCCACGCGGTCGCCGAAAACGATCCCAGCGGATCTGAAGAGATTGGCGAAGCGATTGGCCAATGCCTCCAGCTCGGCGTAGGTCATGGTATCCGTCGCGCTGTCCACCGCGACATGGTCAGGCGATTGCTTGGCCCAGGACGTAACCAGTTGATCGATTCGCATCAGGAGAGTCCCATCATGCGAGCAATGATCATCCGCTGCATTTCCGACGTCCCGGAAAAGATTTGTGCCGGGATGGCGTCGCGCAACAGTGCATCGACACCTGTCTCCGTGACCACGCCGGCACCTCCGAAAATCTGGATGGCGTCGAGTCCAGACTGTACCGCCGCCTCGGAAATCCAGAGTTTGCACATGGCGACCGCATCGTCACAGCGCTTGCCTTGCCGGTGCAATTCGCCCGTACGGTAGAGCAGCAGGCGACTGGTTTCCAGGCGCAGCCTCATGTCCACGATGCGATTCTGGATAGCCTGGTACGAGGCGATTCGATGGCCGAATTGGCTACGCGAGCGTGCATGTTCGACACATCTTTCGAGGGCGCGATCCATGGCCCCCACGTAGTAGGCGAACAGGCAGCAGCGCTCCCAGATCATCGACTCGCCAAATAGGGCGGCGCCCGAGCCCTCGGGTCCAACCCTCGATTCGGCGGGGACGCGGCACTCTTCGAGATAGATGGTGCCCCAAGGCGAGGTCTTGAGTCCGGTCTTGCTGTGTTCGGGTACGACCCGAACTCCTGGAGTCGTGCTCGGAAGCAGAAATGCAGAGACCCCCATGAAACCCGCCGATGGGTTCGTCTTGGCGTAGATGAGGAGAAGATCGGCGACCGGGGCGTTGGTGATGAAGCATTTGGTGCCGTCGAGGACGTAGTCGTTGCCGTCGCGACGGGCCGTAGCCTTCATGGCGTAGATGTCGGAGCCGGCCTCTGGCTCGGTCGTACCGTTGGCGCATAGTAGCCTTCCACTGGCGATGTCGCGCAGGTAGCGCTGGTGTATTTCTTTTGCCCCCGAGCGCCAGATGGGAACCGCCGAGGCGAACATGTGCGCACACAATGAGAACACGAGCCCGCCGTCTTCGCAGCCCTTGCCCAGGGTCTCAACGACCAGCATGGTGTCCACGGCATCGAGTCCGCCGCCACCCCATGCTTCAGGAATCGGCAGCCCGGCCAATCCGAACTCGGCGCATTCGTCCCACAGCTTGCGATCGAAGACGCCTGCGGCTTCTCGCTTTCTGGCGCCCGGGGAAAGACGTGTGCGTGCGAAACGTAGAACAGCCTCAACGCGTTCGTTTTGTGACGGGGAAAGATCCAATTTCAACGAAGACAACATGTTGGAGGTCTGCAGAGGCGTGTGGTCTAAGATTGAATGGATAGGATGTCGCCGTCCAGACGATTTTTTGATGATCGGAGCCCGTCGACGACACGGGATAGGAACGTTGCGTTAGAATATGGATGCCTTCTTCGGGGAAGTAGTACTCAGGACTTGCTTGCTTGGACAACGCAGTCGAGCTGAGACGGCGTCCAGCCCATCTCATCAAACCAGCGTCCACCAATTTGTCGATTGATTGGGAAGGCTTGATTGGCAACTTCGGAGGAGAAGATCGCTTGGTTGCGCTCCACGATGCCGTCGCCAAGTTTTTCCATGGCGCGGGTGCGATCCACTGGGTTGCCTAGGCAGTCTGCCTCGTGAACAACGTCGATGAACTCGAGTGCATCGGTCACGGAGCGGCTCACGGCATTCGCCACGTTCGTCGGCAGTTGTCGTGTCTTCGCTCGCAGCTGCATCACCTCAGCAACCGCCCGATAACCGACATGCACCAGGTCGGCGCGGCTGAGCCAGCGGGTTTCGTAGTTGATGCGATTGATGACCGAAGCGCGCTGCATACCGTTCCGGTGTTCTTCTACGGTCCGGTAGAAGACACGGTAACCGTACTCTTCGGGATTCTCGAAAAAGGTCGACGCGGGATCGAGGAAGGGCATCATGGGGCAGAGCAATGGCGTCACGCGCCGACCGGAGAATCTATCTAGGAGATGTGCGCAAAAGTCCACCTCGGCCTTCACTGCACTCTCGTCTTGTTCGGGCATTCCGATGAAGAACCAGACGTCAATGTTGTGGATACCGAGGGAAAGTGCATGGTCGATCCAGGCTTCCATTTCCGCCATTGTGTAGTTGCCGCGCCCAGCGAGTCGGCCGATACGCGGACTGCTGGACTCGGGCGAGAGTGTAATACTCGTGCGTGTGTTGGCGGCGGCCATGCGTCTGAGGACGGCATCCGATGCGAGCCCGTGCTGTTCGTAGCTGACCGATTTCAACCCGACGGCTGCAACCTGGTCCAAGAAATGGTCCAAGCGTTCCGGCGTCTCGTTGTAGGAACCCACGGCGTAGAAGTGGTAGCGGTCAAGGTTGGGGACTTGTCGCATCGAAGAGAACTCGAGGGCGATATCCTCCTCGGATTTGCACACCACGGATTCGGAAGTCCCGAAGACCCGTCGGAACGCCTGATTCGACCCGCCGCACCAGCCGCAGTGGAAGGCGCATCCAGCGTTTTGAGTGGACAGAACTTCGAGGATCGGCAGAGTGCCTGCCGGGGTGTAGGAGGGGATAGTAGACCAGTCGATGCCGCAGCCGTAGCCTGGGGGTTTGTGGTCAAAGCCGTTGTCCACGACCTGGCCACGCTCGTCCTTCCACAAAAGATTGGAAATACCGGCGCGAGGCTCACCGCGCTTGATTCTTCCCAGCAATTCGTTCATCGGCTCGTGTGTGTTGTAGCCGCGCATGACCATGTCGACGAAGGGGTAGCGTATGAGCTCATGGGCGTAGTAGGTGGATGAAATTCCACCAAAGATGATCGGTACTTCAGGGTGCACGCCCTTGAACCTGCGGGCGACTTCGAGGGAGCCCTGCACGTGAACCATCCAGTGGAGGTCGATGCCGAGTAGCTTCACGTCAATGGCGGTGAATACGGCATCGGCAGACAATGATGGGTAGCGCAGCAGCAGGCTACTTAGGTTGAGGATCCGCACGCTGTGGTCCCGTTCGGACAAGAAGCGCTGAAGGGTTTTCCATCCCAGCGGAAAGTACTCGTAGAGCGGCGTAATCGGCACGTCGCCAGACGTGCTGAGATATGGAAAATAGATGTCGCGCCGATTGCGGAAATCGAAGAAAGCAGGGGCATGGAGCAGGAGGAGATCCGAAGTTAGGTTTGGTAAGTGCTGTGTCATGAGTGCGCTCATTTCGGAACGAGGCTGCGGTGCGATGTTTTGGGGGGCCAAGGCGCGCTGCAGCCAGCCATGCTGGAATGGACAGCGTTCTTTGAACATTGGAAAGACTCTCCCAAATTGCGAAGAGATGATCAAATTACAGGAATGAACCGGCAGCAGACCGGCAGGTTCGCTATCCCGTCCGCTCCTGACCTGCCTCGTGCAGGTGTCCATCCGCCCGACCGCAGGTCAGTTAGACCACGCGGGGAACTGGATTTTGGCGAAGAGTCGGGGGCATGGAGACCAATGCCCTGTCGACAAACGAGCTGAGATCTAAACGCTGGAACGCGAAGATCGCGCGTGAGATGCTGGATGAATTCGCGGCCAGCGGAATGTCACTGGCGGCATTTGCGCGTTCGCGAGGTGTGAATTTTCAACGGCTGTTTTGGTGGCGCAAGCGACTCGGACAGACACAGTCTGCGAAATCGGTGACGTTCATTCCAGCCACGATCTTGCGAGGCCCCGCCATCACGCTGCGCTTGCCGGGCGGCATTGCAGTCGAGGCGACGGATGCAGCGGCGCTGCCGGTCCGGTGGGTGGCAGAGTTGGCGCGGTCGCTCGTGGGCACGCCTTGATTCTGCTTCCTCGCGCGGTCCGCGTGTATTTTGCGACGGGTGCGACCAACTTGCGCAAGTCGTTCGAAGGTCTGTCGAACGAGGTTCGCACGGTGCTCGCCCACGATCCCCTGTCAGGTCACGTGTTCGTGTTCCTGAATCGACGACGAAACCAGGTGAAGCTGCTGCTGTGGACGCGTGGCGGATTTACGATCGTGCATAAGCGCCTCGAAAGGGGCCGATTCACGTTTCCTGTGCGTGTGGCGGATGGAGCGACCAGCGTGCCGATCGATGCGCACGAATTGTCGATGCTGCTCGAGGGTATCGACATGGAAGACGTGCGAACATCAGAGCGCTGGGAGCCTGTCGAACACGCGCAGGCGCGATAGCTACCTTTTTTGCGAAGGTGGACGATTTTTGCAGTTGTCCACAGGAGTCGGCACGAATCTTTCTCTATATAGGGGTAGATGCGCGCGAAGCTGACTTCGACGGTGAAAGGCGCTGGCTCCCAGCTCAAGGGGCCGGTGCTGGATGTGCTGAAGTCGCTTCTGCAGAGCGGGCGTAGCGAAGACGTCGTTACGCTGGTGGAGAAGCTGGTGGCTCGCAACAGCGAGCTGGAACAGCGACTGGCACAGGTGCTGTCACGCGGGCACAAGAACGAGGGCGTGTCGGCGGCGCAGCTCAAGCTCTTTGTGGATGCTCTGTCGACGGAAAGTGAAAGCAGCGAAGGCACAGCTCCCGAGCTCGCCACTGCAAACGAGAAACTGCGAGAGGCATCGGAGCTCGACAAGCACAGCGACGACAAGGCCACTGGCAAAGGCAAGAAACAACCGCCGCTGCGTCGACCGATTCCTCCAGGGCTTCGGCGCGGACAATTCCATCGCGGTGCCCGCCGAAGAGCGTCGCTGTCCTCAGTGCGGGGCCGAACGGAAGTGCATCGGCCATGATGTCACTGAAGTGGTCGAGCCGATTCCTGCCGAGGTGGTGGTGAGGATCGACCACCGCGAGAAGCTTGCTTGCACAAGCTGCGAGGGCGAGTTCGTGCGAGCGCCGGTCGGGGACAAGGTGGTCAGTGGCGGGAGGCTGGGAACACGACTGGTGTCGACGCTCCTGGTGGATAAATACGACGATGGTCTGCCGCTGCACCGTCAGAAGCAGCGTTTCGAACGCATGGGTTTGTCGCTGCCGATCTCGACGCTGGCTGACCAGGTGACGTGGGCGAGCGACCTGTTGCGGCCGCTGTGGCGACTGGCGGTGCTGGAAGTCTTGGCGGCCAAGGTGATGCACCTTGATGGCACAGGCCTGCCGGTGCTCGACCGAGACGCGCCTGGTGGCAAGCGACTGGGCGCGCTTTGGGGCTACGTGGGCGACAAAAATGTAGCCGCGTATCTGTACGCCTCGACGGGAAAGAAGTGCGGCCAGAAGCCTGGCGAGCTTGGTCCCGAGGACATGCTGGCCAATTGTACCGGCTTCACCGTCGCGGATGCCTCGGGGCTATTCGACGCCAGCTTTCGGCGGGACGACCTCATCGAGTGCGGGTGCAACATGTACGGGCGCCGATATTTTGCCAAGGCGCTCGACGCTGGCGACGCGCGGGCGGCACTCCCCCTTGCTGCCTACAAGAAGCTCTACAAGATCGAAGCCAAGATCCGCGACCTCGGCGACGATGCACGCCGAGATATTCGCCAGGCCGAGAGCAAACCCGTGTGGGACGAGATCTGCGCGTGGTGTGACACATACAAACCGCACGAGCCACCGTCGTCGAAGCTGGGGGAGGCGATTCGGTATCTCACCAACCACCGCGTAGCGCTTGGCCGCTTCCTTGAAGACGGCGCCATTCCCATCGACAACGGCATCGTCGAGCGTTTGCATGTCCGTGCGGCGCTCACGCGGAAAAATTTCCTATTCGCAGGATCGGATGCTGGGGGCGAACGCGCCGCCATTGTGTACACAATTCTGGGTTGCTGTCGTTTGTCGTCAGTGAATCCGGTCGACTACCTGGCCGACGTGCTGCCCCGGCTCGCCCGTCGCGTGCGCCTGCGCGACCTATCGTCCCTCATGCCTGCGCGCTGGGCAGCCGCGCGGGCCGCGACCACCGCACAGGAGCCTCCGGCCCCTCAGACCTAAGAGCGGCCGTCAAGAGCCGACCGCACGCGAGATGGGGTGCGGTCCGGCGGATGGACACTCGAGGCGAACCGCCTCTTGTAGGCTGCGTGCGCGGGAAACCTCGCCGATGGGTAGTCGAGTGGACCAACAGCTGGTACAACAATTTTCGCGGTCTACGGATACGTTGGGAGCGAAAGGCAGAGCACTACGGTGCTCTCGTCCAGCTGGCATGCGCGACCATCACGTTTTAGGCGGCAGCGAGAGAGAGCGACAGGTCATGACGGCTCACTCTTACCTGTGAGTTACTTTATCGCTTCAACGAACAGCATATATTGAATGAATTTATTATCGAAATGACAATTGTTTCGGAGCGCTGGCGACGCGCTTTGTCCGGCCGCGGACACGGCGACGCTGCGAAAGCCCGCATCGTTGAGAAACCGGGTCAGCTTGTCTGTGGTCCACCAATTGATATGGCAGGCCCTCTGCTCTTTCTGGATTTCCACCCGACATCTGGATGTACAGTAATTCATGGCATCGACAAAGGTCATCCTTTCAAAGAGATTCCTGAATTCGGCGTCCGAAATCCCGGGCGAGCTATTCCCTTTGAAATGCGTTGAAGCATGCCCCGCGAAATGCAGCAGAAACGACTGTTCAATCGAAACCTCCCTGGGCATCCAGGAAAAGAAATACACATCGTTATTGCAAAACGCCCGATAGTCGAGATCCACATCCGGAGCAACGATGCGAACAATGCCGCCTTTCTTGAGGATCCTTTCCACCTCTTTGAACATGAAGAGCGCGGCCTCGTCGGTGATGTGTTCGATGCATAGACCCGAATAGACCAGTTCCGCCGAGTTCGATTCGACGGGGATCGGTTGAACGGACAAAAGATCGTGGGCGATATCCAGCGAAGGGTTGAACCGCCGCCCCGTTTTCCAAGGCCGATCTACATCGATACTGGTCCAGAATGGATGACTGATGGCGCCACCAAATTCGAAGTGTCCGCCGGCGGATATCGTGTAGAAGCGCTTTTTTTTGACGCTCTCCCTGCCGAAGAGGTCAACGTACATAGCCCGCTCTTCGGCACTCGACGGAATCTTCTTCAGCTCATATCCCCACCAATTCAACGCTTTCTTGATTAGGGCCTTCACAGCCATTGGTCCGAGCTCCTTTCACGATGCGGCATCGCTTCATGATCGCATCGGCGCCGACGTGATCATTTCGGGGGACGCCTTTACCTCAGTTCTACCCTTTGTTGATCCCCACAGCGACCGCTCAACGACGTGGTACTCTCTGGCGGAAAACCTGCCTACGCTGCTCGGCTCTGACGTGCGCGTCATCTACCACTGAATCTGCGGCACGCACACCACCCTGCAATTCCGCTAGGTACGCAGCCAGACTGCCCAGCGTCGGGTATTCGAACACCTTCACGAGCGGCACGTCTTGTTGCAAGTGGGAGCGGATTCGACCAATGAGCTGGGCTGCGGTCAAGGAAGAACCTCCGCCATCGAAGAAGTTCTGGTTGACGCCTAGCTGCTGACCAATGAGCTCCCCAGTCTGCGCCACGAGCCAGCGCTCCAACTTGTTGCCTGGAGCCATCGGTGCAAAATCAACACGTGGCGATGGGTCCGGAAGTGCCTTGCGATCCACCTTTCCATTCGCACTGAGCGGCAGCGAATCGAGCACAACAATGTGCGGCGGTACCATGTAAGCGGGAAGCACTCGGCGGAGGGCACTCTTGAGGGTTTCAACGTCCAGACCGTTGACCTGTTGTGTGCTCACGTAGGCACAAAGCTGCGCGTCCCCCGAGGCAGTGGCAACCCGGCGTGCCACGACAACGCTTTGGCGGACACCGGGCTGTTGGTCGAGCACGGTTTCGATTTCGCCCAGCTCAATCCGCAGACCACGAATCTTCACCTGGTCATCCAAGCGGCCCAAAAAGGCGATCGTGCCATCCTCGTTCCAACGCGCCCGATCGCCTGTTCGGTAGAGCCGAGCCGAGTGGTCCGACGAAGAAGGATCCGCAATGAAACGTTCAGTGCTGAGCACCGGATCCCCGACGTATCCCAAGCCTACCTGTACGCCGCCGATATACAGCTCACCCGAGACGCCAATGGGCACCGGCGAGAGACGCGAGTCCAGAACATGAAGCTGCGTATTCGCGATGGGGCTGCCGATGGGCACCGGATCACGCACGACATCCGTTCGACAAGCCCACCAGCTGACATCTACTGCCGCCTCGGTGGGCCCGTACAGATTGTGAAGCTCGGCATTGCAGGTCAAGCAGAACCGGCGAACAAGCTCCGTGCTCAGCGCCTCACCACTACAAATCACGCGTCGCAGGCCTTCGCAGTCTAGAGAGGGCGCCGCGTCCAACAGGGCGCCGAGCATGGATGGTACGAAATGGATGGTAGTGACTCGCGCTCGCCGCATCAGGGCGAGTAGCCCCGCGGGATCCCGATGCAGGCCGGGTGGCGCAACCTCCAACTTGGCGCCGACGATGAGCGGCCAAAAGAACTCCCACGTCGAAACATCGAAGCTGTACGGAGTCTTCTGCAATACCACGTCGTCCGCTTGCAGCGAGAATGCCTGCTGCATCCAAAGCAATCGATTACAGATCCCTCGATGGGTGTTGATGGCCCCTTTGGGGCGACCGGTGGAGCCCGAGGTGAAGATCACGTAGGCCGGATCTTCGGGACGCGTGGCGCGCGGCGGTGGTTCTGACCGCATGCCATGGTCATTCACCAGGATGGTGTGGACGAGCGAATCTGCCCCTGACCAACGCGAACGCGAGGCTTCATGCAGCAGCACGACCCGCGGCCGCGCCCGCTCCAACATGTGCTCGATGCGCGCCCAGGGATATTCTGGATCGATGGGCACGTAGACGCCGCCAGCCAACAGGGTGGCATAGATGCCAAGCACCATTTCCTGCGAACGCTCGAAAAACAACCCGACCCGTTCGCCATCCTGGATCCCACACTCGCGAAGTGTCCGAGCCAGGCCGCAAGCCCGCTGATAGAGCTCGCAGTAGGTCCAAGACCGATCCTCGCAACGCACAGCCTCCTTCTCCGGTGTCTTGCGTACCTGGGCCTCGAACAGCTCCGGTAGCGTGTGGGGCGCGTCATAGGTCACCGCCGTCCCGTTCCAATTCGCCAAGCTCGCACGGTCCGAGACCGGCAGCGGGAATTGTACGGGAGCCTTGCACCGTTCGACGTCCGCCGAAAGCCATTGCAAAAGGCCGAGGAGAGTCTCGCCAATTCGCGTGACCGTCTTCTCGGAAACCACGTCGATGGCATACTCGAGATGCCCAGCAAACCCGCGACGGGCATCGGGCCACAGGGTTAGGAACAGATCGAGCTGGGCGCCCGCCGCGTGTGCCTTCACGGTCTTCACGACAACCCCTTCGAGATCCACGTGAAGTGGCGGCTCGAAGGTAAAACCCGCCTGAAACAACGGGGCCCGGCTCGGGTCTCGCCGGGGTTGCACGGCCGCAACGATTCGGTCGAGCGGGAGCTCCTGGTGACGATGAAGGCTCAACATCGTCATGCGCAGGTCACGCAACACCTCGATAAACGATGGCTCGGCGGAAAGCGACACGCGAACCGGAAGGTTGTTGACACAGCAACCCACCAGCCCTCGACGTGTCTCGCCTCGACGATTGCTGAAGGGAACGCCAATCGTCAATTGGGCTTCTCCAGAGAAGCGAGCGAGCACCAGCGCATAGGCGGCAAGCCAAACCAAGAATGGTTTGGTATTCAATTGCTGCGCCAGCCGTTCGATGGCTTGTGACAACTCTGGCGTGGCTTGCAGTGGTACGACGGCGCCGTGGTGTGGCTGGGTGGGTGGTCGGAGGCTGTCCGTTGGCAGCGCCAGTGGCGGCATGGTGTCGAGGCTCAGACCACGGAAATACTGCTCTGCCTTGGCTCTCGCCTCGGACTGCAACCATTCGGCTTCGGCACTGCAGAAGTCATGGTATTGCTGGGCAGGAGTGGACAGGTTGGACAGCGGCTCACCCCGGCAGTGCAACTGGTAGAGCTTGGACAACTCCGCACCCATCAGATCCTTGCTGGCCAGGTCGCACACGATGTGGTGCATCGTCCAGGCCACGACACTTTCGTCTTCGGAGGCGGCAAAGACCCGAACCCGCACGAGCGGGCCTCGCACCAGGTCGAACGGGCGCTTGAGCTCCTCTCGCACTGCACCCCCCCCCACTTCCACGTGACGGTGCTCCACGCAAAACTCGGGGGTAAGGTCGGAATGAATGACCTGGTAAAGCGTGGTCTCGCGTTCCTCGAAAGTCGTACGCAGGCCCTCGTGCCGCCGGCAGAGCTGCTCGAACGCCGCCCACAGCGATTCGAGCTTCAGCCTACCCCGGATGCACCACAGCGTTGCGATGTGATAGGCCGTGGTTTCCCGCTGTAGCTCTTGCGCCAGCCAAAATTGCCGTTGAATACCGGAAGCAGGAAGCAGCCTTTCTGTCATTACCTATTTCGTTCTCCAGCACCATCCGCCCCGGATTCGTCGGACTGTGGTTCCCCAGCCCTATCTGAACGCCGCTGCGCGAACAACCAAGGGAACAGCTCGGGCTCGTCGAGAGCAGGCCCGACCGAGCCATGGCCGACTCCTTTGTACTCGGTATAGCGCGCCCTCGTGCCGTACTTCTTCAACGCATCGAACATCGACCGGCCGTTGCCTACAGGAGAGACCTCGTCCAGCTCACCGTGAAATGCCCAGATCGATGTGTCCGCCAATAGTCCGGCCCGGCCAACGTCACCAACCCCGGTGATAGGAATGCCCGCGGCAAAGACGCCAGGATGGCGCATCAACACGTCCCAGACACCCGAGCCCCCCATGGAAAACCCCATCACATACACGCGGCCAGCATCGATGGGGTAGCGAGCGATGAGATCGTCGACCAAGGCGACGGTAAGTCGATTGGCATCACTCTCCCGAAATTGGGAAAGATCGTAGGGGCGAAACGGCGGTGATGCATGGCGATTGATCCACTCGTCGCCCTCGGGACACTGTGGTGCCAAGATGAATGCTGGCCACGCCTTCTGGATTCGCTGCGATACCAGCAACTCGATGTCCGGCCCCAACTGGGCAACATTGTCGGTACCGCGCCCCCCCACGGCATGCAAAGAAACGAGAAGCGGTACCTTTCCCTGGATACCTTTGGGAACGTACAATCGATAGGGTAGAGGGTACTTGGCCGATGGCAGCGAAAAGGTCGCTGCTTCCATCTTCGACGCGAGCAGGTGGGGTCCATTGCGCTGGGCCCCACCACTTTTCCGACACCCACAAGAGACGAGTGCGGCGCCCAAGCCGATCCAAGTACTGCGACGGGCCATCTTCGCCCAGGATGCGAATGCCATGCTCACCAATTCTCCGCTAGATCAGCCTCAATATTTCGGTCAACCTGCGACTTGGCCATCCGCAGAAAGCCCGAGTGTGGCGAGGTCTTCGGATGAAAGCGCGAGTGACTTGACCAGGTAGGGCAACTGCTCCAGTGGTTGATCGGCAAGCTTCTCAAGAGCCTCGCTCCGCGTCATCAAGTCCTTTCGAACGAGGTGACTGAGCTCGAGCTCGTAAGGGCTGTAGCCATACCGCCGCTCGTGTACGTAGTTGTTGAACGTGTTGAGCATACAGTTGGACGAGCAGCCATCCAACCCCGAAGGGCGCTTCCAGCCCAATTTGCCGACTTCGGCCAGAATCTGTGTCTCCGTGATGGACTCCAAACACAACAGATTGATATTGTAGGGATAGGTTGGCGCACGATCGATCACCGAATCTGGCACTCCGTAGAGACGGTCGACCTCTAGACCAACGGCGGCACGAAGGCGCGACATGCTTGCCTCCCGACTTTCGGCAAGAAACCGGTAGTGGTTCCGATACACAATGCCATTGGCCGGGATCTGTCCGAGGGTGAACCCGGCAAGAATGAAGGGGATTTCCTTCTCCAGCGCCAGGCGAAGCGCTGTGGTGTTGACGAGGGAAATACAAGCGTTGCAGCCGGCCGAGATACGGGTCAGGCTCTGCTCTCCGTAAATCGGAAGCATGGACGCCGCGCGCACGACCGACTTGAAGACGTCTAGGGCTGGACGGACGGTGATGTGGTCGACGCCCAACGCATCTACGATGCAGTGGATGTTGTCGCGGGCCGCGGGAGCGACGAATCCGTTGTCGAGCGTAAACGAAAGCACCGTTAGACCATACTTCTCCACTGCCAATTTCAGCGTGTACGAGCTGTCCTTGCCTCCGCTGTTGCACAGCACGGCGTCGTAGGTTGCCCCTCGTGCCTTCCGCGCGGCAAAAAGCTCCATCACCCTTGTGCGACCCCGGTCGATGGCGGTGTCGTCACTGGGCGCTCCCACTTCATCGCGGCAGAAGTTGCATACCCCCTCGACGTCAAACTTGATGTTGGGAAAGGGCGCCGAGAGCACACAGCGCGCGCATCGCTGTCTCGTGACACCCGGCTGCTGCACGGAATGGGTAGTCTCGATCATATCTCACTGCATTTTCTACGGTAAACGAAGGTGGCCATCTTGTTCATGGATCCGAATGCCTCCCGGGTCATGTCCTGTTCCAGGATCTTGGCTCCGAAGGTATTCTCGATGAACGTGGTGATTTCCATGAGCCCGAACGAGTCGATGATCCCCTGATCGATCAGGGACTTGTCCATGTCGATGTCCGATGCTTCCACCACAAAGCTGCGCGTAACGAACGTCACCAGCCCCTCTAGGATCCGGCTTCTCTCAGCGACTTGGTTCGCATCCATCTCCAATCTCCTTCTTTCAGGTCATCCCATGACAATTACCTGCGACGCGTCCTTCTGCACCGGCTGGCGGACCTGCTCGGTGTCGGCTCTGTCACGTGACAGCATACCATGTCGGATGGCTGTGGCACCCTTTGAGGCCCGTGGACTGCTAATATATCCAGAAATCGGCACCACCCCGACTCCCAATCCAAATGATTTCTATCACTTACGCGACGCAGATCGCTTTCGCGGCGATTTATGAGACAGGTCTTGAGACCGACGGTGCTAGTGTTCGCTCTTGGCAAAGATCGCCGCTGAGCACCGATGTATGTCGCATTTGGGCCGACCTCTTCCGCCATGTCCGATCCTGCCTCCCTCGAAGCTTGGCAGGGAAGCTTGGCAGGATCGATTGCGTGCGTAGCGACCCACTAGGAGGAGTAAGTCATGTGCGGGCTGGTCGGCATCTTTGCAGGCAATAGCGAACCATTGGCACGGCGAGCGCTCCTCGAGCCGATGCTCGCGCGCCTGCAACACCGGGGACCCGACGCTTGGGGAACTTGGGTCGGGAGTGCTGTGGCACTCGGTCACGTTCGCTTGGCCATTGTGGACCTGATGGCCGGCCACCAGCCCTTCCTTCGAGACGACTGCGTATTGGTGTACAACGGCGAGGTCTACAATCATCTCGAGCTACGCGCCGAGCTCGAGGCGCTGGGAGAATATTTTCAGACGCGTAGCGACACCGAGGTTGTTCTAGTCGCCCTTCGCCGATTTGGTAGTCAGGCTCTGGCTCGCTTCAATGGTCAGTTCGCTCTGTTGTTTTGGAATGCTCGAACACGGACACTCACCGCCGCGCGTGACCGCTATGGAGTGCGCCCGCTCTATCACCTAGAGCACCAGGGCGCCGTGTACTTTGCCTCGGAAACGAAGGCATTCGATGCGATCCCGAACTATCGCCGCGCGATTTGTCCGGAAGGCTTGCTCGAACATGGTTTGCTCTGGAACACCCTCGGAACACGCACGGTGTTCAAGGGGATTCAGTCACTCGAAGCAGGCACGGCCGTGGTGTTTGGCGCGACCGAGTCACCCAAGACCTATCGCTACCATCAGCTCGGGGAAGGTACCCCCCATCCGCTGCCCAGCAGTTTTGCCGAAGCCAAGGTTCATCTGCGGTCGATGCTTGCGAACGCCGTCCGGCTGCGACTACGCAGCGACGTTCCCGTCGGCAACTACCTGAGCGGCGGCATCGATTCGTCGGTCACCACGCTCCTCACCGACGAACTGCGCACCGACCGCTTCCAAGCGTTTGCCATTGCCTTCGAGGATGGCGCCTACGACGAGTCTCACTACCAGCAGATGATGGCCAAGCGTCTCAACGTGGACCTGGTCAGCATCCGTATTACCGATGCGCTTATCCGAGACAACTTCGAAAAGGCCGTCTGGCACGCGGAGCGACCGCTATTCCGCACGGCACCGATTCCTCTGCTCCTCTTGGCCGAGGTCGTCCGTGCCGCGGGAATTCGCGTGGTGCTCACGGGCGAGGCAGCCGATGAAATTCTGTGGGGCTACGATACGTTCAAGGAACTGAAGCTGCTCCGGTTCTGGGCCAAGTTCCCCAATTCCAAGCTGCGTCCGCAACTCATTCGCACTCTCTACCCTCATCTTGCCCACTACCGAGACGGTCGACAATTCGGGCTCATGCGCATGTTCTACGAGGGGTTCCTCGGCTCCTATGACAATGACCTGGTGGGGCTCAATCTCCGCGTTCACAACAACAAGATCCTACTGAACTACTTGCCCCGGGACTGCCGCCCCGCTGACCTGGACGGTTGGCTTCTCGACCGCGTGCGCCAGAGCCTGCCCCCGGATTGGCAGCAATGGTCACTGCTTCGGAAGAACCAGTTCTTGGAAATGCGAACGCTCCTGCAAGGGTATCTCCTCTCGTCGCAGGCGGACCGGATGTCTTTGGCCCATGGGGTGGAAGGCCGCTACCCGTTCCTCGATCACGAGCTCTTGGAGTGGTTGTTCCAACTTCCGGACCAATTCAAGCTCCCACTGCTCTCGCAGAAGCACCTGTTGCGCGAAACCTTCCGCGCGAACCTGCCCAGCGAAATCGTCGACCGGCCGAAGCAACCGTACCAAGCCCCCGATCTCAAGGCATTTTTCGAAGGCGGTCGCCTCGGCAAGCTCATGAACGAACGTCTGAGTCCAGACGCCGTCGCAGCGGCTGGGTTGTTCGATGCCGCGGCCGTCGAGCGCTTCCGCGGCAAATTCACGCGCGGCATGCCGCCGCAGGTGGGCTACCGAGACAACATGTTGGCTTCATTCTTACTGTCCACCCAAGTGGTGGCTGCTCAACTCCAACATCCGTGGACCGGACCGGTGCGGCCTTCCTCACCGCGAACCGTCGACCTGATCGAGGAAGGGAAGCCATGAGCCAGGCCCCGCTCGAAGAGACTGGGATTGCGATCATTGGTATGGCAGGGCGGTTCCCGGGCGCCGCGAGCGTTCAGGCGCTTTGGCCTATCGTTCGGGAAGGGCGTGACGTCATCAGCCGATTCGAAGTGGCCGATCTGGTTGCGGATGAACCCGACCCATCCGTCCTGTCCCAGCCGAATTACGTGGGAGCACGGGGGCTACTCGAAGGTGCCGATCTGTTCGATGCAGAGTTCTTCGACTACGCGCCCGCCGAGGCGACTCACATCGATCCACAGCACCGCGTCTGGCTGGAAGTCGCCTGGGAAGCTCTGGAATCCGCCGGGTATGCTCACGACCGTCATCCACAAGTCGTCTCGGTCTTCGCGGGCAGCTTCGGTCACAACTACCTGCTTCACAGTTTGCTTCCCGACCGCAACGCGGTCGAGGAATACGTGCGGGCACGCCGAGCCGCCGCGTTTGCCTTGATGGTCCAGAACGACTCCGCGCACCTGCCGACACGTACCGCCCACCGGCTCAACTTGCGAGGCCCGGCCGTCAACGTCCAGACTGCGTGTTCGACTTCACTCGTCGCGGTCGCGATGGCATCGCAAAACCTGCTTGCCTTCGAGTCGGACATCGCCATCGCGGGCGGGGTCTGCATCGCCTTCCCGCAGAAGACGGGGTATTTCTATCAAGAGGGCGCGATCCTTTCGCGGGATGGCGTATGCCGTCCCTATGACAAGCACGCGTGTGGCACCGTGTTCGGCAACGGCGCAGCCGTCATCGTGATGAAGCGATACGCAGACGCCGTCCGCGATCGCGATCCTGTCCTTGCCATCATTCGGGCCGCGGCGGTCAACAACGATGGGCGCAGCAAGGTCAGTTACGTAGCGCCCAGCGTGCAGGGGCAGGCCGAGGTCATTGCCACGGCGCTCGGTTTGGCGGGGGTATCGGCCGAGAGCATCGGTTACGTGGAGGGGCACGGCACGGCCACCCCGATGGGCGATCCCATCGAAGTCGAAGCTCTCACGCGAGCGTATCGCGCGCAGACTGCCCGCAAGGGCTACTGTTGTCTCGGCTCGCTCAAGGGTAACATCGGCCACCTGGATGCTGCGGCAGGTGCTGCGGGTTTGGTCCGCGCAATTCTCGCCCTGACCCATCGCGAGATTCCGCCCACGGCGCACTTCCAAGAGCCCAACCCTGATCTACGCCTAGCGGACAGCCCGTTCTTCGTACTGGAAAGGGCCCAGCCATGGCCCGCCGGACCGGAACCTCGGCGTGCCGGCGTAAGCTCCTTTGGGGTGGGAGGCACCAATTGCCACGTCATTCTCGAGGAAGCCCCCGCTCAGGAATCGCACCCGACGCCGATCGACCGGGAAGCCGAAAGCGTATTGGAGCTTTCCGCGCGCAATCTTCCTGCGCTGGACAAAGCCACGGTCCAGTTGGCCGACTGGCTTGCCGACCACGTCGATGACGGCCATGCCCCCTGGTCAATCGATGCAGTAGGCAGTGTCCTCCGTCATCGCCGGCAGCACTTCGAGCAGCGTCGAACCCTGCGCGTTCGGCACTGGGCCGACGCCATCGCGGCGCTACGCAATCCACAAAGATTCGTGACAGGGCGGGCGCTTCCGCCTGGGTTTCCAACCGTCTTCTTGCTCCCGGGCCAGGGCTCTCTGCGCAGCGGGGCGGTCCATCACCTCATGGCCTCCCATGCGCTTTTCCGCGCTTCGCTCGAAGCGCTCGCGCGGCCGGCCTCCGATCTCCTCCACTTCGATCTGTGGGGCTGGTTCAGCAACGCAGCTGCGGACGAATCCGCACTGCTGAGTGACAACGCTTGCTATCAGCTGGCCATCTTCTGCATCGACGTCGCGCTTGCGCGTTGGCTGGAAGGGCATGGGGTAACCGCCTCCGCGTTCTTGGGACATTCCCTCGGAGAGTTGGTCGCCTTGCATTTGGCGGGCGTGCTCAACTCCGAGCATGCGCTTCGCGCCGTCTTCGAGCGTGGCACGCTCATGCAGTCCACGGGCACCGGCGCCGCCCTCGCTGTCAGTCTATCGGAAAGCGAAGTGCAAGAGTTCCTTGGGGATAGGGTACATCTTGCCTGTGTCAATGGCCCCAAGCTCATGTTGTTAAGCGGCTCCCCCGTCGCAATCGACGACTGCGCAAAGCGACTAGCCGCGAAAGCCATCGGGCACCGTCGCACTCCAATTCGCATCGCCGTGCACAGCCCCTGCATGGATGCCATCATCGAACCTCTCACCGGACGCTTCCGTAAGCTAGATTGGCGGGTGCCTTCGCTCAAGCTCCTTTCTGCCGTCACCGGCTCATGGCTCGACCCGCAGACGGCCACCAGCCCGGAGTTCTGGGCTCGTCAGGCGAGAGCCCAGGTGCGTTTCGATGCCGCGGCGCAACTGCTCGCCGAGAGCGGACCGTGTCTCGCCGTGGAGGTGGGCTTTGGCAGCACGCTGTCTTCGCTATTGCGCCCTCATTTTGCGGATGCGAATCGGCAGCGAACCTGTCCGCTCCTCGCAGCGCCGGCCGAAGGGAACGACTTCGCCCAAGTGCTGAGCCGGTCACTAGAGGTATTGTGGGTCGCGGGCGCGGACGTCAACTTCCGCGACCAGGTAAGAACGGATACCCCCTCGCACCCTCGACTCCCCACGTACCCATTCCAGCGCCAGCGCTACTTCATCGATCCACCGCAAACCCGTTCCGAGTCCTCGACCACGAGCGCCTCTCGTGGCGGCCCATCACCGGTAGCCACGGCGAGAACGGAGGAGCGCGCCTCTCGGCCCAAGGCAAACGCACATGGGGCCATGGAGGACGCGGAGCTTCGCGTGATTGGGCTTTTCGAAAAGACCTTGGGCATTCAAGGCATCACCGCGACGGACAATTTCTTCGAGCGCGGCGGCAATTCCCTCCTCGCCGTCGTGCTGGTCAGTGAAATTGGGGAGGTGTTTGGGGTCTCCGTGTCCCTTGCCACGTTCTTCGAGAATCCGACTCCCAGGGGCGTCCATGCCACCCTCAAGCAAGCGGGGGCTCCTAGCTCGCAGACTGCCACGCACGTCTTCTGCAAAGGAGGTGACCGCGTACCTGTCTTCTTCATCTGCGGTATAGCGATCTATCATGCGCTTGCTGAGCGCCTCAAACCTGTCCATCCGGCATTTGCGCTCTACGTGCAGTCCGAAGTCGAGCTACTCAACTCGAGGAAAGGCGGAAGCGACGCGCAGTCTTCCGTTGAAGCGCTGGCCAACGAGTACTTCGAGCGTGTGCTTGCCGAACGCCCCCACGGTCCCTATGCCTTGGTCGGCGTGTCGTTTGGAGGACTTCTGGCCCTGCGAGTTGCCGAAATGTTGGAGCAGCGGGGCGAGACGGTCGAGCTTGTCACACTACTAGACACCTTGCCCCCAACCTTGATGAAACTGACTTTCCTGCAAAGAGCTCGATTTGCTTCCAATCGGATTTTGCGCGAAGGGCCCGCCTACCTTATTCCGAAGCTACACAAACTGATGGAAGTGCGATTCCATTCGCTGCCCGTCACCGCGGGTGAGGCTGCTCCCGGCGAAACCGCCTCACGCGCTGCTCGTGAGCTCGAGGATCTGCGCGAGTGCCTGTATTCGGATATGGGATCGAATTACCGTCCTTCCCCTTATCCTGGTCGTGTCGCACTGATCATTTCGCGGGAGCGGGATCGCTCCTCGGTGACGGCGGAAGCCATGGAAGGTCATTGGCGAAAGCTCATCCGAGGGCCCCTGGTTACGGCACGAGTGACGGGAGGCCACGTCGGCATGCTAGCGGTACCTTTTGTCGACGAAGTGGCGCAACGACTGCAGGCGTTTCTCGATGGAGAAGGAGTGTGAGCTGGAAACGATCATGTGAAAGGGCAGAGGGACAAGACTGAAGATGTGTCCAGAAATTGGAATTGAGGGCTGGGGTTCAAATGGGTGACGACCCGTGGCCGCGAGACGATGGCCAGTGCCGCGGAGGAGCAAGTATTCCTCACCCCTCTCCCTCCGGGAGAGGGGTGAGGAAAGGCCGCGGTAATCACAGGCAAGATCCGCCCCCCTCCCGCCGGGAGAGGGGCCACGGGGTGAGGGTGATACTCCCCCCTCCGTGGCAGTGGGCATCGCGTTCTCGCGATGGTTGTGCCCCAGCTTCCTCGCCTCGTCCGCTTCGATTTCTGGACACCTCTTGACTCCATAGATGTTGCCGTCCCATAGATTCGGAGAAGACAAGATGACGCAGGGAAAGAACCGGCAGTGGCTTCTGGCTCGCCGCCCCAGAGGGGCGATCGGCGTCGATGATCTTCGCCTGAGCGAGACTGATATTCCTGAGCCGGGCGAGGGCGAGATCCTCGTGCACAACATCTACCTGTCGTGCGATCCAACCCAGCGCGGATGGATGGCCCGCGATACCTACATGCCGATGATTCCCCTTGGCGAGGTCGTGCGCTCGTTCGCTGGCGGCGAGGTCGTGCGGTCCCGCGATCCTCGATTTGTGCCTGGTCAGCGCGTGCAGGGACTGTTTGGGTGGCAAGACTACGCAGTGGCGAAGCAATCCGAGAGCCTCCCCATCCTGGCCATCCCAGACGAATTCTCCATCCCAACGGGGATGAGCGCGCTCGGCCTCACGGGACTCACCGCCTACTTCGGTTTGCTCGACGTGGGTGGCGCCAAGGCTGGCGAGACCGTCGTGGTGTCCGGCGCCGCGGGCGCCACGGGCTCGGTCGTGGGGCAAATCGCGAAGCTCATCGGTTGCCGAGTCGTCGGCATCGCTGGGGGATCGGAAAAATGCCGCTACCTCACCCAGGAGCTCGGCTTCGACGGCGCCATCGACTACAAGCGCGAGAACCTTATCACTGCATTGCGAGCGCAGTGCCCACACGGGATCGACGTCTTCTTCGACAACGTCGGCGGAGTCATTCTTGACGCGGCCCTGGTCTTTCTGGCGCTCAGGGGCCGCGTCGTGATCTGCGGCGCAATCTCCGGCTACAACGACGAGACGCTACCGCCGGGACCCAAGAACTACATTCGGCTGCTGGTGCAGCGCGGCCGGATGGAGGGCTTCAATTTCCTCGACTATGCCCATCGGACCGCCGAGGCAATCGCCGTTCTCTCTGGCTGGCTGCGCGAAGGTAGGCTCAAGGATCGGGTCGACATCGTTGAGGGCTTCGAGAATGCACCAGCGGCGCTCAATCGCCTCTTCACCGGCGAAAACCAGGGCAAACAGCTCGTGAAAATTGCAGAGTCTTTGCTCTCCTGAACGGCGTTGTGTAGATTTGCCAGGCTGAGCAGACTTGATTCTCGGCGGTCCAGTCTCTTCGTGATTGCACAAATCCGAAGGATTACCGGCGGGCGCCCGCCCTGAAATTCGCGCCTCTGCTACGGGTTCGCCTGCCAGGAAACTTCCACGTCGTTCAGGTGGCCCTGGTTGAGCGAATCCAAACTGCCACTGCCGTTGAGAACTACCGTGTTGCTGGCGTCCAGGCCGGCCACGAACACCTGCACGGCACCCGAGTCCTGGTACGGAATCTCGATGGTGTAGCTCGTTCCATCCGAGAGAGAAATTGGCTGGCCATCAGGAGACGCGATATCCATGGTACGCGATTCGCTGCCGATCGTGACCTGTGATGCCAACGAGGTCACGGAGCTGACGGGCGAGGGAACTAGGTTAACTCGGAGCACGCTGTCGGCGCTCCCGCACGCAACTCCCGAAATCACCAGAAGGGCCAAGACGAGAAGGGTCTTTCGCATTGTTTTTGCCGTCATGGTTGCCTCGTAGTGACTAGAAGGCATAGTTGCCAAGTGGCGTTTGGGGGACGTTGGTCTTGGGCCGTGGCCAGTAGCGATATGCCGCGAAAGCTCCCGCGCCGACCACCACCACCGCCGTGCCGATCCATATCCAGGTGTGACTTCTGCTGGCCTGTTTCTGCTCTGGAACAATCGGCTGTGTGGTCAGGTTGGCCGCAGTCTGAGGCTCGGGCACTGCGGGCGCCGCCGGCCCAATCGCCACGGATTGTGCGCCCGGTGCGTGGCCCTTCTCGCCCGCAGGCGTGGCGTCCGAAGCCCCCCACTTCTCGGCGTGAGTGTCCCCAGGAGGGGCTTGCCTCGCTCCTGACTGGGCGTGTGTTTGCTTCCTGGAGGGCTCTGCTGTCTGCGCCCCACCGCGCAGCGACGCAATTCGAGCCTCGACGGTCGACCGATTGGGCGCACGGGGCATCTCGGCGAGAAACTGCTCATAATCCTTTACCGCCTGACTGTCCTTTCCGATCTTTCGGTAGCACTCGGCTCGGTTGAAGAGCAACGCTGGATCCTTGAGCAACCTATAGGCTTTGGTGAACTCAGCCACGGCAGCCTTGCAGCGGTTGTGCGCCGCGAGCTGGTTGGCCTTGGCCGCGTGCTTGCGTCCGGCGGCGCTGCCTCGCGCAGCGAACGCAGGCGTCTGAATAAGGGTGCCCAAGACCAGCACTGTGACCGCAAAAGCAGATTCTCTCAGTGTCATATTCTAATCTCCAGCTGGTGCACCAATTCGGATTTGCTGATGCTACCGGACATTCGGCTGTTCGGCTAGCTAGGTGGCAACGCCATCCAAAGCGCTTTGGACACCCCGTCTGCGCCGTCGATACACCTGATAGACAACGGCCCAACACATGCTTACTGTCACAAATATTGCTGCACCATCAAGGAAATAGACCCAACGTGCCTGGTGCAGCCCACGGTTAGCCGAGAGAGCAGACATCAGTCCCGCGACGACCAGCCCGCATGCAGTGGAAAGGGCGACCGCGCAGGATAGCAGCCCATCCTGACGATATCCCTGTAGCTTGATTCGCGTGGTTCCGGCAAGTGACACCGCATATCGGCACAACTCGGACAAGGCAAATCCAAACACGGCACCAGGAAAGCCATACAGGGTCATCCCAAGTGGGATGAAGACGAACATGCCCAAAACCTTGGCCCCGCTACCAGCAGCAACCCATTTGGCCTTTCCGCACGCGAGCAGTGCACAGCCGTTTGTGTTCTCCAACGCAAGGAGCCATGTTCCCAATGAAAGGAGCTGAACCATCCAGCCCGCGTCGAGCGCGCGATCGTCATAGAGAAAACGAATCAGAGTGGGCCCGCCGCTTAGCATACAGGCCGATAGCCACCCCGCTGCGATCAACCCGGGCGCCCGCGTTTCTCGAAATGCGCGAGGAAACTCGGCACCCTGGTTCCGCACCTTGCTCAGCACCGGAAAAAGCACCGATTGGAAGACCTGATTTAGAATGGAGGTGGGTAGGGTAGCCCAAACGGTTGCTACGCTGTAGACCCCCAATACCTGCATGGTGACGAGCTTGCCAAAGATGACGCGGTCGGACTGCATGGCCGCGAACGTGAGCAGCGTGCTGACGAATATCCAGCGTCCAAAGTGAAGCAAGCTCACGGCCTTTTGTCTGTCCCAGTGGAAATGATTGGATATACCGGGAAGCATCACGTGACCCATCACCAGCCGGACTAGGTTCCCGACTAGGCCGGCGGCGGTCAGGGCCCAGATACTCCGCGTAGCGTAGGCCAAGGCCAACATGACGACGAGCCCTGAGACCTGCGCTGCTAGGTCAATGACGGTGAGTCGTCCGAGTGCGATACTTCGCGTAGCGGTGAACAGTTTCGTCGAGTTGAAACCCGATATGGCAGAGCCCAAGCCTGCAATCGGGATCAGCCATGCAAGCATCGGTTGGTGGTAGAAATGCGATATTGGAAGAGCTGCGGCAACGCAAGCAGCTAACAGCAGTGCCCCACGCACAACCTGAATCGTCCAAGCGGTATTCAGAAAGCTTGGGTCATCGCCTTGCTTGTTCTGGATGATGCTCGGGCCGATTCCGACGTCTGAGAACATGCCCAGCCCCGTGAGGAACACATTGACGATAGCCATGATCCCGAACGCCTCCGGGTACAGCAATCTCCACAGGACAAGATTGCCCACCAGGCGAAGAACTTGTCCAAGACCGAAGCTCAGTAGCATCCATGCAGAACCGCGAACCATCAGTGACTTCAGCGAAGTCGCGCTCGTTCGAGCAGACAGCGAGGGAACAACACCATCGTCGTTGGCTTCATTGACCATTGCGTTGAGGATTGGTTAAATTGGGACTTCCGCACGGCTATCGTGCTTCGTTGCGATATTCGAAATCAGGTAGCGACGATCACCGACAGCTTCATCGCATACCAAGTCGAAATCCACAAAGCAACCGTTCGGCAGGTGCATCTATGGCGAGGTTTCCAGTGACGCACTCCAGCGCATGGCTGGAGGTTTTCGCGATGTGAGCCGCTCAAAGAAGTTGATCGCGGCGATTGTTCTCCAGCTCCTGCCGTCGGATGTATTCCCGGATCACGCGTTCGCCTCGGCCGACGGTGAGATTTGCAGCACACGCCGGGATGGGCTACGGTTCCGGCTGCTGATGAAGATAACTATTGTCGCGCCAGGAGCGGACATGAGCGGAGGTATCCGCGTGGTTGGCGTTTATGCCGACAAACTCTGCCAGCGCGGCCACCAGGTGCTGGTAGTCTATCCTGGCGAACAGCGCCCGCGGTTCCGACACTTTGTCAAATCGGTTCTGACCGGAAAGGGATGGCCCCGCCTCTCGTTGAGCTCGCCCTCCCATCTCGACGGAGGCACGTTCGACCGTCTGGAACTAGACCCAGGGCGACCAGTCACAGACGCAGACGTACCTGACGCGGACATCGTCATCGCGACCTGGTGGGAGACCGCCGAGTGGGTAAAAAAGTTTTCGGCAAGGAAAGGAACCAGAGTCTACTTCATCCAAGGGTATGAGATTTTCGAGGGAATCCCGGTAGGGAGACTAAGAGCGACGTGGTCCTTTCCAATGCACAAGATCGTCGTTTCGTCGTGGTTGAGGGATGTAGCGCGGGTCGAGTTTGGCGACAGTCATGTGTCCGTGGTGCCCAACTCAGTTGACACGAAGCAGTTTTTTGCCGCTCCTCGGTCAAAGCAATGGCCGCCGGCAGTAGGGATGGTCTACTCTGGCGGAGGGATCAAGGGCAGCGACATCAGCATTCGCGCCTACGAGCTGGCGCTGGAGGCGGTGCCTAATCTTCGGTTGATTGTCTTTGGCAGCAACCCGCCCAGCCCGAATCTGCCGCTCCCCAAAGGCGCAAGCTTTAGCCTCCTGCCAGCGCCCGAGTCCCTAAAACAGTTGTACGCATCATGCGATGCTTGGTTGTTCGGTAGCCGAAAAGAGGGGTTTGGTCTGCCCATTCTCGAGGCCATGGCGTGCCGCACACCAGTCATCGCCACTCCGGCCGGTGCAGCGCCTGATTTGCTCGCCGAAGGTGGTGGCTTCCTCGTGGCACACGAGGATCCACGAGACATGTGCAGGGCAATCCTCCAAGTGTGCCGGTTGTCGAATGCCGAGTGGGAGGCGGTGTCGGCTCGAGCGCTCTCAATTGCGTCCTCGTATTCGTGGGACGATGCAACTGATCGCTTCTTGTCAGCTTTGACGCTGGCGATCGAACGATCTCGCCGAGGCGAGCTAGGATGAGATTTGGCAGCCCAATGCTCTACCGAACCCGATAATGTCAAAAAAACTCGGTCTCGAAGGAGTTGGCGAGGAAGTCCCCTCTCGCCACATCTCCCAAGGGTTTGCCAGCGCGGGTTTCCATCGCGTCGCTCCATCTGCGAGCGGTGGGCATTGAATGTGTCTCCCTTGGCACTTGCGACGGTCGACACGTCGACCCGCACCTTGAATTCGTAGAGTAGGCGCAGGCCAAACCAAGCGCTGCGGCCGTTCCGCAGCAACGTCGCTCGGTTCGCGGGGCTTGATGCTCACCCAGGGCCAATGCCAACCTCCGCCTTCGGCTCCGGTCAGGAAGGTGCCCGTTCACCCGCGGACCAAGGCCGCCACTTGGTGGCGATGACGCCGCACTCACGTTGGGCCCCTGCCGGGGCCCTCCGGGCTCGACCTGGCAGTCGATCTGTGGCATGTGATTCTTCGGTCCTCTGATGCCCGTCACCTGGCCCCATGACCTTGTCGATACGTGGCCCCATCATCCCGGCGAGTGACAGACAGCCCAGATCACCTACTTGGACCACTGCGCCGCTGGGAATTCGAAGACGGTCGTGGGGGCTCCAGCGTTACTTCGTCGTGGATCCTTCCAGGATTGCCAAGTTCATGCATAATGGCATTCTTGGTTTCCTCTGCAGGTCCTGCGCATGAAGTTGCTTACCATCATCGTGAACTACCGATCCGCCGCATTGACGAGGGACGCTCTCGCTTCGTTGCTCCCGTCGCTTGCTGCCCTGCCGTCCAGCCACGTGATGGTCGTGGACAATGCCTCCGGTGATGACTCTATGCCGGTGCTGTCGGAATTCCTCGCCGCCGAAGCGCGCTTCGCAGGGCGAGTGACCTTGTATGCCGCACCGAAGAACGGCGGTTTTGCATACGGTAACAACGAAGGCATTCGGCAGTGGCTGAAGACCCACGAAGCTCCCGAGTACATTCTTTTGCTCAACCCGGACACGATAGTCAGGAGCAATGCCATCGAAGGCTTGGTGGACTTCATGGACGGTCATGCCGATGTGGGAATCGCGGGAAGCCGCTTGGAAGACATAGACGGAACACCACAGTGCTCTGCGTTTCGGTTCCCCACCGTTACGAGTGAATTCGAATCCGCCCTGAACTTCGGCCCGATACGCAAGCTTCTCAATCGTTGGGTGATCACACTGCCGATTTCCAACGAAGCCAGTCCCGCCGATTGGCTCGCGGGCGCCTGCATGATTCTGCGGTGGCGGGTGTTCGACCAAGTGGGCCTCATGGATGAGGCCTATTTCATGTATTTTGAAGAGGTGGACTTCTGCCTCAACGCGAAGCGCTCCGGATGGCCCATCTGGTACGTCCCTTCCTGCCATGTCGTGCATTTGGTAGGCGCCGTCTCGGGCGTTACCGATCGAAGCAAGAAGCAGAAGCGACGTCCTCGCTATTGGTTTGAGTCGCGTCGACGCTACTTCGTCAAGAACCACGGCAAGACGATCGCCACCCTGGCGGATGTGGGCCACCTGACAGGGCACTTGCTGAGCCGGGCGCGCTATTTCATCGAGCGAAAGCCGAGCATCTTCCCCGATCGATTCGTCCGAGATTTCATCGACAACAGCGTATTTTGCAAAGGATTCCAGGTGCAGATCAAAGAACAAGAGAAGCTGTCGTTGCTCGCACAGATCCGTGAGGACTACGAAATGCATGGGCGGGATTGGACAAAACCGGGATTTCAAGCGGTCGCAGTACACCGATTCGGCAACTGGCACATGACTGTCACGCCAAAGATCGCTCGCGCCCCGTTGAGTGTGCTTTATCGGATCATGTTTAGATTCGTGCGCAATGTGTATGGCATCGAGCTTCCATATTCCGCCAAGGTTGGGAGACGAGTGGTCGTCGAGCACCAAGGAGACATCGTGGTGCACGGCAATGCTGAGATCGGCGACGACTGCATCCTTCGACAGGGAGTGACGATAGGGAACCGGCGCAGGGATCGTCCTTTCGAGGCCCCCGTTCTGGGCGTGGGGGTGAACGTCGGTGCCGGCGCAAAAATTCTCGGCAAGCTGCATGTGGGCGACAAATCCAATGTGGGCGCGAACGCCGTGGTTACTCGCGACGTGAATGCCAATGACACCGTTGTTGGCATCCCTGCGCGTTCGATCACGAAGCCGAAGTAGTGGTCGCCCTCCGCCGAAGTGTCCCTCCGCCCGACCGCAGGTCTGTTGAGCCGTCCGCAGGACTGGATTTTGGCGGAGAGTCGTGGGCATGGAAAGCCATGCCCTGCCGTAAACCCCTTACAGGCGGGGTGATTGCGCAAGGCTGGATTTCAGGCATGTTGG
>OBLT010000384.1_pt1 | contig 29700 bp, 31 predicted proteins | sample 1518721 | NCBI WGS metagenome assembly OBLT01 (sample SAMEA3539307, study PRJEB22396) | soil metagenome | biome: tundra; feature: field; material: soil | place: USA | collected 2010-05 | depth 0.15 m | reverse complement strand
GCCCGGCTCCGCGCGCCAGCACTGCCGCCCAGCTCGCTGGGCTGTCCTTCCCCGAGCCTGCCAGGCCCGGCCGCCAGCCACCCCCACCTGGACAGCCCGGCCCCTATCCAGCTGGGCCGCCGCCGGCACGCCGACCATCACCACCGCGGCCACGCGGCCCCACCCGCTAACCGCATCGGTCGCCGTCGCCGTCGCCAGCGCGGGCCGGGGTTAAGTCGAACCGCGCCACCTCTGCGCTTTCACCGCCATGGGTGACATCTGCGAGGACCGCTGCGCGGCGCTCCATCATCCGGTGGGTCACGGTGCTCGGCAGGTGGACCGCCTTGTGGTACAAATCCTGCTATCAGGCCAGGCCGGAACCACCGCCGAGGCGATGCGCTCGCGCCGCCTGGTAACCCCAAGCCCAGTAGTCTCCGGTGAGTGGGGAAACACCAACGCGATGCAGCCAACAAGCGCCTAGAGCGGGCACGAAACAGCGGAGGCATGGTCGATCTGTCTGGCCTTGAGCTGACGGACGCCGACATCGAGTACCTCCTTCCTGCCGTCTTGGAATTCACCTCCCTCACCTCCCTGGGCCTGAGCCGCAACCAGCTCACCGCCCCACAACCAGCATCAACTGGACTAGGGATACGTGGTAGACCGGCGACTACGGCTGCGGCATCGCCTGAGGGGGATGGCTAATGCGGTCACAGGATGGGACTATGACGCCGGAGCCAATCCTGCACCCTTCGACTCACGGGACGACACCCGATCATGCTGGCTGGTGGCGATCGGCGAGCATAGGAACCAAGGACCACCCTGACCTCATGCCACTGTCTACATGCGGTAAAGTCCGCATAGGGTGGGCCGTCGTCCCTCCGTGGATATTCGAGACTATCAGGATGCAATGCCTCCAAGTGCTGGGTACGTCGTTGAGCGGAGGGTCAGACAACTCGCCGCATTCCTCGGGGTGCCAGAGTTCGTTTATAGCGTGCCTTTGGTGAGTAAGGGTTCCAGTGTTCGCGAAGTCGGCGACGGGATTTTGCTTTGCGGCTTGAGCGGAGCGGTCTTGCAGGTTAAGGCGCGATCTCGACATGAGGGCTTAAGAGATTCCGAGGACTCGGCAGTTAGGTGGGTAAGCAAGCACGTTGAAAGAGCTGTCCGGCAAGGCCGAGGCTCCAAGCGCACAATCGTGGCGCATTTTAGTGAGGGTGACCCGTTGACTGCGGTTCCAGTTCGCGCACTCTCTCTAGGGGGCGCTGACCGTGGCGCATTCCGGGTCAGTATCGATACTGATTGCGCTGAATGGCCAATAATAGTCGTAGTCGCACATCCACTTGATCCTGAAGTCATGTTGCCTGTCTATGATGACGCGTTCTGTATCTCATTGAACGACTGGCATCAGCTGAACCGGCATCTGAGGTCCATCCATGAACTACTAAGGTACATAGGCAGAGTGCTGGAGGGCGGCCAGGACGTCACGGTTCCGCTGGGACATGAGTCATATCGATTCGCATCCCTAGCGGAATGGGACACAGCATACGCCGCGCAGGACAAGGGGGCTCGCCCATGGGTATCGTACGCAGCCATCGAGGACCAGGTAGGGGTAGATGCATACCGAGTGCTACTTGATCGAACATGGGGAGACAATGAAGTCCTCCCCGGCATTTCAATCAAAGACTACCGGCCTATTCTGGATTTCCTAGATGACGTTCCCGCCATTGGTCAAGCCCATGTCGGCCGTTGGATACTGGATAGACGCGCAGAGCTACGCTCATGCCGACATAGGGTCAGCGGAAGTACGCTGCTAAATGACCGGCTGCTCGTCTTCATGTGTGATCTGGTCGAGAATCACGCCGATAGGCAAAGCTGGATTTCCCATCTCGGGGGACTAACATCACTGAGAGCTGCCGAGTGGCGGGAACAGATGCGAGACCGCAAGCCCGTCCTGGGTATCGGTATCAGGATTATGGGCAAGCATGATGAGTACTCCTATCTGTTGGCAGACAGCTACGTGAAGATCCCAGCGTCACTCAGACGGGCACTTGAGTGGCGCTTTGGGGTTGCGAACTTTAGGACCTTCCAGACCCGAAAGCTCATAGTCGGAAGGAACGATCCGTGTCCATGCGGAAGTGGCCGTAAATACAAGCGATGCCACGGCAGCTCACCAAGCTGATAGCAGTCGGGCTGGAGAAATTCCCGAACCGACGCCTGTTCAGGGAAGCGGTTGAGTTGCGGCCGCCCGACCCGCGCACCGGCCTGTGGATGCATGGGTAGGCACCCCCTATCCCTTGCCGAGGAAGAACTTGATGCTATCCCCCACGCCAGCCTCAAGCACCTGGTGCCATCGCGCTGCTTGAATGGGTGCTTCCGATCGCTGCGGGGAGGCCAGTGAGGCGGCGGTTACCCGGAGTTCTCCTGGAAGGCCCTAACGAGAGCTTGGCCGTCCTTCGTGTACGGCCTCTCGACGTTCCTGGCACCGAACCTGGAGCTGGCTTCTTGCAGCAGCCGTAGGGCGATCCCGCGGCGGCGCCAAGCCGCCGCCGTCCATATCTGGCTCACAGCCTCGTATTCACCATCCTCGTCACGGTCGTACAGGATCACGAATCCCGTCAGATGGCCGTTATAACTCCACGGCTCGTCACTGCTGCCGCCAACTGCTGTGACAGGAGCCAGCATTAGGAGCCATACCCCTGACTCTCCGGGTGCGAAGTCCCAGCCGGCCGCGCGACGGTAAGCCCGGGCGGCTTGGTCGAGCGAGCTTCCATGCCAGGCGCCGCTAGGGCCTTCGAGGGCGGAGCGGTCCAGGTCGGCACCGAAGTCGTGCTCGCCGGGATTGTCCAGGTCGGCTCCGGCCACGATAAGGTTCCAGCTTCTCTCCTGACGCTCCCCGCTCCACGCGATGCTTGGGCCGACCTGACCGGCGACGGCCATTTCCGCTTGTTCGACCATGTAGGGGAACTGAGAGATGACCTCGGTGACGTCGAGGCCATCCTCGTGGACGAAGTTCCCGGGGCCGCCGGGGATGACGCCTTCCAGGGCGCGGTGGGCTGCCCGGTATGCTGCCTCAATCGCCGGTACCTCAGGGAATCGGCTGTCGATCCGCTCAGCCTCGGGGCTGGTGTTCTCAGTCACGGAGGTCTCCTGCCCGTTGACGCCTGGCTGCCATCGGGCCGATGCTACTGGCTGGCCGCAGACTCAGCGGTGATCCTGCTGAAGTCGTCGATTACGTCGAAGACTGGAAGCGGCGGCGTATCCAAGACTAGAGCGCACCAATATCCTTCGCGCCGTCGTAAGTCTCGGCACACGGGGCTGGCTGCAAAATTCTGTTAGGCGCGCCGGGCGTCAGTCCGTACCCTTCGGACATGACTACTCGCCCTTCGGGCGACCGGTACAGGCTGTGGCCGGCTGCCCGGCCATACGTTCGCGTCCTGGTTCTCTCGGTCCTTCCCGTCCCGGACCTCGTCAGCCGGTGCAGGGTCCGCCGCACTGCCCGCGGCCTGGTGAAGTGCGACCCGTGGCCGGGGATGGAGGCGACGGGGACCGACGCCGCCCTGCTCGCCCTGCTCCGGCTCCTGGCCCTGCAGAAGGACATCCACAAGGCGGTGCGCACCCGCCAGGACGAGGCCGCGACGATGCTCGCCAGGGTGGCGATCGAGACGCTCATCGCCGGCTTGTACTGCCTTCACGAGCCGACGGCGGTGGCCCAGCTGCAGGGCGAGCAGATGAGGATGCTGCCGCTCATGGTCAAGTTCATGGTGAACGCGGGGCTGCTCTCGCGCGACGTCCTCCACGAGTGCATCGAGGGCCTGGACCTCGGTGATCCGGCCAAGGGGCCAGACGTCGCGAGCATGGCGAAGCGAGTGGACACGGCTACCAGCTCGTCCATCGCCACCAATCTCTACGATCGTTTCTACAGGCCTACGTCCAACCTCGCCCTCCACGCGGGCGCGGCATCCCTGCTGCGCCACGTCCGCAGCGATGGCAGCATTGCCCGCCGGCCATCGCGGGTGTGGGGCAGGCGGTCACCCGCCCGGATCGCTGACGTGTGCCTGGGCGCCCTCACCGCTGTCCTGGCCCAGCGGGCTGGCGTGTCCTGCCAGCGAGCCGCCCAGTACGCCGACCGGCACGGTGACCGCGTCCTCCCGCCCGTTGTCGCCATCAGCTTGGGCGGTTTCGCCCGCGGCCTCCGGCCCGGCCAGGTCCGGATGGCCCTTGGCCGGCTGCGGAAGTTCGGTGAGTACGTTCAGTCCGGCCACGACGCCGACGACCCCGCAGTCCGCACTGCTCGGATACGCGCGGAGATGGAGTGCCTGCTGACCATTCCCGGGCTGGACATCCCCGCGGGTTCCCTGGAGCCCTACCTCGACTACGTGGCAGCGAAGATCGCCTCGGCGGGCACCGCAGCATCTGCTAGCACCGGGGCGTAGGCGTAGGTGCGTGTCCGATCCGGTTGAAGGTTGCGAGCACTGGCGCGCTCACCTGGGGCTCGCAGAGTAAGCCTGACCGAGCGGCTGGGATTTGGTTAGGCTTACCTGCGGATTCGGAGGCCGTCGGCCTGTAGAAGAAACGGTCCCGGCCTGGTTCCCGGACACGTCGGCTTTACAACGCCATTTACGACGGTCACCGGGTGGCGCGTCGCCGGTCTGGGCTCCGCCGAGGATCACGTTGTTAATCGTTCAATTTACGACACATAGCGCACAGGCGCTGGGATCAGCCCGGATTGCTGGATGTATGCTTCCAGTCCTCCGGCATGCATAGCCTGGTCACCTCCGGGAGCGCGGACGCTGGGGCGGGCACTACTGCGGGTGCTGTCGTGCCGCAGCGAGGTTGCCGCGCACGGTCTTGGTCAGGGAGTGGTCGGCACCCAGCACCCGTACGCAGTCGGCCAGGGCCTGCTCGAACAGCGGGATGGCCAGGGCCAGGTCCCCTGCGGCGTGGTAGGCGGTGGCGAGGTTGTTCCGCGAGAGCAGGGTGTCGGGGTGGTCAACGCCCAGCACCCGCACACTATCCGCGAGGGCCTGCTCGAACAGCGGGATGGCCCGGCCCAGGTCCCCCTCGTCCTGGTAGGCGCTGGCCACGTTCATCCGTGCGATCAAGGTGTGGGGATGGTCGGCGCCCAGCACCCGCACACTATCCGCGAGGGCCTGCTCGAACAGCGGGATGGCCCGGCCCAGGTCCCCCGTGTCCTGGTAGGCGTAGGCGAGGTTGTTCCGCGATATCAGGGTCTGGGGGTGGTCGGTGCCCAGCACCCGCTCGCAGTCGGCCAGGGCCTGCTCATACAGCGGGATGGCCCGGCTCAGGTCTCCTGCTGTCTGGTAGGCGGCGGCCAGGTTGTTCCGCGAGGTCAGCGTGCTCGGGTGGTCGGCGCCCAGCACCCGCACACTATCCGCGAGGGCCTGCTCGAACAGCGGGATGGCCAGGGCCAGGTCCACTGCGGCGTGGTAGGCGTAGGCGAGGTTGTTCCGCGAGGTCAGCGTGCTCGGGTGGTCGGCGCCCAGCACCCGCAGCCGGCCAGCGAGGGCCTGCTCGAACAGCGGGATGGCCCGGCCCAGGTCCCCCGTGTCCTGGTAGGCGTAGGCGAGGTTGTTCCGCGATATCAGGGTCTGGGGGTGGTCGGTGCCCAGCACCCGCTCGCAGTCGGCCAGGGCCTGCTCATACAGCGGGATGGCCCGGCCCAGGTCCCCCGTGTCCTGGTAGGCGTAGGCGAGGTTGTTCCGCGATATCAGGGTCTGGGGGTGGTCGGTGCCCAGCACCCGCTCGCAGTCGGCCAGGGCCTGCTCATACAGCGGGATGGCCCGGCTCAGGTCTCCTGCTGTCTGGTAGGCGGCGGCCAGGTTGTTCCGCGAGGTCAGCGTGCTCGGGTGGTCGGCGCCCAGCACCCGCACACTATCCGCGAGGGCCTGCTCATACAGCGGGATGGCCCGGCCCAGGTCCCCCGTGTCCTCGTAGGCGTAGGCGAGGTTGATCCGTGAGGCCAGGGTGTCGGGGTGGTCGGCGCCCAGCACCTGCAGGTAGGCGGCCAAGGCACGCTGGAAGTACCCGGCCGCGCGGACGGGCTGGCCCTGGCCGATGAGGAACATCCCGGCCTCGTTGAGAAGCAAGGCGGTGTCCTTGGTGTCGGTGTCCGGGGGTGCGTGGCTGGCCAGGGCGTCGATGTGCGGGAGCAGCATCCGCCAGCCCGGCCAGCCCGCCGGGTCCCGCGTGTCGGGGAGGGCGCCGGCGAGTTGGCGGGTGGCCTGCTCGCAGGCAACGTCGAGCGCCTGGGGGTCACGGTGGGGGTCGCCCGGGTCGGGGGTCCGGGTCACGGCCTGCACCAGCCGGTGCATGGCCAAGGTGCCCGCCCCGGCGGTGAGCATGCTGTAGGCGGCCAGCCGACCGACCGCGCCCAGCACCGCGGGCGGGTCGGCCAGCCCGTCCAGCAGCATCTTGGGGATGCCGTCGGGGGCATACCAGGACAGGATCCGCAGCACCTGCCCGGCCAGCGGGTCACCGGCCAGCCGGTCCAGAGTGACGCGCCAGATCCGGGCGATGGTCCGGGCGGCGTCGCCGCCTTCCGGCGCGGCCCGGTACATCGCGGCCGGGTAACGGGCCAGCAGGCCCAGGTACTCCCGCGGGGTGGCGCCGGCCTGGGCGAGGTAGGCGCCGGCCTGCTCGATGGCCAGCGGCAAAAAGCCCAGCTGCTCGCACAGCTCGGCGGTGCCGTCAGCCTCCTGCGACTGGTCCGGAGCCACGATCGCGGCCAGCAGGGCCTGCGCTTGGGCCGGGGCCAGCACGTCTAGCCGGACCGGCGCCACGCCGGTGCCGTGCCAGCCGGACGCGCGGCGGCTTGTGATCAGAAACCGGCCAGCCGGGGCCCGGGCCAGCAGCGGCGCGACGTCGGCTGGGTCACTCACGTTATCCAGGATCACCAGCCACCCGGGATGGGCGGTCAGCCACTGCACCGCCCCTTCCCGGAGCGCCTTCAGCGGCAGCACCCCGGTCAGCGCTGGCTGCAGGCCGATCGCTAGGGCCGCCAGCCCGGCGTCGATATCGGCCGGGGTGGCGGCGGTGACCCACCAGGTCAGGGTGTAGTCGGCGGCGTGGGCGGCGGCCCAGTGGGCGGCCAGGGTGCTCTTGCCGACCCCGCCCAGGCCGTGTACCGCCTGCACCACCACCCCGCCCGGCCCGGCCATGGCCGTATCCAACCGGGCCAGCTCCCGGGCCCGGCCCACGAACAGCCCCGGCCGCGGCAGGTTCGATAGTCCCGCCGGGGCTGCCAGCTCCGCCCACGGCCGAAACGCCTGCTCCGGCAGTGGCGGCTGGATAACCTGGGTGCCGATCTGGGTGAACGTGCTGGAATCGCGGGATTCGCCGTGCAGCTCGACCCGGGTACCGCCCAGAGGGTTCCCGCCCGGCGGGGCGGCGGTCATGGCCGGTTGTAGTTGGTCTGGGTGCCGATCTGGGTGAACGTGCTGGAATCGTGCGAGCTGCCCGTCATGATGATGGTCCCGACCCGGGCCTGCTCGGCTGGGGTCAGCGCGGGAGTCAGCACCTGGTCCAGCACCCGCTGCAGCTCTGCGGCCAGCGCCGGGTCGGCGCGCAGCAGTTGCTGCAGCCGCAGCTGCCAGGCCCCCTCCAGTGCCCTTTCGGTGTCGGCGTCACCGTCGCGGCGGGCCACCAGCACCTGCTCCCGCAGCTCATCCACCTCGGCCCCGATGCCGTCGCCCTCCTGCCGCGGGTGTACCCGGCACCACAGGCCGACAACTGCGTCCCGGACCTGCTGCCAGACGTCGGTGGCGATGGCCCCGACCAGCGCCGTCCCGAACGCCGCCACGACCGGATCCATCACGCCCCCCTCCCCGGCCCGCACCCCTCTCGTGCGCGCCGCTCCCGATCCCTGACCAACGCTAGCGTCCCAGATAGGTCCGCGAGAACACCTGACAAGCCGTCATCCTGCCATGCCCCGGACAGGCGCCCGGGTCGGCGCCCGCCGCTGGCTCCCGTCATAACTACCGAGCCTGCCGCCGCCAGCCGCAGAAAACCCCAGCAACACCCAGCGTGACTGTCTGCAAATCGATCGATTCTCGACGGGGGCCGGATCCGGCGACCGCCAGTACATGATCTCCACGGGCGGGACCCTGGAAGCATTGAACGCTGGCCGCCATCCTGCCCAGGCTGCGGGCTTCCGTCGTGCGCGTCCGGCCCTGGCATCAGGTGAGGGGAGTCTTCACATCCGTTTGCGCCGTGCGTCTTCTTGGGCGGCAGCGATGTCGGCATGCAACGTGTCGATCTTGCTCCCTGTCTCCTGGCCGAGGATGCCGTGCCGCTGGTGCAGGTCCAGGAGCACGTCACACGCGGCCTCGGCGTTGTCCAGCTCATCGGCCGTCAGGTCCCGTAGGTTCGGCATTTCCCCGCCCCTCTCCTGGTCAGGTCAGGTCGTCATCGACCGACATCGCGACTGAGTACTCCGTGCGCCCGTCCTTGAACGGCTGCCCGTCAGCGCGGCTGAGCACGATGTCCGGCAGTGCGGGTCCGTGGTCATGATCGACCGACGCGCGGCCGGCGATCTCATAGCCGCGCCCGGTATCCACGGTGAATTCGCTGCGTTCTGCCATCGGTAATCGCCTCCTAGGGTTGCGAAGGGGAGGGTTGCTTGTGCGGGGGATGGTTCGGTGAGCATGTCAGGTCGCGTCCTCTATCAGCGCAAACACCACCTTTCCGCCGCTATGGTGCACAAAGTGGCCCCACCGGGCGCTGAGGGTGTCCACTAGCAGCAGGCCGCGGCCGTTTTCTTCGTCGTCGCTAGTGCTCACGGGCACCGGGGGCAGCGGGCTAGCGTCCCAGACCAGGATGAGGAGTTGCGTCCGGTCGGCGAGCAGCCACAGCCGTACCGGGGCGGTTCGCCTGTCCGCCTGGGTGATCTGGATCGCGTTGGTCATGATCTCGGCGACCACCAGCTCGGCGTCCTCGCTGAGGCCGGTGAGCTGCCATTCCCATGCCAGTTGCCGGGTGTGCAGGCGGGCGCACGGCACGGCGCTGGGCAGCGCGCCCAGCTCCAGGAAGCTGCGCAGCGGCCAGCGGCCGGTGACGTCGTCACCCTGCGGATCAGCGAGCGGCGGAATCCGCACCGGGGTACCAGGCGGCCGGACGGCATGACGAGCGCGCCCGCCCGCCTGCCCGGCGGTATGGATAGTGCCGCACATCGTGACCTCCCTTATCGCGCAGTCATCCAGCCCGCACCCGTCCGGTACCGCCGGCGGATACCAGACGCGCCCCGCTCCCCCCGGGCAGGCGCGAGTTCTTGCTGGACAGAAAGGGTGAACTGGTCCAGCAGCAGCCACGGGTGCACGCTCGGATCACGTGACAGACGGCGCAGCCACGCCCGGCCGCGTACGTGTCGCCACGGCGGCTGCTGGGCGAAGGGGAGCACCAGGGCATGTCGGCCGTGTTCCGGGTCCCCGGCCATCCCCTGAAGTACGGATATGAGCAGCGGCATGGTCGCTGCCTGGCGGGGGATGGCGACGTGCCTGGTGATGCGGTCGGCTGTCGCCATCCAGATGTGGATTTCCTCGGCCGGCGGCGGGGCATCCGCGCCGGTCGCACGCGCCCGGCCCTGGGCGGCCTCGGCGTACGCTTCCCGGTCAGCGTCCGGCATGTGCGCCAGGTCGGCGGCGTCCACCAGCAGGTCCCATGTCGTGCCGTAAACGCGGGCCAGGATTGCGAGGGTCCGCGCGGTGGGCCGCGCGTCCCCGGATGGCCAGCGTTCGAACTCCCAGATCCTGCTGGCCGTCATCGGGGCGCGCGGGTCGCCGGTCACCTCGTTGAACCGCATCGCCACCACGCGCTGGGACAGCTCGCCGGCGTACCGCCATGCCTGCCGGGGCCGCATGCCCTGGCGGGCCAGGTCCGCCGCGACCTGCCCGGTCAGGCATTGGCCGGTCACCCCGGCCTTGACCAGTTCAGCCCGCAGCCGGTCGCGGTACGGCTTGCTGCCCGGTACGGTCGCGGTCATGCCCGCCCGCCGTAATTCGTCGGCGGGCCCGGTGAGGTGACCAGCGACAGCCCGGGTCCCGGCTCTGCTTCCGCTTCCCCGGTGTCCAGGCCGGATATCTCGATCACGAGCCGGCCGGACACGTACCCAAGTGACACCGATAGCCCGTGGGCGTTGACCGTTGCTATCGGCGACAGCGCGTCAGTCCCGGGCGCCTTGGTGCCGAACTCGGTGACGGGAATCTCGAAGGTCTTGCAGTAATACAGCTTGTACCGTTCCGTGGGCTCGTTGTCGCCCCGCTCCCAGCGGTGGATGTTGTGGTACACGCCGTCCACGCTGGGCATGGAGGTATCGCCGGTTTCCCGGCCGGCCTGGATCAGCCGGCGGGCCTGCTCTCGCCTGCTCCAGCCCCGGGCCTCGCGCTGCTGGCGCAGCCATGCGCTGAGCGGCATCTCGCTGCTGACGGTCGGCACCGTCATGTCCCTGCCATCGTGGACGACCTGGCGTCGCGGACCAGAGCGAGCCGCCCGCTGGTGATCTCACCAGTGGTGACACCACCTATGACCTGCCCAGTTTCCCTGGCCGGGCCGGAAACCTCGATGACCAGCCGGCCGGGGACGTACAGCAGCGACAGCGACAAGCCACCGGCCGCCGCAGCGTGCATCTGGCCGTTGCTGCCGGCCGGGACGGGCGGGTTCTCCCGTGGCGCCGGCTCGCCATCGTCGGTCACGACCTCGGCTGTTTCCGCCAGCGCGGCCAGTTCCCCGCCCGCCTCCAGCAGGTCATCCAGGCGGGCTGCCACCCGCCGCGACGGGCGCTTGCGGCCGTGGATCACGTTGCACAGGTAGCCCGCGCTGCACGCGACACGACGGGCGGTCTCTGCCGCCGGCAGCCCCCGCGCCTCCATCAAGGCGACGACCCGTTCCCCGAACGGGGTCGCGGCGCGTGGCCGGCGCAGCAGCACCAGCCGGTCCTGCTGCGGCAAGCTCTCATGGTCGGCCAGGTCCAGCAGGCACAGCACATCGGTCTCGTAGAGTTCCGCCAGCATGACCAGCGCGTACACCGAGGGTTTGCGGCTGCTGCGCGGCCAGTGCTCAAACTCCGACAGCCTGTTAGCGATCAAGCTCGCGCGGGCATCAGGGTCGGCATCCTGACGGGCGGCACGGTCGTTGAACCGGGCCGCCGCCTGTTCCAGGCTCCAGCCCCACGCCAGCCGGTACGCCTGACGCGGGCGCAGCCGGTACCGGCGGCCGATCTCGGCCGCGACCTTGTCATAGCTGAATCCCAGCCCGCGCATCCGCTCCCGCAGCCCGTCCAGTTCGGCCTTGAACTTCTTGCCACCGGCCGCCACCTGCGCATCCGGCGTGACCGCCGGGCCGGTCATGACCGGCCTCCCGCGCCGGCCATCTGGGGTGCCGCCGTCACCGAGTCCGCCAGCAGGTCACCCAGGCCGCACGGCTGACCGAGGATTACCGGCAGCAGGGCCTCGCGCGGCATCTGCACGGAGCCGGCGAAGTGCAGCAATTGCCGGATGTCATAAATCCCCTGCCGCGTGCCCGCCTCGTAGTACCAGATCACGCTGTGCGAAAGCCCTGTTATCTCGCCCAGTTCCCGCCGCGACAGCCGCGCCGCCGACCGGTAAATCACCAGCACGGCGGGGAAGTCCAGCCGGGCTAGCGCCCGGCGCATCAGCTCGGTATCCCACACCCACCCGGCCAGGCCAGGCCGCCGGTCCGGGTCGCTCAGCTCCCGGGCTGCGAACAGTGCCCGCTCGCACAGGGCGCACACGGTGCCCGGGTTGTACCCGGACAGGCGGGTCTTGTTACAGGCACCGCAGACCCGCGTCGCCGGCTTTGCCTGAGTCATCCCGGTGATGCTCCTTTCATCGCAATGCTGAGGTCTGGCACCCTGTAATGCCCGCCTGCTGCCACTGGTCAGCCGGCTGCTGACTCGATTGCCCGGATGATCGAGCCAGACCCATTGATCGTCTGCCGTGACCGTCATGCCGAAACGCTCGCGCCCGGGGCAGCCGGCTTCCAGCCACCAGGAGTACGCTTCCTCCACCTCGTCCCACAGCCTTCGCGGCCCGTACTGGCTGACAGCGAATCGCTGCCGGCCCGGGCGGAATTCGGCGCTAGCCCACGAGCCTTCCCTTGTCCTGGTCTCGAACAGGTAGAACGTGGCCGGGCCTGCGTGGTCGGCGGATTCGACCACGCGGAACTGGCAGCCAGGAACCAGCTCACCGATGGCAAGGTCCGCTCCGGGAGAAGACTCTGCGGCCAGCGTGCGGGGGTCGAGCTGCGTACTGAAGATCCCGGCCTGGTTCTCGTGGTGGAGGAAGCCGGCAGGGTCACCGCGCAGGTGGCGCTGGGCACGTAGCATCATGAAGCCTGCTGGCAGGGGGAACCGGCCGACCGCCGAGTCGTGGGTGGTGACGGTCAGCCGGGCCAGGTGACCGAAGCCGTACCCGTTGGTGTACGGGGTGAGGATGACGCCCCCTGGGCGGGTCTGGGCGATCCACGGCCAGGGAACCTGCTCGACAGCGCAGGTGGCGTGCACCCGGTCGTAGGGTGCCCTGGCCGGATGCCCGCCAGCGCCGTCGCCGGTGACCACCTCTGGCTGCAATCCGGCGGCCTGGAGGTTCTTCCGCGCCTGCCCGGCCAGCTCCGGGTCGATCTCGACCGTCGTGACGTTCCCGGCGCCGAGCCGCCACGACAGCAGCGCGGCTGTCCACCCGGTGCCGGTGCCGATCTCCAGGACACGGTGATGATCGCGCACGGCGAGCTGCTCCAGCATGGGGAACACCACGGCAGGCGCGGAGTTCGAGCTGGACGAACTGCCCTTGCCGGACCTCACGTCGCCGCGGCCGTCATCGACCTGGGTGACCAGGACCGTATCGGCGTAGACCGCGTTCCACCAGTTCCCGGGGCCGGCCGCGCGGTCAACGGGGTAGCCGTTGGGCTGCTGATCGTTGGGGTCGGCCCACGCCGTGCCGGGGACGAACAGGTGCCGGGGAACGTCGCGCAGCGCCTGCTGCCATCTGGGGTCGGTCAGGTTCCCGGCGTCGTGGAGGTGACGGGCCAGGCGGTCGATGCGCCCGGCCAGATCAGGAGGCGTGCCGTCGTTCACTTACATGCCCTTCAGTGGTGCCTTGCCCCGCAGGGCGGTCCGGATCGATCTCTCCCTGCCGCGGGCCGTCGCCCGAGATCGGCGGGACCTGCCTGGCGGGGCCGGGGCGGGGTGTACCCTCAGCATGATCCTGTCCGATCCCAATCTGCAATAGTGCAGAACGCATTTAATCAGAAATTCTCGGATCGCCGGGATCGCACTGTCCCGTTTAGCCGCATACGCACCAGTTACTCCCCGGAGGAAGGATCATGGCGACCCGGCGCAGCCCGACCGCCCGTCATCGGCGCCTCATCGTTGAACTCAAGCGGCTGCGCGATGAGCAGGGCCTGAGCCGCGAGCAGGTCGCCGAGCGCATCGGCAGCTCAGAGACCTCCATCTTCCGCTACGAGAAGGGCGAGACCCGGCCCCAGCCGGCGGTCGTGGCCGCCATGCTCGACCTGTACGGGGCCAAGGACGCCGAGCGGGACGAGCTGCTGGAGATGGCCCGGGACGCCCGCAAGCGCGGCTGGTGGCACCGCCACCGGCAGACCCTCAAGCCAGGGTTCGACTCTTACATCGGCCTGGAGGCGGCAGCCTCGGTGGTCCGGACCTACGAGGCCCAGACCGTTCCCGGCCTGCTCCAGACCGAGGCATACGCGCGGGCGAACGTCCTGGAGACCTCCGTCAACGTGGTCCCGGCCGAGGTCGAGGAGAAGGTCTCCGTGCGGATCTCCCGCCAGGACCTGGTCACCCGGTCCACCGACCCGATCCAGATCATCGCCATCCTGGACGAGGCAGTGCTGCGCCGCCAGGTCGGCGGCCCCCAGGCCATGCTCGGGCAGATCCGCCACCTCATCGCCATGGCCGCCCTGCCCAACGTGGTGACCCACGTCCTCCCGTTCGCCGCCGGCGCCCACCCCGGCATGGAAGGCCCGTTCTGCCTGCTGAGCTTCCCCGAGCCGGACGATCCTGACCTGGTGTACCTTGAGCAGGCCACCAGCGGCTTGGTCCCGGAAGAACCCGAGGAAGTGCGCCGTTACACGCTGATGTTCGGGACCTTGCTCGGGAAGGCGCTGCCAGCCGAGGAGTCGGTAACCTTCATGACCCAGATCGCGGAGCACGGAAATGGCGACCCGGCGTAGCCCGACCGCCCGTCACCGGCGCCTGATCGTTGAACTCAAGCGCCTGCGCGAGGAACGCGGCCTTTCGCGCGAGCAAGTCGCCGACCGCATCGGCACCTCAGAGACCTCGATCTTCCGCTACGAGAAAGGCGAGACCCGCCCACAGCCGGCGGTGGTCGCCGCCATGCTCGCCGTGTACGGGGCTGCCGACGCCGAGCGGGACGAGCTGCTGGAGATGGCCCGGGACGCCCGCAAGCGCGGCTGGTGGCACCGCCACCGACAGACCCTCAAGCCGGGGTTCGACTCCTACATCGGCCTGGAAGCCGCAGCCTCCATCGTCCGCACCTACGAGGCACAGACCGTCCCCGGCCTGCTCCAGACCGAGGCATACGCGCGGGCGAACATCGTCGCCACGTCCCTGAACATGGTCCCCGCCGGGATCGAGGAACGGCTCAGCGTCCGGCTTTCCCGGCAAGACCTGATCACCCGCTCCACCGACCGGGTCCAGATCATCGCCGTCCTGGACGAGGCGGTACTGCACCGCCAGGTCGGCGGCCCCCAGGCCATGCGCGAGCAGATCCGCCACCTCATCGCCATGGCCGCCCTGCCCAACGTCGTCATCCACATCCTCCCGTTCGCCGCCGGCGCCCACCCCGGCATGGAAGGCCCGTTCTGCCTGCTCAGCTTCCCCGAGCCCGACGACACCGACCTGGTGTACCTCGAACAGGCCACCAGCGGCCTGGTCCCCGAAGAACCCGAGGAAGTGCGCCGTTACACCCTGATGTTCGGAACCCTGCTCGGCAAGGCGCTGCCCGCCGAGGAGTCGGTAGCCTTCATGGAGAAGATCACGGAGAATGAGATATGAGCCCCACATGGAAGGAAACATGGGGATGACTACCGAGGACGACCGCTCCCCCGAGGGGTGGCGGAAGAGTCCATATAGCAACAACGGAGGCAACTGCGTCGAGATCGCCGTACTCGGCCGCGACCAGGTGCCCGCCGCCTGCAAGGCCGAAGCCGGCAGGCTGTTCGTGATGCGTGACTCGAAGAACCCGGCCGGCCCTAAGCTGTACTTCACACCGGGCGAGTGGGACGCCTTCGCCCGCGGCATGAAGGACGGCGCGTTCGACGACCTGAGCTGATTACAGCCAGGCCAGCGCAACAGGGGGCACTCGCTTGCCTTCCTCAAGGAGCACACACCGCAAGGCATGCGCGGCAGGGGTCCGGGATGCCGGCACAAGCCGCTCGCAGCCCGCCCATTTCCGCAATGATGTTCTCCGGGCGACGGGCACGGATCGTGTTGTCCACACCGCAGCACCGGCCGGAGCTAGCCTTCTAGTCCCGGCCCGGCTCATGCGGCGTCGAGCGCTGCGCGTAACGCGGTACTACCCGGCATCCCACTCGTAGACAAGCTCTCATTGATGAGCTGGCATGACATGGACGCAGACCTCTACCGCCTGACCGCTCGAAGCGTGCGCCGTCCGCGTGATGACATAGACACGCTGGTCGGCATCCATCGCAAGAAATGCGGCTTCACTCTCGTCCGGTGTTCGCACGCGTATCTTCTCCGTGAAACGGACCGGCGGGTACCCGGCATCAGCAAGCCTGCTGTAAAGGCCCCCGATTCCGGTATCGGGATCTTCGGCGTGTGCCGCCTCCGCTACGTCGCCGGGGATGTAGGACGTCGCGAGCTGGACCGGCTCGCCCGAGGCATACATCTTGCGGCGCCGGAATACCACCTCCGTACCAGGAGGTATTCCGAGGATGTCCGCGACATCGGCCGTTACGGCCTCGCGGCCGGTTTCCGCATCTGATCGCGGTTCGAGCCCAAGGCGGCGTAGCTCGGCGTCGAACGCTCCTCGGGCCTGGCCCTCCTCACGGGTGGCTCGTTCTGCTCCGCCGCCGGGCGTCTCTGCGGGTTCAGGCAGGAATCCAGGCATCTGGCCAGAATCACATAGTGGCTGGCCAGGCTGGCCTCGGCGGCGTCCCGGTCGGCCGGGCTGTCGGCTTGCTGACAGGCGGCGCGGGCGAACAGGCGCAGCAGGTCGTGCATCCCAAATCGGCCCGCGGCGTCCTCGGTGACCAGGTGCGCCTCGGTCAGTCGGTCGGCCCAGCCCTTCCCCGGCCGCGTCGGTTCCGGTCCCGGCCAAGGCCGCGGCGGCCGCAGCGGTGAAGTCGGGGCCGGGGTGCAGGCCCAGCAGCCGGAACAGCCGCGAGTCCTCCTCGGCCAGTTGTCGGCAGGAGATCTCGAACGCGGTCCGTACTTGCAGGTCCCTCGCCCCCAGCCGGGTCAGCCGGTCCTGCTCCCGGCCAGCATGTCCACGAGCCGCGCGACGGGCCAGGCGGGGTAAGTGGCAAGCAGCTGCCCGGCGATCCGCAGCGCCAGCGGCAGCCGCCCGCACAACCGCGCCACCTCCACCACCGCCTGCGGCTCGGCCCCCGCCCGGCCCGCCCCGACCACCCCGGCGAGCATGGCCACTGCCTCGTCTTCGGTAAGCACGTCCAGACTGACACGCTCGTCCGCCTCCAGGCCGGGCAGCACCGACCGGCTGGTGACCAGCACCAGCGACCCACCGGCACCAGGCAGCAGCGGACGCACCTGCGCCTCGGTCCGGGCATTATCCAAGACCATCAGCACCCGCCGACCGGCCAGCACCTGCCGCAGCAACCCTGACCGCTCCTCCACCTCCGCGGGTACCTCCCCGGCGGAGAGCCCAAGACGGCGCAGGAACACCTCACCCGGCTCGGCCGGGTCCTGGCCCTCGGTAAAGCCGCGAAGATCCGCGTACAGGTGCACGTCCGGGAACTGCGGCAGCAACCGGTGGGCAGCGCGGTCTTACCCAATCCATGAGCAAATACACTTAAGGGGTAAACCAGAAACCCCCAGTGAGGCATCATGACCAGCGGCAACGGCATCATCCTCGGCGACGCGATCATCTACCTGCGGATGTCAGACTTCCGCGACGAAGACGGGATGACGTTCACTGAGCGCGCGGAGCAGCTCCGCCTGCGCGGCCGGGCTGGGCATCCCTGCCGGCCGTATCCGGGTGGCGATCGAGAACGACGCAGGCAACGGGGAGTTCCGGCCCGCGTCGGCGTATAAGCGGCCGGTCCGGGTCACCACCGCGACCGGCCTGGTGACGATGCGGACCCGCCGCCCAGTGTTCGCCCGGGTGCTGCTGGACCTCCAAACAGGGAAGGCGGGGGTGCTGATCTGCGATGACGTGTCGCGGATCTCCCGTGATGAGCGGGATGCCCTGGACCTGATCGACGCGTGCGAGCTGGGCAGGGCGTCGGCGTTCTCCCCGAGCGATGATTCGGCGGACGGCATCGGGTCGCTGCGCATCACCCGGGGCGGCACCCGCGAGGAGATCCGCTCCTTCCGCGAGCGGGCCAGGGCCGCGCACGATTACAGCGCCGATATCTCCGACGAGGTGCAGCGCGGCCGCAAGCGGTGGGCGGGCAAGTCGTACTGGGGCGGCCGGCGCCCGTACGGGCGGATGGCCGACCCGGCCGCGCCCAGGCACGCCAAGCGGCTGATCACCATCCCCGAAGAAGCCAAAGTCTTACAGGACGCGGTGACCGACGTGCTGGACCGGGGCATCTCGCTGCGCGCGGTCGCCGCCGACCTGCGTGCGGCATCCGTACCGTGACAGGGAAGCCGTTCAGCGCTGTGTCGCTGCGTGATGCGCTGCTTTTCTCGCATGTGGCGGGGATCGCGACCTGCAACGGGGCGCGGTATGACGCGCCATGGCTGGAGCCGATCATCGAGCCGGACCGGTGGGAGCGGCTGGTCGACATGCTGACCGACCCGTCCCGGCGCACCAACACCGGCAACGCCAACGCGCCGCGCTGGCTGCTGACCGGGCACGCCCGGTGCGGGATCTGCGGCGATGGCGTCACGACCGTGCACGTCTCCGGGTTGGGCGGCTACGGCACGGAGCGGGCAGCGCCTACCGGTGCGACAAGCTCTCGCACTGCGCCACGCCCGCCATGGTGGTGGACCAGGCGATGACCAAGGTGATGATCGCCCGGCTGGGCCGCGACGACATCGCCGACCTGCTTCCGGCCCCCGAGCCCCGGCCGGATGTGGATGTGAAGACGCTGCGCGCCGAGTCCCGCAAGCTTCACGCCAAGCGGGATGACCTGGCCCGGCTGCTGGGCGAGGCAGCATGACCACCGACCAGCCCCGGCCGGAGGCGGCGGACAGCCGCCAGAGCTTGACGCTCAACCACTACGGCGAACTCGCGCGGCGGCAGTGGGAAGGTTGCCTCCCCGAGATCTACCAGCAGATCCGCGACCCCGGCGCGTTCTTCACCGTGCTCGGCGAGGTGATCGCCCAGCGGATCGACGAACACGCTGACTATCTGGCCGGTGACGACCAGCCGGGTGAAGGCTACCTCGCCAAGGTCGCCCGCCTCACCGCCGCGCGGGAATACGCGCAGGAACGGATGCTCGGCGAGTACCTGCTGCTCCCGCCTGACCAGGACTGGCCGGCGGTCGTGGATCGCGGCCACCCGTCGTGGGCGGAGGCCGGTGCCGGGCAGCGGGAACGGCTCGGTGATCCGCCTGCCGGGGAGGACCAGTCATGACCGGTCCTCGCGAGCAGCCCGCTGTTCTGGACCGGCTGCTGTCGCGTAGAGAGATGCCCGCCAGGGAAACCCCCACCCCGGACGTTCTCCGTCGGCCACACTGCGTGCATGCCACCTGCCGACCATTCCCTTGACCCAGGCACCCATGCTTAATATGTCCGCTTAGATCATTGCGCATACAATTAGTGCATCTTTAATATAGCGTCGGCCGGGGATGATCTGGTGACCAATTGCTCCCCCGATGCGCACGTCCCCAGGCGCCAGGGTAGCTAATTAGAACAAAGGTCCAAAACACTATTCCAAGTTTCCCAAGCAGGATCTAACCGGACAGGATTACACCCCGGACAGCCTGGATCACCATGGTTCTTAGGCGGTTAATTAGGGCGTAGTGGGATTGTCGAAGGCTTCAACTCAACTGCTTCTAGCCCGTTTCTACTAAGAAATTGGCTCACAGCTCGGAATGCCTCATCTGGGTGCCGCTGAGGTCCAATTGTAACCTCTCGCATGCAGGTTATGATGCTAGATTCTGGATCGCATAGCGACATTTCAATAAAAGGCATTACTCCCATTGCTGAATCGCGAAATTTTACCTTGGGGTCCGACTTGTCAAGGAAGAATTGTAGCCTCCATTCGGCCTCCGCCTCGAAGGCAGGATGCTTCAGCGACGGAAGCAGCATGGTCGCCATAAAATCAAATAGCCCGGCCAGGGTAGTTACCTCCGGCTCGTTAGCGAGTTGAGTCTCGACTCGTTGTCCGTAATTAGTTTCAATAATATATTCTTGCTCCGCGTCGCCGTATGCAACTTTTCGGAGGGGGGGAAATAGATCGGAACCTCCGATGGCTCGGGCTAGCCGGTTAAGCTCGTCCGAATCGAACCCGATCGAGAAGCCTCTTCCGCGACCATAGGCCCTCCACTGACTTAGGTCATTACCTTTTTCGCTAAAACAGGCTATATATGAATCAGGGAAATCAGTTTTATTGCTAGCCTCGTGAAGGCCAGCTTTCGCAAGTCGAATCACTTCCTTCTCCTTTGCTGAGGATGGGGATTTAGAGTCGAGGAAGCGCTCAATTCTGCCCCATCCGAAAGTGGCTTCGACGCTGTCGTTCATGAACCAAACGTTGGTCGCGCGAATCTTTCTAGACTCAATGATCCCTAGGAGTCCACCAGAATCTGTGTAATGGTGAAGAAGCATAACTCTTTCTCCCTCCACAATACTGCAATCAACATCCCCGCATCTTACTGGCCGAACGGGCCTTCCCTGAGCGCCTTACCTACGGCAGCAAGGACCTGCTCCTTGGCGATTCGCTCGTCTCTGGCGATCTTCAGGGAATCTTTCGGCGGGGCAAAGATATATGTGCTTATGCCTTTTCGGTATGCGTCGACTGCGTTCGCTACAGACGGCGATCCACTAGTCAGCGTGTTAACCGAAAGATCGTTTAGGGCTGCGCGAATTTTAGATGTAAAAACTTGTCGCCTTTCGGTCCAATCCCTTATTGCTTCCATTTCTGCCCTGCCGTGCTTGATGAACTGCTCAAAGTCTTTTTGGCATGTGAGGCGATCACTCTTTGCGGAGTTGAGTATTAGCGCGACAAGCGCCTGCAGTTGGGTCGGCGCCTCGGTGGATTGTTGCTCGTTGCGGAAATTCCAAAGCTCTTCCGAGATATCCGATATCAAGTCATTTATCTTGGTGAGTGCTTCCCGCTGAACGGAGAAGTGCTCGGCCATAAACCTTTGGCGGTCAGCCCGATACCAGCCAGCCGCTACTTTACGTGCAAGGGATAGCACCAGTGCCCACACACCGGACACGCACCCGAGTGCACACGCTACTGCCCCCGCAATAAACCAGGCTGTTGCCCATGGTCGATGGTATTCGGCAATAGCAATTGCAATGCTAACCGCGCCGACTCCGCCTGGCACCGCACCGAGGGTAGCCCAGAAGCCAGCACGATCGGTCAAGCTGGGTTCAACGTCCTGAGCCACACGCAGAGTGTAGACCTCGGAGGAGGGTCGCCCGGCTGAAGGCGCTGCGCAAGCAAGCCGAAGAGGTCGTGCTCGCCGACCTGATCTTGCTGCCACCCGGACACGATGCCCCCGAGTTTGGCCTCCGGATCATCTGACCGGGCGTTTCACGTCGGCCCGCTCGGTCTGGAAAAGTCGCCAGTGTTTGCTCTTCCAGACCGTGGCATGGCAGCGCGGCCCGGCTGGCGTCTGGCATCGCCTAGCGTGGAGAGATGACCGGCAGGGACGTGACCGTCGCATCGGTGACCGCACGGAACGCGCCGGCCGGGAGCCTGTCACGAAACCCTGGTCCCGGTGAGCACCACGGTTTCGTGACATGAGGTGTCTGTGCCTGCGCTGCGGCGCGGACCTGCCGCCCCAATCCGGATTGGGGCGGCCGGCCCCGCCAGCGTCGACGCCGAAGCGGTCGAGGTTCCGCAGTGGCGCAGCCTGCCTCATCCGCTCAGGCGCAGGCATCGGCGACGGAACCGGTCACGGTCATCACCTCGTGGCCGGTCGGCGCCGCGGTGATCACCGGTAGCGGCTCGGCCTTCGTGGCGAAGCCAGGGACCTACCCGCCGTGCAAACTGGACTATGAGGAGAAGCTGGACCGCTGTGGCAGGTCGGACTGACGCTACCAGGGCGACCTGCGGAACGTTATGCCTGATTCGCTTAACGTGACTCGGGCCGCGAAAATACCTCCCATGGCTCAGAGACAGAGTGGCCTGCTCGCGCAGATCAAGGCAGATGTGATGGATCGCGCCGTGCCGCTGTCCTCGTTGCTTCAGCAGTGCATCATGCTCGGCTTGGACACCGGGTCGGAGAAAATGCGCGACTGGGCCAGGCAGGAGCTTAACGGCTATACCGAGCTGGACACCCTGCCAGAGTACCGTCGCATTCCGGCACCCCTGATGGCGATGATCACCAACACGGCCGGGTACAACGGCAGGTCCACGCGGATTGACCCCTCCGTTTTCGATCCCCGGATACGGGACATGCTGCGCGACAAAGACGTCGACCTGCATAACGTGATCCTCACCGAAGGGATCGGCGTGCTGGAAGCGATGGCCAGCAAGGGTGCAGACGAGCACACCCTCCTGCCCAGCTGGGCGACCTTCATCGCGCAAACGCTGAACGAGCACCACATACCACCAGGTAGCCGCGTCGCCGAGGTGTACTGGTCAGTGTCGAACGTGGCAATCCAGGGTCTTCTCGTTCGCATCCGGATCGCCCTGACCGACCTGGTAGCCGAGCTGATCATGCTGACCCCGCAGGATCAGGACGTGCCGGGCAAGCAGGCCGCCGACCAGGCGATGCAGCTCGTGATCACCGGGGACGGTAACACGATCCACTTCAGCCCTCAGCACGCCGCCGATGGCGGTATGAACGTCATGGTCGCCGAGGGCTCTGCGGCTGGGCCGGTGACCGGCCCGGCCGGTAACGCGAGCGGCAGCCAGACTGCTAGCGGCGCCAACTCCAGCGTGGCTGGGATTCAGGCGGCGAACGGAGCCAACTCCAGCGTGCTCAGCAGCCAGGCCGTACAGGCTGGCCACGACGCTGTCGCCGCAGGGAAGGACGCAACCGTTACCGGCGCCGAGGATCAGCCGGTGAAGGGTGGCTTTTGGGCACGGTTGCGCAAGCGAGGCGCGGTGGCGACAGCCTTCGTAATCATCGGCGGCATCGCTGGTATCGGCCTCTTGGTTTTCGCGGTGCTGACGTTTTTTGGCGTGGCACCGTGAGCACGCCAATGCCGAGGCCGAACACCGCGGCGCCGTCGACGCCCAGGCCGCCGAAGTCCCCGGGTGGCGTTCCCTGCTGATCCGCGCTGGCCGTGCTAGTCGTCTGGTGTCCGGATATGCGTTCGCCTTGACCAAGCCATGGCGGAAGACTTAGGTGCGTGACCAGTCCTACCTCGACCAACGGCAAGCCAGCTGACGACCCGGTGACCCGGCTCCTAGGCTGGGTGCGCCTGCGGGTGCCCGCTCTTTTCCTCAGCTCCGGCAGCTCCAGCCGACCCCGCTGCCATGACTGACGCCCAGCTGCGCCACGCGACCTTCTCCGTATCCAAGCGGCTGATCGACATCGTCGGGCAGTGGCTGATGAACTGCTTCGACGGGCGGCCAGTAAACGACGAACGATTCAAGTGGGCGATGCCGACAACGGTGCACGCGCACGTCCAGCTCGGATTCACGTCAGCTCACGACTCAGCCTGCCTGACGGCCAAGGGCCTGGAACTGGCCGCAAGCGCGGCGGCGCTCGGCCCCATCCGCGATGTCGCCGAGACCTTCGCGCGCCTCAGCTGGCTGCTCGAACCCGCCGACGACCAGACCAGGCTCAGCCGCGCCTACGGACTCATGCAGCACGCCATCAACCAGGACTTTCAGCTAGCTGACGCAATGAAGAGATCAGCGAGCCGGCTGGACCGGACTCCTGACCCGGTATGGGACCGGTATGCGTCTAATACCGAGCGCAAGCGAGACAGGCTCGCCGCGAGGGCCTCAGAGGACGCGGGATAGGCATAGAGAAGCTTCCGGCGACTACCGACCTGTTTGAGCTGTACCTGCACGAAGAGGGCGGTTATCCGCTTTCTCGACACTGTCCAGAGCTGCAGACCCCTCCGCGACTGGGGCCTCGCCGACTGGACCGACCTTGCGGCAACAGGTCGTGCTGCTCCCCTTCGGTGAAGCCATAGCGGTCAAGTGGGGCGAACTACAAGCCAACGCTCAACTCCGCGGCCGTCCCCGCCAGTCAACGGCAGTTGGATCGCCGCTTGTTGCCTGGTCCACGGACCACCCTCGCAACCTTCAACACGAAGGACTTCGCCGACTACGCCGAGCACGACGCTCTGCTGCTGATCTAAGTTGATAGGGAGCAAGGTTGACGCCGCGCCACTAATTGACCCCAAACAGCCTCCGACGAGACTCAGGAGCCTCTTCTTCTCCGGAACGGAAATAGACCTCCGGGTCAAGGCTCTGGCGGGTAGCCCACTTAGCCTTCTCCGCCGTTCCCGTCGCTGCCAACCGGATCTTTAATCACGACAATGTTCTCATCATCCAGCAAAATCCGCGCAGGCTTCCGCTTCTGCTTGCTCGTCGTGGGCGTCCCAGTAAGGACAGCATGAGCAGGGTCTACCCGAAGTGGTCGCTTGCTGTTTAGCTCTGGATCACGCAGTACGCCATATCCCGCCGCCCGCGCGGATGAAGCAGGAAACTTAATGAGTCCGTAGTCATCATGCCCTTCGAGCACGTCCATCGGATCGAGCTCATGCTCCTCAAGGACAGAACCCAGGTATACGGACACCTGATTATCTTCCGGGGTGGGCAGAAGTGCGGCACTCGACGGCCAACGGCGTTGATGATTTTGGTTATAAGGAGCTTGACTTGGCGGTATTCTCCGGTAAATTGGGTCTGCCTCCGAAATGGTGGCGTCGTCGCCAGGTTGAGTCATCATCAACGGCAATAGACCTCAGATAGAAGGCTGAGTTCTTTCTTGAGCCGGGAGCGCGGATAAAAATCTTCCTCCCACTCTCGACTGCCTTCGCGGCACCAAGCTGACACCTGGCCGTCTCGCTCTATGTATACTTCAAGGTCTACTCCGGCACAGTGCCATTCCAGTTGAAGGCCACCATCCGAGACAGGAATCACGGTTGGAGCAATGGTATCCCGGGCCATCGTCTCTTCGAGTACCACAAGCGCAGTACGAACCGCCTCGCTAGAGACTGGCCGCGCCTCCGGTCCATCCCATCCAGGCTTCAGGGTTAGAACAGATTTTAGCTGTTCTATGAGTGGATAAATCCAGCCCGGAAGGCTGCGTTGAGACCACACGTCGACATTTGATTCGACGGCCACAGTCGACACGTAGAGGCGCTTCTTAAAGGACTGGGGAACCCCTGTCCGTGGGTTCCACGCCAAAGACGGCAGCCACTGTATCTCTGTCATCACGTAACCCTTCCCCACAAACGATGAGCTTCGGGTGTCGTGTAAGCGGTGAATGCCCTAACGACTCGATCGTGACCCTCGTCCAGGAAACTCATTACCGCACTAAGCGCATCCATACCAGCATATTTCTCGCGGGGTTCCCCCCTATATACCAGGATAAGACGCAATGCGGTTTCAGCCCCGACAGCGACCGGTTCTGCACTTATATGAAGGCGTGCATACTCAACGCCCTGCGAAGTCTTATAGGTGATGTGATGCGCAGCGCATACCGATGATATCTCCTCCTCGCCCGGCAAACCCTTGTTCGCCAGGAACGGGATTTCGCGTACCAAGAAGTCTGGCATCGCCTCGTGCCGCATGGGGATATCATTGACGTAAGAAACTTCAGCTTGCACTATGGACTTCGCCTCTGCGTCCACATCAGTCGTAAACTGCTCGAAGATCTCGACGTTACGAACAAAGGCGGCCCGGAATTTTTCATAACTAGGATAAGCTATATCATCGGCAGATCGGCGCCACGCGCAGAAGAACCGACTACTATCGACTTGGACTAGGCTTGAGCGATCCCCGGTGAGGAAAACGAGCATCGGAAGAGGCGGGCGGTCGAGTAGTTGGAACTCGAAGTGAACCCCTGACGGTGAGCCGCCCGGGAAGCGCTCAATCTGCATGGGCGACGGAGGATGCTCTTCAATAAGCGGGTAATTTTCCCGGAAACGCCCATACAGGTCACCTAGATCCACCGCGCGAAGCTTTAGCGCTTGTATATGAAGTCCGATGTCTACCTGTGTGACTGGAGGGCTGCTGTAAGACGGCAGGTCTGGGGACCTCTTGTAGGGCATAGCCTGCTCCGACATCTGATCTACCCCCCTCTCTGATGGTATGACCATGGCGGCACTACCCTAGGCGACGCGCCTAGGCGCTACTCTCCGATCCTCCTCTTCTGGAGCGTACCCAAAGCCTGGCCACCTCATCGTGCTTGAAAGATTCGGGCTGGTCAACCTACGCACGTAGACGAGCCATCCGAAGCATGCTTGCACCACAAGTCAGCCCGTAACAGCCTGAACTGGCTGGTACGCCCTACAGTCTTACCGTCAGCCGATCACCTTGCGCGGTCCGACTGGCGCGGCCCTTGAACCTGTATAGGAAGTTCTCACAGATCCTCGGCCAGCGCGCCATCACCGGTCTGCCAGCGTCCAAGGCCAGCAGTCGTTAAAAGCGGGTGATGAGATATCGATGCTACCTCCACCACCTCTTCTTTCTCTTGCTCTGTGCGGCTTGATCTGCCCGGCACTCCTCCAGGACGCCCAGCGTCACGCCCTCGCGGTGACGGTCGCCGGTCTCGCGGTAGATGGCGGCTGCGTCCTGAGCGACGGCAATGGCCTCATCGAACCGCCGCACCCGCCGCAGTGCGAGGCCGAGGTTACCCAGCGCCATGGCCTCGCCGTGGCGGTCGCCGGTCTCCCGGAAGATGGCGGCTGCGTCCCGGACGACGGCGATGGCCTCCTCGAACCGCCCCACTTCCCGCAGCGCGCTACCGAGGCTGTTCAGCCCTATGGCCTCGCCGTGGCGGTCGCCGGTCTCGCGGTAGATGGCGGCTGCGTCCTGGCAGGCGGTGATGGCCTCCTCGAATCGCCGCACTTCCAGCAGCGCCGCGCCGAGGTTGTTCAGCGCCATGCCCTCGCCGCCGCGGTCGCCGGTCTCGCGGTAGATGGCGGCTGCGTCCTGGCAGGCGGTGATGGCCTCCTCGAATCGCCGCACTTCCAGCAGCGCCGCGCCGAGGTTGTTCAGCGCCATGCCCTCGCCGCCGCGGTCGCCGGTCTCGCGGTAGATGGCGGCTGCGTCCTGGCAGGCGGTGATGGCCTCCTCGAATCGCCGCACTTCCAGCAGCGCCGCGCCGAGGTTGTTCAGCGCCATGCCCTCGCCGCCGCGGTCGCCGGTCTCGCGGTAGATGGCGGCTGCGTCCTGGCAGGCGGTGATGGCCTCCTCGAACTGCCGCACCTCCCGCAGCGCCAAGCCGAGGTTGTTCAGCGCCATGCCCTCGCCGCCGCGGTCGCCCAGGCAGCGCGCTGTTTCCCGGCTGACCGTCAGGACTGTCAGCAAGTCGTCGAACCGGCGCCGCCATGAGAGGTATTTGCTCAGGGCGAGAGGCAGGTGCATGGCTGCCCGGTCCCGACCGGCGGCGGCTGCCATCGCCACTGCGGCGACCATGTTCGGCCGCTGGGCATCCAGCCACCCCAGGGCGTCATCGTGCCCGGTGAACTCCTCAGGTACCGATTCGCCGGGCAGCGCTCGCAGGTGGTCATTGGCCGCGGCCGCGTGACGGTGGTACCAGTCGAGCAGCCGCCCGGCAGCCTGGTCCCGCTCGTCGTTACCGGCCAGCTGGCGGGCGTACAGCCGCAGCAGGTCGTGCATCCGCCATCGGCCAGGCACGCCAGCGGCCTCGACCAGGTGCGCCCGGGTCAGTCGACCGAGCACTGCCCGTGCCTGGTGAGCTGGCCAGCCAGCTAGCTCCGCAGCGGCCTCGGTGGACACGTCCGGCCCGGGATCGGCTGGCAGCAGCCGGAACAACCGTGCCGCCTCTTCATCCAGCTGCCGGTACGACAACTCAAACGCCGCCGCTGCCGACGGAGCACTGGCCCCGCTGCCGTCGTCATACCGCAGCGTCTCCAGGCGGCCGACTTCATCCGCCATCTCCCCGGCCAGCTCCGACGCCGTCAGCACCGGGTCGGCGACCAGCAGCGCCGCCGTGATCTGCAATGCCAGCGGCAGCCTACCGCAGGCAATAGCCAGCCTTCCGGCAGCCGCCGGGTCGCCGCCGATCCGGTCATCGTCTGGCCTCGCCGCCCGCACCGCCTGATCCAGGAGCTGAATCGCGGCTGCCTGGTCCAGGACCGTGACGTCGAGCAGCCGCGCACCGAGCCCTGCGAGGGTATGCCGGGACGTGATGATAACCCGGTGCGGCCCCGGGCCCGGTATCAGCGGCCTTACCTGCGCCTCAGCCGAGGCGTTATCCGCGACGACCAGTAGAGGCTCGCTGACCTGCGCCAGCGCAGACCGGTAGAGCACGGCCCGCTGCTCAGCCCCCTCCGGGATGTGCTCACCTGGGATTCCCAGCGCCCGCAACAGCGCGTCCAGTGCCCGACCGGGCTGCACCGGTGCCTCGTCGTAGCCGTGCAGGTTGATGAACAGCACCCCGCCCGGAAACCAGCCCGACGACCAGGCAGCATGGGCCGCGTGAATCGCCAGCGTCGTCTTGCCGACCCCGGCCAGCCCCGCCACCGCCGACACAACTACCGCCCCGGCCTGTTCCGACGGGTCCAGCAACGCGGACATCTGCGCCAACTCGGCCTCACGGCCAGTGAAACAGGTCACCAGCGCAGGCAACTGCGCCATAGCCACCGGTGCAGCAGCCGCCTGGCTGACGAATGTGGGGTTGGTGAACTGCCCGCCCTGCAGCACCGGCCCGTTAAAGGTTCCGCCGCTGATCGTGTTGCGGACCTCCCCGGCGTCCTGCCCAGTCACCGGCTCGCGTCCGGGTCTTCCGGCCCGGCCCCGGGCGGAGACGGCGACGCGCCGAAGGTCAGGCCGGTGAAGTCCCGGCCCTGCAGCACCGGTCCGTTCTGGTTACCCCCGCTGATCGTGTTCGTGACGGCACCGGTACCTCGCCGCACAGGGACAGCTTCCTCATCACTGGCAGCCTGCGGAGCCCACCATGCGGCGATCGCCAGCAAAACGGCCAGAACCGCGCCCGCAATCCCCAGGGCGGCGCCTTCGTCTAGCCGGAGTTGCTCCTGGCAGAGCCACCACACCAACGCGAACCCAGCCCCCGACACCACCACAGCCAAGCCCCACCGGGCAACCAGTCTCATCAACCGCCCCCGACACGCATTAACCCAGCAAATAGCCGCTACTTACAGTCAATGCGACTTTACGCTCGCCGACTAGCTCCCTGCACGCACAACAAGCTCCGCTCCATCACCGACCTACCGACAGCAAAGGCGAGCGGGCAGGCTGGTGACCGCGAAGGTGGAAGTCCCTGGCGGCGTGGCTCGTGAGACAGTGGAACGCCCTTGCCGTGCGCAGGCAACACCGTCATCTACGCAGTTGGGTGTCTCAGATGTCGCGCCAGGGATCGCCGGTCAGCCCGTACCCATGCTGCTCACGTCGGTGCGCAATCCTGGGAGGACGCGAAAGCACTGACGGTCGCCGGGCCAGGCCCATGCCACTTACCGATCGCAGGGGGCCAGCTAACGATGATCACAGCCGCACCGAAAGCGACACGCGGAGTCTGTCCGCCAACTACCGTTCCGATTCCGCCGGCTATCGGTCATGGTCACACGTAAACAAGGTCTCCCGTGGGGCAGGTGCGAGCCGGTGTTAGCCCAGGCAGGGCCGGGCGGACGGTGGCCTGGCTGATTGGCAGGCAGGCTTGACCGGACACGACTGGAGTCCCGCCACCGTATAGACGGTGACGGGACTCCAGTGAGGCAGCGCGTCGCTACCAGGGTTCCTTGCGCGGCATCATGCAGGCGAGGAGCAGCGCGGCTGGCCAGGCGATCGGGATGCAGTTCAAGATCAGCACCACCTTGATGTTCCCGGCGTGCCTGACCACGGCGATCGCGGTGGGGTAGACGTACAGTGCGGCGAGGCTGGCCACGTACTCGATCCAGGACACCGCGCCGTTCGCGGTCACGACCGGCCCCCCTCACTGAGCGGATCGCCGAGCCGTTCCCGCTGCTCGGCATCTACCTCCGCCCACGACGGGTGGCCGCGATCCACGACCACCGGCCGGTCCTCGTCTGGGGCCGGCTCGTCGTCCTCGTTGCCCGCCCGCTGGCTGCTCCCGCTGTCAGGCGCGGGCGGGAGCAGCAGGTACTCGCTGAGCACGCGTTCCTGCGCGTGTTCCCGCGCGGCGGTGAGGCGGGCGACCTTGGAGAGGTAGCCTTCACCGTGCTGGTCGTCACCGGCCAGATGGTCGGCGAGTTCATCG
>OBLT010000383.1_pt1 | contig 29715 bp, 15 predicted proteins | sample 1518721 | NCBI WGS metagenome assembly OBLT01 (sample SAMEA3539307, study PRJEB22396) | soil metagenome | biome: tundra; feature: field; material: soil | place: USA | collected 2010-05 | depth 0.15 m | reverse complement strand
AGTCGCGCCAGCCCCGCCGGTCCGACACACTCGAATCCCGCCCTTACCTCGCCCGGTTCGAGCAGTTGCCGCCAAGATGTACCGCCATCATGTGCACTCAGCAGAAGGTCAAGCATGGGTTGGGAACCTCCAAGTGGAGCGTAAGTTTTTCATGTACCGTCGCTAAGTGGGCATCCTACGCCGTTGACTGACACGGTTTTGGCCTGAGCCCAGCCGTGAATTAGGATATTCTGACTCTCTGGGATCCCTGCCATCTATTTGCCAAGACCTGCAGTCTACCGTTCGAACGCCAGCCTGACCGAGGATGGAGTGCAGAGCGTCCACATCATTGCGAAGCTGCCGCTGTCGCCCAAATCGACCGTCCCTTTCATCTGACCAGGTAAAGAGAACCTTCTCCTTTGCACGTGAAAAAGCCACGAAGAAAGCTCGTTTTTCCTCCTCTGGCTGGTTTCTGAAACCCCACCACTGACTATCCTCCAATCCCAGAAATATCACGGTCCGAAACTCGAGCCCCTTGCTCTTGTGGATGGTCATTGCCGGGAGAACGTTGACACCAGCGAAATCGTCCGGTACTCGTGACGTCTGTCCCACGTTTGCCAGACTCGTTTGAAGTGCAATTCCCAGTCCTTCGAGGGTGCGTTCGAGATAGTCGCCGTTTGCATATTGCCGGTAGGTCGCACGATACCGATTCGCACCAACCAAGGTCATCAGACGACTGGGCAAGTCCTTAAGCTCCAAGCAGGACGCCAGATGCTCACTGACAACGGTCTTGTGTTTCGTTGCGATTCTTTCGATAGCTAGCTCATCCAGCTCCAAGTCACTCCCGGAGAGCAAGGAGACCTCCTCGGCCAGACTGATCCACGCCTGCGAGTCGCGCTCCCGCGTAGACAGACGTAGCGCCGCCATTACTACTTTCGATATTGGTTCGGCCCGCAGGTCCTGCAAAATCGATTCGTCGCGCAGATAGATTTCCTTTTGCTGAAGAGCCTGCTGCAGCGATGCGATCATGACAGAAACGCGCTGTCGAGCGAGAACACAGTATTCATGCGGTGCAGATCCCTGGGAGGAGAACTCGTTATGCAGTAACTCTGCAAGATACGCCGCCTCTTGTTCGGGATCCTTAAATTCGAGTATCTCACAGAGACCTGTGCCCGCAGTTGCAGCTGAGGAAACCTGCTCCACAGATCCAGCTTCGAAAGACTTTGCAATTACATGCTGCATCCGCACGAGTTCGGGATGCGAACGATAGTTCCGAATAAGCTCAATACGCTGGGCGAGGAACTCTGTCCCGAATTTCTCAAACACATCTTGCTTCGCGCCTGCCCAAACCATGATCCGTTGTTTAGTATCACCAACCGCGGTCATTGTTGTTGTCGATTCCCGGAACCCCGAACGTATAAGATCCCATTGGGGGTCCGTCGTATCCTGGAACTCGTCGAGAAAGACATACTGATAGGTGGCCTGCAGAGCGGCCAACACCTTTGGATTGCAGCGAAGGAGGTATGCGGCGAGCCGATTAAGCATCGGAAACGTAAGGCTTGCGATGGACTCTGGCAGAAGTATCTGCTCATTCCACCACTGAAGGCCCCAAGCGCGGATGAGTGGGTGCAGTCCGGGTGTTTCGTATGGTAGCTCCACGCCATGCATCGCTTGATCGAGAGCCCGCCTGACCTGCTCTTGAGTCCAGCGCTCAACCTCCATTCGGGCGATCCCGGTTGGCAGGGATACGGTGGAAAGCCACTGCCGCGCTTCCTCCACCGGGACTTGAGCCGTCCTAACTTGGTAGCCAGGCCGTGGACGCCAATCCCGTGGGAGCGCCGTTAGGAACCTGTCCACTAGGCTCTTGGCGAATGCGTCGAGCGTAAACGAATCGAAGCGGTCAGCCCATTGGTGGCACCGGAGCTGCACCCGATCGCCGATGTTCTTGGCGGCATCACGTTTGAAGGAGATGGCGAGGATTCGTTTGGGAGGCGGACACCTGCCGGTTTCGAGCAGGAAGCTGGCTCGCTGCGCCAGCAGTTCAGTTTTCCCCGCACCGGGCCCTGCCACTACCAGCGTATTGCCCAGTGACTGAACAGCGACGTTCGCATTAGACTCCAGTTCGTCGACTCCCACCGGAGTCCAGTCTTTCTCACTGCGAAACCTAGCCATGGTCGGGTTGCGTATTTGATTGTGTCATCTCTCGCGCTCGCGATAGAAGCTGCCGCAGTATTGGCGGCGCTTTCTCGATCCACGCCGCCCCATCGAAACTGGCCACCGCGGTCATATGGGCAACCGGTTTGGAACCGTCCATGAAGATGTATTTGTACCAAGGGAGCAGTTCGATCTGGTCTTCCTTGTAGGTGGACCCAAGTTCGTCCGGAGCGTTGTCAGGGTCACCAGCAAGCACCTGCCGCATTCGCCTTCTGTTGGCCTCCATCCGGTCCTTCTTCTTGACAGGCAGCTTCGGACCACCACCGGCAGGCACTTGACTCTTGTAAGTCTGAGGAAAGCACTCAAGCATGGCCAGGTCGATATCTAGTGGAGACGAAAAAAAGACGGCGAAGCTCGCCTGGAAGAAGTCGACCCATTTGACCATGTCCGCAAGGTCGGACCGGTCGTCCTTCTTTGAGAGCTCCGCCAAGCCCTTGTCGGCAAGTGAAGCCTTCTTGCCGGGCCCCGTCGGGTACTGCAGGTCCTTCGATTTCTCACCATGGAGCGCTACCAGTTGATCCCGAACATATTGTATTCTGCCCCACCCGCCTCCTTCCCTCTCCCTATCAAGATCAAGTAGCGTAATGTAGGGGATGCCAAGTCCCTTCAATAGCCTCCAAAAGTGGTTTACATGGCGCCCGCCAAGAGGCACGACGCTTACAAAGTAGGCGTCGAGAGGTGTCCCACTCGCTTCGAAAAGCTTGCGCAGGATAATTTCCTCCGAAGGGCCTTCGCCAAGTATCACGAGTCGCGCGAAGTACAACTCAGGGTGGCTTCGCACAGCTTCGCGAACGTACCTGAATGCCTCGTCCTGGCTATCCGGCAAGTTCAGCGTACGCACCTTCGTGTGCGGTCGGGTTTCGCCGCCCAGAAAGTACCGCACATCATCGGGCTCGACCCTTGCCATGATGGAGGGTGAATGGCTAGACAGCACTATTTGGGCAGTAGGAGAAGATGCTATCTCCAACAGCTGAATGACCACTTTGCCGAGGTAATGCGGCGAGAGATGATTCTCCGGTTCCTCCACGGCAAAAATGGTCAACAATGGAAGGGCGTCGGAACTGGGCGCCTTGAAACCGGCTTTGGCGGCGTCCGTCTTTAGCAGTTCCTCGACCTGATATAGCCCAAGGGGTAACGACAAGGCGAAGAGGGACCGAAGGCCGTCACTCAACTCCTTGTAACGGATCGATTGCCCCTGCTCGTCGGGAGCAAATGTTGGTGCGAGAAGGTCTAGGAGAGCTGATGGATCTGCATCTACGGCTTCGAAAGCAAGATTCGACGCAACCCGACCATCGTAGAGTTTGCGCCATGCTAGCTGAACTTTGTCATTCATTGTGCCTATGCCAGGGAGTCGGCTGAGGTCCGTTCGCAATTCGGCCAGACGACTCCGGACATCATCGTCTTTGCCGGCCCAGTCGATTGAGCGAAGCAGCCGGCCGTACATCGAAACAGATGTCGAGCGAATTTGTGAGGATGGATCGCGGGTCGCTGGCAAGTAAACGATGCGAATCCGCGCGCGCTCGGTTGGCTTGACAGATTGTCGTTTCCCTTCAATTTCATCCGGATCGTCTGAAACAGTTAGGATCCACGAGAGCCGCTGTTGGATGTCGCCTGATGCAGTCCCATCTCTAGCCCACGTCGCATCCAGTCGAATTCGGCAGTAAGGGGTTCCACCAGGGGCATCAACTATCATCTGGTTGAAAGTCTCCGGAACTGCATTTCCAGCGGGGGGATTTCTTTCAAGTTCAGGGTAGGCCACCTTGGCCTCTATGAGCAGTTGGCGCTCTTCTTGACTTTCGAGTGTCTCACCAGGGGCCAGGTAGAAGTCGGAATCCCGTATCTTTCGCTCGTCCTGGGTCTCCCCAAACATGCGAGTAAGAGCAACCATCGCGGCGGTCTTGCCGGAGGCATTGGGCCCCACTAGACAGGTAAGGTCATTCAACTCGATCACCTCGCCCTCGGCCGAGAAGCACCGAAAACCCTTGATGGAAATCGACTCGATTCTCATGGCGGCGTCAGTGTAACGCGAAACGGAGAAAGTTTCGCTAAGCCGGTAGGCCGGCGGCGAGTGAAAAGCCTGCCGGCCAAGGCGGTGGTGGAACAAGGATCGGCGAACGCCAAGTTGCTGCCGGGGCGATCCATGACACATGGTCCTCGTCACCCATCACCCTCGCACGCCTGACCGGTCTTCTTGCATCTTGCCTGCATGTAGGTGTCTGTCGTCCAAGCAGTGACCACCATCGATCGTGGAAGACCCGAAGACGGGTCAGAGCTCGGGTGTACAATCCTCCAAATCCGTGACGTGCACGAACGACAAGACACCACTCTCTGGGGGGCGCTGACGCTCCATGCCTCCCTATTCCTTTGGCTTTATGGCTGCGTCACTTCGCCCAGAACTTGCGCGCATCGTCGCCGAGTCCTACCTCCGCACGGGCGACTGGCAGCTGGCGAAGACGAGCATCCTGCTGTCGAATGCTCTCCAATCTCGAAACGCGCGCACCACCATCCGTATGGAGAGAGAACTGCGTCAACGACTTGGCACCCTGACCCAGACGCAACTCAAGCTCCTAGTAGAGGCGACCGCAGAGGACCGCGATGCGATCGCTTGGCTCGCAGCCGTCAAGCACAACCCTTACATCTTCGGCTTTGCGGCAGAGGTGCTGAGGGAGAAGCTCGCTGCCCACGACCCGATCCTGCGTCGCTCCGACTACGAGACGTATGCAGACCACGAGTCCGCCTTGCACCCGGAGCTGGCGCGATTGACCGCCTTGTCGAGGAACAAGGTCCGCCAGATCCTACTTCGCATGCTTACCGAGGCCGGCATCTTGATCGGAGGCCCGGACCTCGGAACGGTAAGACGCCCTGCCATATCGCCGATCATCACCTCCGCCGTTACCTCCGATAACCCGCGATGGCTTGCCGCATTTCTCGTGCCCGACACGGAGATTGGATCCTGATGACCACAACGAGTGTGACAACGCTCTCGGAGCGCCTTTACCAGATTCTCAGTCATCCCAGCTTCCTTTCAATGCGGGGCCTTGCCAACGAAGTTCCCTTCTTCATCCAGACCTACGATCCGAAGGACGAAGATGAACTCCGCCGGATGGTGGATAGCCTCGCCGCTCGCTTGCAAAACGCGGGGGTGGCGCTGAAGGTACTTGACCTCTTCGAGCTCGTCCTCGGCGAGCTAGAAGAAAATGGCATCCTGGACGAACTCATCCAGAACGAAACCAGCTTCGGGAAAGCGGACCTTCTCGAAACTCTCCAGAACTACTCCGATCCCGATACCCATCTGATCCCGCGCCTCATTCGTGCCATGGGCCCGGAAGACACGCAGTTGACGCTCATCACAGGACCCGGGCGGATTTTTCCCTTCCTGCGCACTCACACCATTCTGGAGTCACTCCAGCCCGCCATGCTGCGCCACCCGGTCGTGATTCTGTTTCCTGGCGAATATGTCCAGGACCCGGAGGGCGGTTCACACCTTCGGCTTTTTGGATCGATCCCCAGTCCAAGAATCAATAATCCCTATTACCGCGCCACAAACCTCGACAACTATCGGCTCTAAGGACCCAGCATGAAAATTCAGGACCTGTTTCTTAAGCCTGTCGAGCGTCCCATCGACGGAGTCATCAAGGCCGACGACAATCGCAACCTCCAGACCGAACTGGAGGAATACGTGGTCACCAGGGACGTCGCCAGAGGGTTGGGAATCTTCAGTGATCGATACACGTCTGACTTGACCGCCAATGGGGTTTGGATCTCAGGGTTCTTCGGTTCCGGCAAGTCGCACTTGCTCAAGATCTTGTCACTTGTCCTCGACGGGACACCGCTACCGAACGGCGCCCGACCTGCGGACATTCTCTTACCGAAAATTGACGATGAAATCGTCAAAGCAAACGTGAAGAAGGCCGCGGCCTACCCATCCCGGAGCATCCTCTTCAACATCGACCAAAAGTTCGACGGCATTGGAGGAGATCGTTCCGCCCCGATTCTGGAGGTTTTCGTCAAGGTCCTGAATGAATTGCAAGGGTATTACGGGAAGCAAGGCCACGTCGCCCGTTTCGAGCGCGACCTCGATGTGCGAGGTGATTTCATCCCCTTCAAGGCCACATACCTGAGGGTAAATGGTCGCGAGTGGGAGCAGGATCGCGAAGCCGTGGCCACGGCAAAAAGAGCAGCGTTTGGCAAAGCGTACGCCGCACATTTCGGCGTGAACGAGGCTGATGCCGCCAACGTCATGCGCCAGGTCCGCGAAGACTACCGTGTGTCCATCGAGAGCTTTGCCGAGATGGTCAAGGACTACATCGCCAAGCAGCCCGCCGGCTTCCGACTGAACTTCTTCGTCGATGAGGTCGGCCAGTTCATCGGGCAAGACTCTCGGCTCATGCTCAATCTTCAGACCGTGGCGGAAACGCTGGGCACAGTTTGCAATGGCAAGGCGTGGATCTTCGTTACCTCCCAGGCCGATCTTGAAGGGGTCTTGGGAACCTTCAAGAACATGGAGGCACAAGACATCACCAAGATCCTGGGCCGCTTCAAGACGCAGTTGACCCTGGCCAGTGCAGATGTGCGGGAGGTCATTCAGAAGCGACTGCTGGCAAAACGAGAGGCCGAGCCGGAAGTACTCACTGCCATATACGACCGGGAAAAGGACAACCTACAAACGCTCTATCGATTCGGAGACAATTCCATCAACCTGAGCGGCTGGCGTGGGAGCGATGAGTTCTGTGGCTTCTACCCGTTTCACACCTATCAATTCGACTTGTTCCAGCTTGCGATCCAACAGCTGTCCAAGCACAGCGTCTTCACGGGCAAGTACCTCTCCGTGGGTGAACGGTCAATGCTTGCCGTCTTCCAAGAGGTCGCGAAGGCAGTACGCGACGCGGAGGTCGGCCACCTTGCCACTTTCGACCTCATGTACGACGGCATCGCCCCCTCGATTCGTGGCGACATGCAGACAACCATCAAGCTGGCTGAAGCAAGGCTCGGGGACGGTATTCCCCTGCGGATCCTCAAGGCGCTCTTCCTGCTGAAATGGGTCCGTGAATTCAAAGCTTCGCCACGCAACGTAGCCATCCTGCTCATCGATCGCCCCGACCTCGACATTCGTGCCCACGAAAAAGCGGTTGGCGCGGCTCTTGAACTACTTGAGAGCCAGTCCTATCTCCAACGCAACGGTGACTGCTTCGAGTTCCTGACCGACACAGAAAAGGACATCGAGGTCGAAATCAAGAACACCGATATAGATGATTCCCAGGTAGCTGATCTCCTCTGCAAGGTCATCTTCACCGACGTCTTACGCGATCCAAAGATCCGGTACGAAAGCAACAAGCAAGACTACGGCTATGCCCGACGACTCGACGGACAGCTCATCGGGAGAGACGCCGACATTGCGATTAACATCATCACCACCGAGAACCCGGATCATGGAAACCCCAAGACCCTCGTCATGCAGAACGTTGGAAAGTGCGAACTTCTGGCGGTACTTCCCCCCAATACGCGGCTTGTCGATCAGGCGCGGTTGTATCTGAAGACGCAGAAGTACGTCCAACAGAACACCGGCGGGGGCGATGAAACGCGAAAGGCGATACTCGACCAGCGCAGCCAGCAGAACAGTATTCGGCGCACGGAGATGCAGGAACTTGCCTCCGACTTCCTTGGCAAGGCCCCCCTTTTCCTCAACGCCACACGCCTGGATACCGTCGGCGAGGGCGATGCTCGAAACCGATTCGCCAAGGCGTGCCAGGAGCTGGTCTCCTACAGTTTTCCTAGTCTACGAATGCTCAAGGGCGCTTACGACGAAAACACCCTGTCGAACGCTCTTCTGGACCCGAATGAGTCTTTTCCTACAGACGCCCAGCCCACGGAGGCTGAGCAGGAGATCCTTACCTATGTCATGCGCAACCAGAACAACGGTGAGCGCACCTCCATCGATCAAATCTTGGCTACCTTCGGACGCCGACCCTATGGTTGGTATCCCATGGCCGTGCTCACCCTCGTGGGTCGCCTCTTTCGCATGGAAAAAGTTGAGCTCCGCAGTACAGATCTCCTCGACGCACGAACCGCGCTGGAATATCTGAAGAATTCGCGACAGTACGCCAATGTCCGAGTTCGCTTGCAAGAGCAGTTCGACGCCACAAAGGTCGCCGCTCTGAAGCGGTTCCATCAAGAATTCTTCGATCGCGGCAATACTGGGACAGAGGCGCGCTCAGTCGGACAGAACACAGTTGAGGCTCTCGCCGCCGAAGTCCGAGATCTGACCCTGCTGCTTGATCAGACCTCCCGCTACGCGTTCCTGGCACCCCTTCGTCCCATTTGCGATCAGCTCAAGAAGCTGGGAGACAAGGACTACGCCTACCTGCTTGGCCACCTGGCCGAGTTTCAGGATGAACTGCTTGCGGCGAAAGAGGACGTCCTGTCCCCGGTTAAGACATTCATGCACGGCCCACAGCGCGCTGCCTATGATGATGCGATCGCCTTTTTCAAAGAGGAAGAGGCGAATTTCGCCGAGCTTCCTGTGTCCGAGGTCCAGCCGCTGCGTGATCTCGCAAAGACACCCCACCCCTATCGAGGAAACGCCGTTCCCCTTGCAAAAGCCGCAGTGGCCAAGCTGCGCGGACTGCTGGCTGGCGTTCTCAAGAGTGAGCGCGACCAGGCCATCTCGGCGCTCGCCGCACAGGAAGCCCGACTCCAGGCGACCGACGAATGGAAGATGCTCGGCGGCGGCGCCCGGGCGCAAGTCCTGGCGGCGACTCTAGAAGCCCGAAGCACCATTCAGTCTGCGAGATTCGTCACGGTAATCCGTGACCGCATCCAGCGATACAACACACACGAATACCCCAAGCAGCTCGCGCTCGCTGCCAGTCTCGCTACTCCCGAGCCCAAGACACCCGGGGACAACGAAATGACCCCAGTCCCCAGCCCATCTCCGGTGAGTTACACAACCGCAGCGAGCCTTCGTCCAGAATGCAAGCTCACGTACGTAGCCACTCAAGCCGATCTCGAACAGTGGCTCGCCGCTCTTCGTGTCGCGGCTCAGGCCGAGCTCGCCAAAGGCAATCGCATCGCTCTCTGATCGGACCATTCATGGATACCGCAAGACTTAAAGCCTTTGCTCAGAACGCCCGCCGACAGCTCATGGCTGCCGTGACAGTAAAACTGGACGACGCGCTCGCAGCGCGCACGCCGGACTACCTTGCGACCTACGCTCCCCAAGTCGCCAAACTTCGGCTGCTGGCTAAGGAGGACCGCTCTGGCCTTATCGAGCGTGTCGCCTACACCTGGTTCAACCGCCTCGCCGCGCTCCGCTTCATGGATGCCCGTGGCTGGCATCCTTTCCACGCCCGCGTCATAGCCCCAGCCAGCGGATCGGAAACGCAGCCTGAACTGCTCAAACTCACCCGCACTGGTGCGTTGCCGGAGGAGCTGCAAAACCACACCGATCCCGCACGACTTAACGATCTGCTAGACGGCCGCATCCCATCATCCGATGCCCAGGGCGACGTCTATCGCCACCTCGTCCTGGCAGCCTGTCGTTTCTACCACGATCTCCTGCCCGACCTTTTCGAGAAGCTCGACGACGAGACAGAGCTGCTTCTGCCGGACGATCTTCTGACCGAGCACTCCGTCGCCCATGGCTTCCGCGCCGAGATAACAGACGAAGACTGCGGCGATGGCGAACGGGCCAACGTCGAACTCCTTGGTTGGCTCTACCAGTTCTACATCGCCGAGCGCAAAAAGGAGGTCATGGCGCGCAAGAGCGCCGTCCCTACGGAGGACATTCCTGCCGTCACCCAGCTCTTCACTCCTCACTGGATCGTCCGATATCTTGTTGAAAATTCCCTCGGTCGTCTCTGGTTGCTCAATCGACCACGCTCCAAGCTGCGCGAGCACATGCCTTACTATATCGAGGGCGAACCCGAGACCGACTTCCTTAAGCTCAGTAAGCCCGAGGAGATTCGCGTGCTCGATCCTGCGGTGGGCAGCGGGCATATGCTCACTTACGCGTTCGACATACTCACCTTCATCTACGAGGAGGAAGGCTACGCGCCCAGCGAGATACCTAACCTCGTTCTGCGACACAATCTGTACGGGCTAGACATTTGTCCCCGCGCCGCGCAACTCGCCGAACTGGCCCTCGTCTTCAAGGCACGGGAGAAGTCCCGTCGTTTCTTCCAGCCAGAACACCTCGTTCGGCCCAACATCATCGAACTCCGCGAAGTGCGATTCGCCCCCAATGAGCTAAGCGAGTACATCCATGAGATTGGGCTTGGCAGCCTCTTCAATGACCCCATGCTCAAAGTCCTCCACCTATTTGAAGAGGCGAAGAACTTCGGGTCGCTTGTCACGCCGGGTTTGGACGAATCAACCATATCCTCCGCCCGTCGAACAATTGAGGCAAAGGATCACGGCGGCCAGCTCTTCCTGCGCGACACCCACCTCAAGGTCTTGCGCGTCCTCGAACAAGCCGCGTTACTTACACAGCGATATCACGTCGTCGTAGCCAATCCGCCATATATGGGCGGTTCGGGAATGAATCCACAAATTAAGCAGTTCCTCAAAGACAGGTTCGCTGACTATAAGGCCGACCTGTTCGCGGCGTTCATCGTTCGCGCGTTGTCACTGACACTATCTGACGGCCACCTTGGCTTCATGTCGCCATTCGTATGGATGTTCATTTCGTCATACGAAGATCTGCGGAATCACATCATCTCCACCGCAACGATCACGACACTGGTACAGTTGGAATACTCAGGATTTGCTGGGGCGACCGTCCCAATTTGCACCTTCACTTTGCAGAACAAACGACACGAAGCCTACCGGGGCGGATATATCCGTCTCTCCGACTTTCGCGGCAGTGCAAACCAAGGACCGAAAACATTGGAAGCTGTAGCGAACCCCGCATGCAGTTGGTTCTTCCGCGCCTCCGCTCATGACTTCAGAAAGCTCCCAGGAACTCCGATCGCGTACTGGCTCTCTGACAACATTCGCAAGCTGTTTAGCGATGGCAGAAGGTTGGCTGTATTAGCGGAGACGCGCAAAGGCATGGTGACCGCGCGAAACGAGGTCTATGTCCGACTATGGCATGAGCCAAGTCTCGCGACATGTGGGTTCGACAAATTCAAGTCCGCCCAGGCGGCTTTGACATCTGGGTGTCGGTGGTTTTCCTATATCAAGGGGGGTCCGTATCGAAAGTGGTTTGGCAATCGGATCTATCTGGTCGATTGGGCCGAGAACGGAAGCAGACTACAGACGACCCGCCATCCAACTGAGGACCGCGTTTGGGCAACGAATTTCAACCTCGACTATATCTTCAAGCCGAATGCGAACTGGGGTGACGTGACAAGTGGCAGCTTTTCCGCGCGTTCCAGTGGCGGAGGGGAACTCTTCGATGCAACCGGACTGTCGTGTTTCCCTTCGCCCGAACTTAGCCCCTATGTTCTGGGCTTCTTGAATTCGCGCCTTGTTGAAGTCTGCTTGAGGGCATTGAATCCTACTTTGCACTATCAAGCTGGGAACATCGCGGATTTACCATTCTTGGGGGAGATTCCAGGGAGCCTTGGGCCAGTAAGACAAATCGTCGACTCCGCGGTTTCCATCGCCCGGGCTGACTGGGACAACTTCGAGACTTCGTGGGACTTCCGCGATTTTCCATTGCTGCGGTCGGGATTGAGGAGTGCGACGCTTGCCACTAGCTGGAAGAATTGGGAGGAACAGTGCTCCGCGGTCGTTCACCGGATACAAGAATTGGAGACTGAGAATAACCGTCTGTTCATTTCCGCCTATGGTCTCGACGGCGAGTTGCAGCCCGAAGTGCCCGATACACAGATCACTCTATTTTGCAATCCCGCCAACCGATACAAGAGAAAGAAGACCAAGAAGAGCGAAGCTCTCTCTGAGCTATCTGGCGAGATCGACGATGCCATTGATTCTAGTGAGGAGGAGTCTTCCTATGAACCAGAGGAGCGGTCACACCTATTTTGCGCTGACACGATAAGGGAGTTTCTCTCGTTTGCCGTTGGTTGCATTATGGGCCGATACTCTCTAGATTACCCTGGCCTTATCCTCGCCAACGCCGGAGACACCCTGCGTGAGTATCTGGCCAAGGTCGGGCGGCCTCTGGCCCAGCTGACCTTCGCCCCCGACGAAGACGGCATCATCCCTGTGCTCGATGGGGAGTGGTTCGAAGACGACATCGTGGCCCGCACGCGGCAGTTCCTCCGCGCCACCTTTGGTGAAGCCACGCTAACCGAGAATCTCCGATTCATCGAGGAGTCCCTGGGCAAGGACTTGCAGAAGTACTTTCTGACCGACTTCTACAAGGACCACCTGCAGACCTACAAAAAACGCCCCATCTACTGGCTGATCCAGAGTCCCCGGAAGGGGTTTAGGGTCCTCGTCTACATGCACCGATACACCCGCGACACCATGAATCTGGTCCTGAATCGCTATCTACGGGAGTTCCAGAGCAAAGCGCGTAACCGAGTGGCCCAGCTGACCCAACAGCAGACCTCGAGCACCAGCGCCCGGAAGAAGACTGAAGCCCGCAAGGAATCCGAGAAGCTGACAAAGATCATCCTCGAGTGCGAAGAATGGGAACGCCAAACAGTGCTGCCGCTAGCCCAGGCCCGGATCGAGTTGAACCTGGATGACGGCGTTAAGGTCAACTACCTGAAGCTTGGTGAAGCGCTAGCCCCAATTCCTGGGCTCGCGGCGGAAGAGGATTAAGGATACACGAGCATGAAGCGAATCCACGACAGCCTGCATCGGGTTTTCCAAGGAAACCGCCTCGTGTTCTGGTACGACGCGACTGGCGAATGGGCTTCCACGTTTGACGCCTTTAGCGATGTGGGGGTCGTGAAGCTCAGAGTGGCGGGTAACGAGTTTGGCACCAGGGTGCGTATCATTCGGGACGCGTCCCCCGATACTCGTTTCCTTATCTATTCGTCAAGCGTCCGTCCTCCGGATGCGGACAACTGGCTGTTGGATCTCCTTCTTCAATCCTACGAGTACAAGGCCGACAAAGCGTCGCTCGCGTTGCAAGATGTCGGTCTGCCACACGAGTTCCGGCATCTTGCTGAAGAACACGCAGCGTTCTTTCGAGCGACCGAGCGCAATCTCGCCCTAAAGGACAAGATTGCGAAGGACGACCAGGTGCGCGATGTGCGCCTGAAGATGATGGCGGTACTGGCCGGGACAGAGGCAGAGGTGGACAGCCTGCTGCTGCGATTTCTCGCAACGGCGGGGCTCGCCACCGGAGTCGATCCAGTCGCAAACTGCTTGGGTGATGCAGCTCTCGTCGAGGCTTTTTGGCGTGAGGTAGAGCGGGTATTCAGCTACAAGTCCGACACGCCCTCCCTTAGAGACTTCGTGGTGTGGCTCTTCCGCGGTGCCAATCCGTTCGACGGACAGGTAGCCCTGCCCTCGCACGCCAAGGTCCTTCTCCAACGCTGGAAGGACAGCCAGGCGAATCGCGAATCGTTTCGGCAGTGGGCACTTCAGATGGAGCGGGAACTTCACATTTCCGAGAGGCTGACCGCCCTCGAAGGGCAGACGTCAGTCGGAGAGTGGGACACCTTCGAGATTTTCGAAAAGTTCGCCTTGCACCAGCTATGCAAATCCTTCGACAACGGCGCGACTGCTGTCGACCTGAGGGCCGGTATCAAGAGGCGAATGGGTTCCTTCTGGTGGGCGCAACATCAAAATGGATACGCTGGCCTTGAAAACGCGGTGCAATTGCGCGAACTGCTGCAGTCCGCCGAATTGTCCGTCGAATCCATGCAAGCCGGTGTGGGCCGTTACACCACGACTTGGTGGCGCATAGACATGGCCTACCGCCTATGCACGTTGAACCTCCGCCTGTACGGGAACGAGCAGGTGACGAAGCAGATCAGTAAGTGGGCTGAAAAGGCATATGTGAACAACTTCCTCCTGCCACTCGCTGATCGATGGGGCGACCAGGTTCGGCGAGCAGACACATGGTACTGCGAGGACGTCAAAGCGCACCGCCGTTTCTTCGATGACTATGTCGAACCTTTTCGAGCAAAGGGGCAGAAGGTATTTGTCATCATCTCGGACGCCCTCCGCTACGAGGCTGCAATGGATTTCGCGCAGCGCCTTCGTTCGGCCAACCGTTGGACCGCGGACGTTGAACCGCTCTTGGGGGCCCTGCCTTCCTATACACAGCTGGGGATGGCATCGCTACTGCCGGGGAAACAGAGAGCAGTGGATGGCGCTTCCACGAATGTGACCGTCGATGGGCGGAGTTCCGTCGGGACGGACAACCGGGAGCAGATTCTACGCGCCACTTCCGGACCGAGAGCCACCACGCTCACGGCAGAGGATTTCCTACTGCTGAATTCAAAGACCGACGGGCGCGCGCTGATGCGCGATCACGACGTCATCTACATATTTCACAATCACATCGACAAGGTCGGAGATGATCTACACACAGAGGGGCAAACTTTCGATGCCGTAGAGAAGGCATTCGAAGATCTGGACTTGATCGTCAAGAAGGTCGCCAATATCAACGGGAGCAACATGCTGCTCACCGCTGATCATGGGTTTCTGTTTCAGCAGGACGAGGTGGTCGAAGGCGACATGGCATCGCTTCCTGTGGCGGATGAATGGCTCTACCGTTCGCGTCGCTTCGCGCTCGGAAGAGGCATTGTAGCCAACCCAATGGTGAAGGTTTTCGATGCTGCGTCGTTGAACGTGAGCGGAGACTGGTCGGCCGCCTTTCCACTCTCCCTTGGCCGGTTCCCCCTGCAAGGTTCTGGCAAGCGATTCGTTCACGGAGGTATCAGCCTGCAGGAAGTCGTTGTTCCTGTGGTCAAGATCCGAAAGACACGCATCGACGATGCGACCCAAGTCGACGTTGAAATCCTACGGGTTCCCACGAAGATTACTACTGGGCAGGTCGCCATTTCCCTCTTCCAGGATCGGCCTGCCCTCGACAAGACACTTCCACTCACCCTGCGAGTGGGCGTGTTCGCCAAGGACGGTACGTCCCTCTCTGAAATCAAGACTCATGTATTCGACTCCAAGGACGAGGAGGCACGCCTTCGGGAAATCAGCATGGTCCTTGTCCTGTCTCATGCGGCCGATGCGTTCAACAATCAAGAGGTTGAGCTTCGTCTAGTCAAGATGCTGGAAGGCACGAACCAGAGCGTCGTTTACAAGACGCACAGTCTCAAGCTTCAGAAACCCTTTGCGAGCGACTTCGATGACAACTGACCCAACTGACCCAACTGTCCCAACGGTCCCCACGGTCCCAGATCCCCCCAAACCTGCCCCTAACCCGCAGACGCAGGTGAGCGCTCTTGACCGAAAGTTGCTGCTGCACTTTCCCGGGTTGGTGGTCCGCAAAGATCTCACGAAGGGACTGAAGCAGAACGCCGTCGTTCCGACCTACGTGCTCGAGTATCTCCTGGGCCAACACTGCGCCTCGGACGATCAAGAAGTCGTCAAGTCTGGCCTCGAATCCGTCCAACGCATTCTTGCCAAGCACTACGTGCACCGTAGCCAGGCAGAACTGGTCAAATCCACTATCAAGGAAAGGGGCAGCCACAAGGTCATTGATAAGCTCACGGTCGAACTGAACGACAAGGGAGGCATCTACGAGGCAGAATTCACGAACCTCGGCATCAAGAAGGTACCCGTCTCGGCCGACTTCGTCCGCCGATTCCCAAAGCTGCTAGTGGGTGGCATTTGGTGCATCACCGATGTGAGCTTCGACGTCGTCGAAGACGATCCCAAGGCCAGCCCCTGGCAGATCACCACTCTTAAGCCAATCCAAGTGGCGAGCATCGACTACGAGGAGTTCCTCAAAGCAAGAGCCCAGTTCACCGCGGACGAGTGGACGGATGTCTTGATGCAAAGCATGGGCTTCAATCCCGAGATGTTCGGTCGGCGGGCCAAGCTGTTGACCTTGTGTCGCCTCATCCCGTACTGCGAGAGGAATTACAATCTTCTCGAGCTCGGGCCGAAGGGCACTGGCAAGTCGCACATCTACGCGGAATTCTCACCGCACGGGATGCTCATTTCCGGATCCGAAGTCACCGCGCCCAAGCTTTTTGTGAGCAACGCGAACGGCCGGATTGGCCTCGTCGGCTATTGGGATTGCGTTTGCTTCGATGAGTTCGCCGGCAAGGACAAGAGGGTCGACAAGGCACTTGTCGACATCATGAAGAACTACATGGCGAACCGCACCTTTTCGCGCGGAATCGAGCAACTGACAGCCGAGGCATCCATGGTCTTCATGGGCAACACGCAGCGATCCGTTGCCTACATGCTCAAGCACTCGCACTTTTTCGAGGCCCTCCCAGACAAGTACATCGATTCGGCATTCCTCGACCGTCTCCACGCCTTCAGCCCCGGTTGGGAGGTGGCGCCCATCCGCCACGAACTTTTTACGAACGGCTACGGATTTGTCGTGGACTACATCGCAGAGGTCTTGAAGCATCTACGAACAGAGGACTTCACCGGCGCCTACAAGAAGTATTTCGAGATCGCCTCGGAGGTGTCCACCCGGGATCAGACCGGCTTCGAGAAGACCTTCTCCGGTTTGATGAAGATTCTCTACCCGCAAGGCAACGCGACCCAGCCTGAGATCGAGGAGTTGCTGTCCTTCTCCATGGAGGCCAGGCGCCGGGTTCGCGAGCACATCCTTCGTATCGACGACACGTTCAAGCGGCACGACTTCACGTACCGACCGATCGCTGGTGGCGATCTGGTGACCGTTCTCACTCCAGAGGAGGTTCAGTATCCGGCATTCTCAGGCCCAAGGACGAAGCAGGCGGATAGCGCATCGACTGAGGAAGCTGGGGTAGAACAACCTTCAGCACCAAAAGATCCAAAGGTGTCCGTAGCTTCACGGGGGTCGGCGCCAGAGAACGAGGCCCGGGAGGGACACGTTGTCGTTCCCGAGAACACCAAAGGCTGGAGCTACAAGCGACTCTTTGCCTCCCACCTTCAAGGGGCGCGCACCATCACGGTTAGGGATCCCTACATCCGGCACTTCTTTCAGGCGCGAAACGTGATGGAGCTGCTCCAGATGATCCATGCGCTGGTCCCCGAGGGCGACGAGGTCGCCGTTCACCTCGTCACTCAGTCAGATCCTGAAACGTGCGTGAACCAAGAAGACATGCTCAACCAGATCGTGACAGCCTTCGTTGGGGCACGGACCGTGTTCTCGTGGGAGCTGGACCACAGCCCGAGTTTTCACGCCCGTAGCATCACGACCGACACGGGTTGGAAGATCAGCATTGATCGTGGCCTCGACCTATTCCAGCGGTTCGAGACCGGCCCATTTTCCGTCGAGCAAGCCATCCAGGAAGAAAGACTTACCCGCGGGGCCGAGGTGAGCTACCTGAGGACGTAATGGACTGGTTGACCCGCACACGTCTTCCTACTCGTTCCACGGAGAGGCCATTGATACAGGCGTTCCCTACGGGTTCTCCGAACCAAAAGCAGGCCCCATGGCACAGATGATCCCCTCCACGCCGCCGGACTTTCACGGCAGCCATGGCGAAGAGCGGGTCTTTCGCGCACTTCGCAGGCTCCCTGACACCTTGGTCGTCATTCACTCCTTTCGGTGGCTTCACCCTGGCAACATTAGGCTCTTAACTCGGCACATCGGTGCGCAGGGTGAGGGAGACTTCGTTCTGTTCGACCCTTCCAACGGTGTCATGGTCGTGGAGGTGAAGGGTGGCGAGATCTGGTGCGAGCGAGGAGAGTGGCGACAGAAGAACCGCAGAACTGGGCACGTCGACGTCATTTATCCCGAGACGCAGGCAAGCAATACCATGCACCGCATTCGGGCCGAGCTACTGGAGAAGGTACCCGACGCAAGTGGTCTACTCTTCTGTTACGCGGTGTGGTTTCCCGATGGAGCGGTGCCGCGCACCAACCTTCCGATGAACTACCACCCGGACATGACCCTTGATTCCGAGGACATCACACGACCGGAGGCTGCTATCAATCGGGCCTTCCACTACTGGCATTCAATGTTTCCTCACCTGCGCCATGCCGAAATGCCTCCGGCCCCCAAGGTTCTCGCAGCGCTGGCGCCAACGCTCTCGATTGTCCGCTCGGTTCGACAAACTCTCGACGAGCGCGAGGAACAGCTAGTCCAACTCACACGGGAGCAAACGCGTGTGGTTCAGTTTCTTGATGAGCAACAACATGCCGCGATTATTGGCGCTGCAGGCACCGGCAAAACGTTGCTCGCAGTCGAAAAAGCCCGTCGCCTAGCCTCACCCTCAGAGCCCGTGCTCTTCCTCTGCTACAACTCAGCCCTGCGCGAGCATCTGGAGACACATCACGCCCAACCCAATGTTCGCTATCTGACGTTTCACGGCTTCGCACGTGATCTCATGGGCCCCCAAGGCTCGCTCGAGGACGCGGTCAAATCACTACTTGAGCATCTGACCGACGGAGGAGACCTTCCCTACTTACACGTGGTGATTGACGAAGGACAGGACTTCGAGCGCGATTGGCTCGAATTCCTTCGCTACCGATTCAGCGAAGGTTCGTTCTATGTGTTCTATGACCGCCACCAAGCCATACAGGGCGAGATGGACACGCGCTGGCTCGACGAGATCCCTTGTCGCCTGGTCCTGACTCGCAACTGCCGAAACACCGATCAGATCGCCAAGTTAACGTATCGTGCACGCGGGATAAAGGCCGCCCCGATGGTGGGGATAGAGGGCCCTCAACCTGTGCTTCACAACGCTACGGACACGGCGGACGCAGTGGAGATCGCGGCAGCGCTCGTCAAGGCAGCGTGTGGGCAACACCAGACGCCCGCACATGAGGTCGCAATTCTGACGCTTGAGACGCTCGCCGACCGAAGCCCGTGGCATCTTGACCGCATTGGCGGCCAACGGACGGCCGACACGCCGCAGCTAAATCGCCTGACCGTTGCGACGGTTCGCCGATTCAAGGGGCTTGAGGCGACTCTGGTTATCGTGGTCGATGTTGACTTCGCCCACGCAGTCGAGGACGAATGGCGTCGCCGACTCTACGTAGCATGCTCCCGAGCAAGGCACGCCGTTCACATCATAACCTGCATGCAGGAGTCAGATCTTGGGGAGCCGCTTCGCGCGCTCGCGGGAACTGACAAGGTTCGGCCTAGCTGGCGTGCACTATGCCGCCAACTTGGAGTTCGACAAGGAGGAGGTACTCTTGATCCGTTCAACTAACCAAGACCTCGGCGAATACGACACCATCTGCGAACCGAAACACATCGCCGAAGTTTGGGCGACGATAGAAAATTCCCTACCTAAATACTGGGCGAAGTTCGTAGGGACAGACCACGATCAAGATCCCGTGGCAGAGCTGGCAGCCAAGTTCGGCAAGGCGCTGAAGACCAAGGCCAAGCCCCAAAGCACAATCCTCGGGGAGGTCTTTGAGCGCGCTATCGCCACGTATGAGAAGGATGCAGAGAAGTACCGACGCTTCTTTGCACCGGAGGCGCTCGATGAGTATCGCGACGACCCCAACGCGTTCAAACAGGCCCTCGCCAAAGACGTTCCAGTCATCGCTGGGACGCTACGCCAGCGTCGAGCTGAACTAAAGGAGTGGCAAATGCACTTCCGTTCCGCCCGGGCAAACGACTTGCTGGAACTCTTTTCGAGTGTCCTAGATTTCCAGGCAGACTGGGCCAAGGAGCATCCAGCAAAGACATATTCTGAGCTCGAGACACAGGGTGACCCAGAAGCATTTGGCCTAGATCGGCTCGACGGCGACGATTCAATGTCCTTACGGAGCGTGATTGGGATGGGGATAAAGAGCATTGTGCTTTTCCACCTCGATCCCGAACGCTTACCAGCCCGAGGAAGGAACGCCCTCTATGGCCTCTACTTTCTCTCCGGAAGGGTAGACTTCGGCTTACCGAGTAATTCCTCCGAGTTCCTAATGGTGAATGACATCAATCCTACCCCTGACGGCAGCATCATCATGGACCAGAACTACTGGTATCCGTATGGTCTCTTTTCGCTATATGCCTTGCGAATCTACAAGTGGCTCGATCAGCAAGCGAGTTCGGTGAAGTTCGTCATGGACCACTCGGCGAGATATATCTACATTGAGCGATTCTTCGAGGCGGTCTGCAAGGAGCACACCGACGATCTGAAGACGATGCGCGCGCACGAACGCTTCGAAGTGCCAGGATGACAACGCACTTCGCACTCACCCCGGAAGCCGCACTGGCCAAGTGGTTTCCTAGCGCGACGCTTTTCCGCGATCGCCAACTCGATGCTGTCGAGCGCATCTGGAAAGGGGAGTCGCTGCTCGTGCTAATGCCGACAGGCACCGGCAAGTCACTCATTTACCAGCTCCCCGTTCTGGCCGCGGGAGGCATCGGTATCGTTATCTCACCGTTGATCGCCTTGATGCAGCAGCAGGCCGAGAAGTTGCAAGCTGTTGGTGCTACGGTGCTGTCTCTTGGGGGAAGCGACGCGCTGGAGGCCCAGGAGGCTCTCCGCCGATTCCCGTGGAAAGACGGGCCTGGCTTCCTCTTCATTTCACCCGAACGTGCAGAGACAGACGGTTACTTGGAACATCTCCTGCGAAATCATCGCAGAGAAATCACCCTCGTCGCCATTGATGAAGCTCACTGCATTTCTCAGTGGGGGCACGACTTCCGACCGCAATACAAGTCGATCCCAGGTGTTCTCGACCGTGCTTTTGGGCGTGGCTCGTGGCCGACAACGCTTTGCCTGACCGCCACGCTGGATGCCCATAACCAGACCGAAGTTCTCTCCGACTTCCGTCTTTCGAAGGAAGCGGTGATCCGCAGTCCGAACATGCTGCGAACGAACCTGGACCTGTCCTTCCAGTCCTTCGATGATAGGGATACCAAGCTGGAGGCACTGGAATCTCTCCTCGCCAGTCACCGCGGAGAGAAGCTAATCGTCTACACGCACCTAAAGCAGAACAAGACACAAGGGACACGGGCTCTTGCCACGCGGTTTCGTGACCTTGGATTTCGATGCGCGCCGTTTGACGCCGATCTTCCGAGCGCCGAGAAGGACGACGTGTTGCGCGGGTTCGCACGCGGAAAGATCGATTGGGTCTTCGCTACCGGCGCATTCGGGATGGGGATTGACATCCCCGATATCCGTGGCGTGCTCCACTTCTTGCTGCCTGAGTCGATCGAGCAGTACTACCAAGAGGTCGGACGCGCGGGCAGGGACGGGAATCCAGCCTTCGGCGTTCTGCTACACACCAACACCAACACCAGAGTTAGGCGCACTATGATCCGCAGCGCATCACGTACGGCGGACCAGGTTCGCGAGGTATGGAAAGAGGTATGCGAGGTCGGACGCGCCTCACTGCGAACAGTCAGCCCCTGGATAACCTTTCAGGGCAAAGACGACGAACATGCACTCTTCTATGCATTCCAGAAGGTCGGCGCGCTCTCGGTTGTAGCCCGTGGACCTGGCCGTCTGGGCTCGTTCGAGGCTGGTGGTGCCGAAGGGGCCGCGCTGCTGCAGCGACTGGGCTCGGCGACAAGAATCGACAATATCACATCCGCCATCCGAACACTGGCACTCGATCCGGCGGAAACAATGGGCAAGATCTTCGACCTCTACGACCGCGGGGAGCTGAAGCTCATCCGGAGCCCCGACAAGACCCTCCTGTTTCGCACACGAGAACTCACGGACGCGGACGTGGAGAGCATCGTTGAAGACATCGCCAAGAAGGTGCAAAAGCGGCTGGATGGTTTCGATGCCCTCGTAGAGTTGATCGAAGCAGGCACCGATCCCACCAGTGCACTGAGAACATACTTTGGGGATTCGTAGTTTCAGAATGGTCTTGTCGTCCATCCGCCACCTTCCAGTCGGAGCATCGCCACACCATCATCCGCCACGAATCCCCTTCGACACACTCTCTACGTCACGGATTGAAGTGAAAGCTTTTCGGCTCCGAAAGCAGCCTCTTCGTCGATGAAGCGAAGCTGGGTCCAGGGGATATGATCAAAGCCGTCCGGCTGGAGAGGGGCGAATCGCCCATTCACGTCCACGGTTACTGTGACACTAGACCAACCTACCAGTTGAAAATCGGCGGCGGGGTTCTTTTGAGGATGCGCGTAGATTCGCCGATAGGATGGGCCCGGATCGCGGGTACCAGGAGCCGACGATCTAGTTTCGTCTCGTAGATAGAGCACCGCACTCTCCGGCTCCAGATAGAGGAAGAATGGAGGCCACCCTACGTGTTTGAGCGTGGAGCGAATCTCACGGTCGTCTGCCGACACCGGTATCAAGGCGACAAATTGGCGGCAGGTCGCAGTAACGCCCAGGTAGCCCAACTCTGCCATTCCAAGGCGTACCTTCTTCCGGGGAGGTTCGGGAAACCCCCAGACTCCCTCCCTCACGATTCCTTGGTCTGCGAGTTCCCATGGCACAAGAGCCAGCGGCAATGGATACAGACAGCGCTTCTTGATCAAGGAAAGGGATTCCGCAAGCGCACCATCAGATGAGATGGGATCATCGGGACGCGAGGTCAAACAGAACCTCAGGCGACACGCCAACCGCTTCGACCTTCTCCCCGGTTTGCAGGGCAGTGTAAGTGGAATGGTGATTGAGTGAACCGGCCGTAGGTACCTCTCGTCGCATCTGGGACTGTCAGACTTGGCTGTGGATTCCGCTGGATTTTCTGGGACAACGTCCTTGGGGGAGGCCCCCCCTGACCTTGGCCTCTCCACGCTCTTTTTACTAGAGATGAGCTTCCTGCGAGGCGGCTTCTGCGATCGGTTCACCATGTGCCATCCTTTCCCGGCCGCTTGACGGCGCGGTTGTGCAAGCAATCCGTGATCTCAGCAGGCTGCCTGCCCCCCAATATTCTAGGCCCAAACTTCGGGTGCCAGCTCGTAAAACGACCGCTAAAGGATCTTCGCTGGGTCTATTGGAGCCTCACCGCACCAGCTGGCGCCCTTTGAAACCACCGACGACGCCGCAGCCATGGCGGCGCGGCTGGCGGCTTCGTTGAAGAGGCACCCGCTGTTCGACGAGGCGGATGTGGCCGCTCGATACGCCGAATGGGCGGTGGACGCGCCGGACGTGGGCACGCAGACGGCGGAGGTCTTGCGCCGGGCGCGGACGGGTGTGCCGATTGCCAAGGCTGCGGCCGATCTTTGGCGCGAGCAGGGCGGCCCACCCGGCCGGCAACGGCGCCCTGATGCGAACGCCGCCCATCGGCGTGGGGTTCGTCCTGCGCCCCATGAAGGAACTGGTAAACGCAGGCGCTCAGACCGCACTCAAGCGGCCAGTTTGTCGATACGCATGCTGATATCACTCAAGAGCTTGGTGAGCCGTTCCGCGAACTGGGTCTTCGCTTCGTCTCCCTGCAGGATCTCGGACGCCAGGTGCTGAGCGGCAGAGAGGGGCTTCTCGTAGAGATCTTTCAGGATAGCCTCTTCCTGCTCACGGAGCGCGCCGTCGAACTGGCTTGCTGCATCCGCGAACTGTGCGCGCAGCTCCGCTCGGAGAGTTCTCAGTTGCCGCTCGGCCTGTTCCTTTGTCTCCTCCTCTCGGTAGTTCATGTAGGCCTCCCCTACCGCGACGAGGGGTCCGAGGACCTTACCTGCCTTCCCGATGAATTTCCCGAGCTTCACCTTGCCCCACGGCTTGAACTTCCCTCCAAAGAACTTGAAGATCTTGCCAAGAGCATCGGCGACCTGCTTCGAATTCTTCGTAAGAGAATTGGCCAAATTCCTCATGCCAGCCGCCACCGTTTTGCGCTGCTTCACGGACATTCCGCCGCCAATGTTGCCAATCTCCGGCCGATCGAAATCGACTTCAAATTCTGCACGGACCTGCCCTGCGAGAGGCGACGCATCGATCTCCTGCAGACGGTCCCTGATATCCGCCACCAACTTCTCGCATAGCGACGTTAACTCGTCCCCGAATGTCTTAACTACCCGTTCCAATTCCGCCTCAACCACGATTGCAGCAGTGTCCATCTCTTCCTGAGTGACCTTTTCGTCTATAAGCTTCAGCAGCTTCTCGGATGGCTGCACGAATCGGCCGCGGGCCTTGTCTCGAAGCTGCCGGAACTCAATCCTCGCGAGGCTCCGCGCCTCTGTTAGAGCGAAGATCCGCCTGCGCACAAGCGCCTCAGCGCGTGACCGAGAACCGTCGTCCGCGAGCGCAACAGTGAGTGCCTCCTCTAGTATCTCTAGAAGCTGCTGTAAGGGACGGAGCTGTTGCGCGATTACCCCACGCCGAGCGGAGAAGTCGTCTATGGCGCTCACTAGAGTGTCAAACCTGGACGTGGCCAAAAGACGTTTCCTTTTCTGCACGTCACTAGCCCGATGAGCGGAAAGGTAGTCCCTCGTCGACACAACAACTGGACCGAACTCATTCACACGTAAAGGCTGGATCTGCTCAGCAAGAACACCGGTGATGAATTCCACTCCCTTTTCCGGCGTGCGCTGCGCCAGGTTGAAACGGTCGAACTTGTTCACGACAAGGAGCATCTGGTGCTTTTTGGCCAGCTTTTCGGCTGCAAGCTTGAAGTAGGGGAGGCTATCCTTATTGAAGAGCTCGTTGGAGACAACGAACAGAATTAAGTCCGCGTCGGTGATTGCCCGCATTGCTGTTTCGTCGTGTTCCATCTGACCGGAGAGCGTTCCTGGCATATCGACGAGGAGCAGATCCTGGTAGGGGTACGGATAGACCTTGACGGTGGTAACGCCGGCTCCGACCGGTACCTGCTGACCCGTGAGAGCCTCGATAAGGCTACTTTTCCCTACTGAGTACTCGCCGGCCATCGCCAGTGTGAGGGCACGTTCGTCGATAACAACCCGTTCGCTGGCAGCACTTGCAAGGCGGGAGAACTCGGCGCCACCCGATTCCAGGAGAGAAACGGCCTCCATTTTGAACGCGCGCGCCGCCTGCCTGGCTTGCTGGAACCGTGTCGCAGTCATTGTCGTCCTCCCGAGTCACTAGAGACGCGAATACGAATGTGCACTCCGAGTATCTCCTGCGCCAACATGAGATTGCGACGCCGTCGGCCCAGGGCTGCGCCAACTCCGTGTTGGGGAAGCATAACATGAACAGCCGTGCCGATATCAACCGCGGCAGGTGGAATCCGAGCCGGGAGTAACGCTTCGGCAACCATCTTCGGCGTCAGCCCCTCACTGTCGACCTCGACCACGTCGATGGCGTTGCCGGTGTGCTCGCGTACGAGGCGAACAAGTTCGCCTCCCTTGCCGATCACGAGACCTGCGATTGGACGACGGTCACGCCCCCGAACGAGAATCTTGGCACGATACTGCATCCACTGGGAGGCATCGACGAGCACTGCGCGTCCGTCTCGGAATGCAGGGTGGACCGCGTGCAGCAGAGCATCAAAGGAGCGTCGCGCGAGTGTGTGACGTGCCTTGTGGAGGTCGCCGACCAGCGCGTCGCCCTCCCGAATCAGCGCGCCCACCGCCCTAACGTATTCGTCCAGCATCTGAGTGACCGTCCCCTTCGTACTCTCTACAAGCAACTTCAGCCAAACATAGAGCTCATTGTTCAGTTCTCGGTACTTCGCCCACAGGCGATCGCGAAGTCGTTCTTGAAGGTCGTGTTGCGCATGAACCTGATCCTCCAGACCGCTATCGACTATGACATCGCCGATCTTCTTGGTGCCCCAGCCGGCAAATAGGCCACCGAGCAAGCATCCAAGAAAGCCGACTACTCCCCCAAGCACGGTTCCTGGCGGCCCACCAATAAGCGTGCCAATGACCGCACCCGCTTTGGCGCCGACTGTAGCGCCGCCAAGTCCAGCCGCAGCGGCGCCGACGATGCGCACCACCTTGCCGCCCTTTCGTTTCCACGAGCCTGCCTCTAGGTCGATGTCGCCATAGTCGGCTTCGCCGCCATCGGGGTCCCCGGAGAGAGCGACTGCCGACGTGAGGTCCTGGCCGAGCATGTCGCGGAAGTGCTCCACGTTTCTTCTGAGACGCTCTAGAACCTCAGTCTGAAACTGTCTCTGGAAGGTCTGCACATCATTCCACTTGCAGGCTCGCCGAAATGCAGCCTTCACGGGCTCCTTGCGGTCACCCCGGGCGTACTCCCACGCTAGTTCATGCAGGGTCTCATGCACGCGCCTAAAATGATCTTTGAGCCGGGCGAGGTCGCTGACGGAATCCCGCATCACGCGACCAAACATCTTCTCGGCCTCGGCTCGCTTGCGCCAGAGCTCCTGTATTTGCCCTTTGAGCGCCGGAAGATCCGCCTCGATCTCCTCGGCGATGCTCTGGACGTAGTGGCCAAGCGAGTCGAAGCCTGCGGTCGCGCGAATTGGCACTCCGCGCGTTTCGATGGTCCGAATCAGGTAGCCAATCACATCGTCGATGCGGCTCTCCCGCCAGAGATACTCGCTCTCTTCGGGATCGTCGGCCCGCTGTGCCTCGAAAGCAGCGTTGGCGCAGTAGGGAATCACCGTTGCGGGTTCGCCCGGGAACACCTCACGGAGTCGCTCTTGAATGAACTCGATAAGCTCGCCAATCTCACGTTCGTCGAAGGCATCCTCTGCCTCGTGTCTCAGGATCGGATTGTTCGCGGCTTTCACATTGAGGAGCACAACGAGGTGCTTGTTTTGACCGCGCACTTCACGCATGCGCTGGAATAGCAAGGGCTCAATTGAGTCGTCCATTACGACCATGCAGATAACGTCCGCGCGATCAACGTATGCCTCGGCGATACCGTGAAGGTCCTCGCGAAATCCGAGGAGCCCCGGCGTGTCAATCAGCGTGAGGCCATCCCAGAACTTCCCGCTAATGTCTGTCGTGAAGTCTGGATCGCCGGCGCCGATCGTGGAGCCATCGCCCGCTGTGAGCGCCTCTATGGTCGTCGACTTCCCAACCATGGTCCTACCAAAGAACATCAGCGTAAAATCGTCTAGCTTGTTCCGTCGCCGCGCGTGCGCTTCACGAAGGTTGGCAAAGCGCTCACGGATGCGGTTGCGCTTGTCGAGCACGAGCGGTGCAAGAACCTTCTTCAACTCCGCGTCCTTGTCATCGTTCATCTGTGCATGCCGATCAGCTGCTTTGCCGAGTGCATCGTCGAATCGGGCAAGTGACTGCTGTACGTCATTGAACACGGATTCTGCGGCCTCGAATGTCTCGCGAGCCATCTGCTGGCTCCGCTTCAGCGTCTCGCCCAGATGCACATGGCCCATACGTGGCCGAGTATGCTTCGTATTCTCCACAGCGCGTTGCTGTTCCTCTTGATCGTTCACTGATGCCGGATGTGTATCCCGTCGAACGTCGCCGCCTTTCTTTCCGCGACCGCCAGGCGCGCCCGCGGTTGAGGGCACGCGCGGTTCTTTCAACTTGTGAGCCAATTGCCCCCCTTCGAATCTACAGTGGCCCCCCCGTGCCCCTCCACCACCTTCCTCGCCAGCCGCCCCACCCATTCCCGCAACGCCACCGGCTCCACAACCTCGACGCCCTCTCCCTGCCGTAGCACCCACGCGGCCAGCCAACCAGTGATGTGGTCTTTGAAGTGGACCACGATGCTCCCATCGCGCTGGCGCTCAGGCTTGCCGAACCAACCGCACATGCGCTCGGCGGCGGGCCCGCGTAGGCGGAGGGTGACTTTCGCGGGTTTCCAGTCGCTGATGAACATGCGTTCGCCGCGGTACTTGTTGACGTCGAAGTCCTTAGGCACGGTGAAGGTCGTGTCGAGGACGGTGACGCCAAGGATGCGCTCGACCTTGAAGACGAAGATGCGTTCTTCCTTGTGAGTCAGACTGCGGCCGAGCACGTACCAGGCGCCGGTGTGATTAAGCAGACCGTAAGGCTCCACTCGGAAGGTGCTGCGGCGCTGGCCTGCGACGGAAGCGTAGTCCATCTCGACGGTGCGATGGTCGCGGCACGCGCGCGAAAGCGAGGCCATCGTTCCGCGCTTTTCGCTGCCCGGTTTGGCCAGGACGATTCCGTCGCCTGCTGATTGCCCCTTGTCCTGTTGCCCTAGCATCGTGCGGATCTTCGTCGCAGCACGGGCGATGGCTTCTTCATACGTGCGTATTCCGGTGGACTTGACTGCCTCGGCACCGATGAGCAGCGCCAGCGCTTCCTGGGTGGTCAGGCGCGGCGGGCGGTTCAAGAGCCGGCACGGCAATGCCGAGACGACTGCCGAAGGACCATTCCCGTCGATGTAGATGTTCACATGGTCGCAGCCATCCGGCACGCCCACGTAGAGGAGCGCCCGAAGTTCCTTTTCCAGTTCACTCGGGCTAGCGTCGACGATTTCCGCCAGCTCCGAAAGCCGCACGCCACCTTCGTGCTTGGTCACGTAGGGCACAAGGTACAGGGCGCGCCTCAGCCGCTTTTCCTGCTTCTTCACGGCGTGACCTCCTCGGTCCGATTGGCGCCGGCAATTGATGCGGCGATAGCGCGAAGGCGCGCGCGAAGCCCAAGCGGCTCGACGATCTTCATGTGCCCGGCGGCATCCAGCACGCGCGTGACGATGTAGCCGGCATTGCCCGAACGGAAACGGACACGGGTCCACCCCTCGCAACCGGCCTCGTCCGCCGCTATTGGCTCACACGACGATCCGGAGCCGAAATCCTCGTCGGCCATCCATGCGCGCTCGGGCCCGATGTCCAGAACCACATCGAAGGCGGTCTGCGTGTCGCCAGCCTGGAATATCCAGGGCGAGCGCTGCACGTAGGTCGAAAGGTTCCAGTTTTCGGGGCGCTTGAAATCGGGTGTGCCGGGTTTGGGGGCCAGCTTGACCTTGGCGATGCGGTCCACGCGGAAGGTGCGCGGCTTTTCGCGCAAGTGACAGTGGCCGACTAGCTGCCAGCTGCCGCCACCGTAGACGACGGCGTACGGATCGACATCCCGCACGGTCGACTCGCCTCCGAGGCCGCGATACGTGATGGTCACGCGTTTGCGGCCCTCGATGGCCGCGACCAAAGACTCCATCGTGCGCCGGAGCTTCGCGCTGTGGTCACGCGCAGGCAGGGTGATTCCCAGGTTGGCGGGCGTGAATGCGCGATGGGGTCTGCCGCTGTCGAAAGACAGCTTCCGCAGGGCATCGTCAACCAGCTCGCCGTAGACCACACCCTCGGTGCCGCGCAACGCCTCGGCCGCTAGGATCAGCGCGATCCGCTCCTCGTCGTCGAGCTGCACCGGTCGCAACCCGTAATCGCGCTGGCGAACGTAGTACAGGTTCTCGTCTTCCTCGTCCTGCTCGATGGGCACGCCCAGGGCGCGCAGATCCTTCTTGTCGCGTTCGAACTTGCGCTCCCCAGCGGCCGGATTCTTGGTCCGATAGGCATCGATGCGCTGAAAGATCTCCGCGCGCGCCACCGGCCGATTTGCCTCCAGCAGCAGCATGAGCAACGAGAGAATCCGCTCGTCAGGCCCTTGCCGCGAGACTTCCTCGCCCGCCTTCCGGGCCGATGCGATCTTGCTCGCCACCGCGCGATTGTAAGCGTGTGCCAGCCGAACATCAATCGGAGAAGTTCGGACGCACGATCCACGACCTCGCCGCGTGGGCGCTCTTCGTCGGC
>OBLT010000382.1_pt1 | contig 29742 bp, 19 predicted proteins | sample 1518721 | NCBI WGS metagenome assembly OBLT01 (sample SAMEA3539307, study PRJEB22396) | soil metagenome | biome: tundra; feature: field; material: soil | place: USA | collected 2010-05 | depth 0.15 m | reverse complement strand
TCACATCCGCCAAGGTATCGATCACCTGCAAACTCCCCAAGCGTCGCGCCACCCGTAACGCCAAGCACTCCCGCGTATACTCGTCGATCACCACCAGGATGCGCAACGCTCGTCCATCGTTCGTCATCGCCTTCACAAAGTCGTAGCTCCACACATGATTCGCCCGCTCCGGTCGCAACCGCACACACGAACCATCCCCGAGCCACAGTCGCCCTCGCGCCCGCTGTTTCTGCGGCACCTTCAGCCCTTCGCGTCGCCAGATCCGCTGCACTCGATCCTTCCCCACCGGCCATCCCGCGCTCTGCAACAACACCGTGATGCGCCGGTAGCCGTACCGCCCATACTTCGCGGCCAGGGCCAGGATCGCCTGCGTCAGCTGATCTTCGTCCGTGCGCCGCAGCGGCAGATAGCGTTGTGTTCCTCGCCATTGCCGCACCACTCGGCACGCCCGCCGCTCACTCACCTCGTACTCTTCGCGGGCATGCTCCACGGCGCACCGACGTCGCTCCGGGCTTAGAAGTTTCCCTCCGCAATATCCTTTAGGATCTGTTTGTCCAACGCCAACTCCGCGACCAGCCGTTTCAACTTGCCGTTCTCCTTCTCCAGCTCCTTCAGTCGCTTTGCCTGGTCCATCTTCAAACCGCCGTATTCCTTCCGCCAGCGGTAGAACGTCTGGATGGTGATCTCAGCTTCCTTGCAGGCTTGTGGGGTGGTTTTTCCGTTCGCGATGCTGACTTCAATCTGCCGCAGCATCGTCACGATTTGCTCTGGTTTGTACCTCTTGATTGGCATGCCCAGCTTTTCCTCCAAGTGGATTCTCTCTCATTCCACTTGGTACAAATTTCGCCGGTCACGTCACTTGGCATTCGGTTGACGGATCGAACGCCGCGATACCCGTGAACTCGTCCTTCGAAGCGCGAAACTCAAGTGGAGGTCGCTGCACCCTCGCGGGAAGTCCGGCGAACCTCACCTTCCCATCGGAGTTGGTTCCGGCTTCAAGATCGAGCCTCCGTATTCCACCAAAGCCGTACTTGATATAAACCTTGACCGTAGCAGCGTAAACGGGTTTTCCATCCGCGCCCAATACTGTGAGTTCGATGGAGCAGGGTCCAGCACCGCCTTCCATGACGGGAACTTTTTCGTTGGGCGCCGTCGCTTGAGCCCGAGAAAGCAGAGGGGCTGCGACAAGGATGGAGCACAGAACACAAAGCATTCTGTTCATATGTTTACGATTATACGAGCGCGGCCAAGGCTAGGCGAACTGTCTCTGAGTGAGTGCGTCTACTCTTTTAGAAGCGTGCGCGTTCGTATTGCATGGGCCACGCGATCTGTTGCTTGAGGGCATGGGCGGCGCGAAGCGGCCAGTAGGGATCGCGGAGGAGTTCGCGAGCCAATAGGATTATGTCCGCCTGTCCGGTGGCGATGATGTGCTGTGCCTGCTCGGGAGCGGTGATCATACCAACGGCTCCGGTGAGGATTCCCGCCTCGCCGCGGATGCGCTCGGCAAAGGGAGTTTGATAACCGGGGCCGAGAGGGATTTTTGCCGTGGGAACGATGCCTCCCGAGGATGAGTCGATGAGATCGACGCCGAGCGGCTTGACCTGCAGGGCGAGGGCGATGGAATCCTCGATAGTCCAGCCGCCCTCGGTCCAGTCCGAGGCGGAGATGCGAAGCCACAAGGGGAGACGTTCGGGCCAGACTTTACGGACGGCTTCGATGATCTCGCGCAGGATGCGGGTGCGGTTCTCAAAGCTGCCGCCGTACTGGTCGGTGCGGGTGTTGACCAGCGGCGAGAGGAACTGGTGGATGAGGTAGCCGTGGGCTCCGTGGATTTCGACGAGTTCGAAGCCAGCTTCGAGGCTGCGGCAAGCGCCCTCAGTGAAAGCGTGGGCGATGCGAGCGATGCCTTCGGGTGTGAGAGCTTCGGGCTGAATGGATTCCGGGGTGAAGCCCTTTGCCGTGGAGGAATAGATCGGAAGAGCGTCGTGTAGGGAAAGAGTGTAGATCTCGGTGGTCGCCGTATCATTAAAAAAAATGTATATACTAAAAATGAGAATGCAATAATACTGATTGGTCTGTTTTTTTTCAAGCAGAAGACGGCATACGAGATTACAAGGTGACTGGAGTTCAGACGTGTGCTCTTCCGCAGCATCAAAGACCTTCTGCACCGCCTTTCTCCATTCTTGGTAGTGTGGTGAACGGGCCAGCAGCGAGGCGTTAAGAATAGTCTGTTCCTCGGTGGAGAACTGCCAATTCCGCACACCCATTTTCTCTTCCACTAGAACAACTTCTCGGAAAAGAGCTGTTGATTCGGCTTGGCTCAGACTGGCGAGAAACAGAAGCAAATGCGTGACGGACTGGCGCTCGTAGGGAAAGAGATAATCCCAATCACGGAATTGCTGCCGCGTAAACGGCAGGAAAGTCCGTGGCAGCCGCTTCAGCAGCCCTTGATCCAAGGCCTTCTGAAGTCGTTCCGGAAACTTATCGTGGGCGTCGCTGCTCACTTGTGTTCTCTCTGTGTTCAAGGCCGTTTTGGCGGAGATGGTCACCACCGTATTCAGCCCACCAACGAATACACCTCAGACTCGGAACTCAGAAATCGGCACGCCCTGGAGCTCCATTTGGGGACAGCCCAGCAGGCCCGCAACCGTCGGACACAGGTCTACGTGCCGCACCGGACGCTCGATCAGGCCCGGTTTCCCTACTGCGGTTCCCAACGCCATCATCCACGTAGAACGCGTGGACTCAGCGTCACCGCGATGATTGAAAAAGCCATTCGTGGCCGAGCCGTCCGGGTCACGCCCAAACTCGGGGAGGACGAACATGGTCGTTTTGCCTCTGTACTCGGGATCTGCTTCGATGTCCCGCCAGACCTGATAAGCGAGCCGATCTCCGGTGCGAATTCCGGCCAGGTGCAGCGCATAGGAACCAAAATGGGCAACCTCCACGTCGGAAAATATAATCACGAGCAAACGCGGCGAGAACTTCCGCATCACTTCGCGGCTAACCAGATAAGTGAGCTCGTCCCCCGATGTGGGGCCGCCGCTACGAACAAAAGTGCTTATCGCATTTTCAATCATGGAGCGCACGCGTGCGTCCAGGCGGTTCGCACCCTCGAATACGTTCCAACCTAGACCCTCGTAGTTGCCCGCTTCCAACATGGCCTGCAGTTCCGATTCGATTTTTCCGCGATTGGCTAGGTTGCCGGTGCGTCCTGCGTCTAGGGCATTGATAACAGCGGCTATCATGAGTTGTTTCGGAAAAACCACATTCGCCCCATAGGAAGGGCCGTACTCAGAAGCGGAGCTTGCGCCAATCAAGCTGGTAAGCGCCTTGTTGCTGGCGATGACCCATGTATCGCTTTGTGCTACCCGCAGCTGTTTTCGAAAAAATTCAAATAGGGTTGGCGTTGTGGGAGCCAACTTGCCCCAATCATCCACGCGTTGCCAATTGCCCGTGAAAATGCTGGATATGGCGTTGAAGTGCGCCGTTACACCTTCGTTGCGGATATCAGTAAAGAGCTGCGCACGCTGTAGCAGATCACCGGACAAATGGGGGATATTCTCGATACCCTCTGGAGAGAAAGTCTCCGCTCGACGCACGCCACCGAAAATGACGAGAACCACCCGCTGGCCAGAACCACCGGCACCGTGTTGTCCTCCTCCGGCCAGGCATGTGCTAGGCAAACCCAGGCCAACGAGCAGGGCTGCCGCAGCGCTCAGAAACTCGCGTCGCGACGGGTCTCCAACCAGTCCCGAACTGCCGGAAAAAGCGCGAGAGATAAACTGTTCCTTCACGCCCATATAATACGCACGTTTACTCTGCGCTGAGACTAAGGAAGCGACTTCGCATTCGCACACCAGCTGTACGTCGCTGCGTTGCTGAGATGTCGCCTCAGTTTGCGCGTCACTAACCGTCGGAGGTTAGTACGGCGAGCGAAAAATTGCAATGCGGCAGACGATACCCCGGTGGCCACGATGCAAGAGGTCGTTCTGTGAGTGACCAAAGCCGATTCTCCAGCGAACGTTCTGGGCAAAGGTCTGCTAAGGTAATCCACCCGGCAACGTGGTCGAGTTTTGTCTTGACGAATACGCCTACGCCCAAGCACTTTTCCTTCTTTGCTTGCAGACCCTAAATGGACATAGGATAGAGAACGAGCATGGCAAAACGGCGCAGTGGCACTCATCTGATCGCGGACATTGCCCAAGTGTCCAGGGGGACAGTCGACCGGGCTTTGCACGGGCGTGTCGGCGTTAACGAAGCAACGCGCCAGCGCATTTTGGAAATAGCCCGGCAAATCGGGTATAAGCCGAATCTGGCGGCTCGAGCACTCTCGGCCAACAAGGCGACGGCCAAGATCGGTGTATGCATTCCTCGCGAGATCCACTTCTTCTATGACCAGTTATGGAGCGGAGTATTGGAAGAGGCAGAGCGTGTTTCGCAGTTTGGTGTTGAATTCATAAATCGTCCTATCCAGAACCTCGGTAAGGGAGATGCCAAGGCCTTTCAGGAACTCATGGCCAGCGGCGTTGACGGAATTATTCTCACGGCCGGCAATCCCAAGACTCTGAGACCGTTGATAAACAAAGCCGAAGCCAACGGCATCCGCGTCGTTTGCGTGGACACGGACGCTTCCGAAAGTCGGCGTTCCAGCGTCGTTTACGTAGAACCTTATTTAAGCGGGTGCGTTGCGGGCGAGTTGCTGGGCAAGCTTGTTTCGCCAGGTTCGAAAGTGGCTGTCGTCGCCGGAATGCTGATGGCGGAAGACCACCGGAGGAAGGTGGAGGGGTTTTCGGAAACCTTCCCACAACACTGTCTGGGCGGACAAATTGCAGCCGTTATCGAAGGCCACGAGGACGAAGAAGAGAGCTTCCAGAAAACTCTAGGTCTATTGCGGCGCACACCTGAGCTCGCGGGAATTTACGTCAATACAGTGAACTGCCTGCCTGTTTGCCGTGCTCTGGAAGCAGGGAAGCTTGAGGGAAAAGTGAAGCTGATTACGACTGACCTTTTCTTGGAAATGTCCCCTTACTTCAAGAAAGGCACTATCTCGGCGTCCATTTACCACCAGCCGCACCGACAAGGACAAATCGCCGTCCGTCTCATGACGGACAATCTGATCTCAAAAGTCAAGCTTCCCCCCACCGTACGTCTCAGTCCAGCTGTGGTGATGTTGTCAAATCTGCACCTCTTCAGAGAGACGCGCCTCACCGAGTCAACGCCTACCGACGGGCCGGACACGGGTTTGCTCGCTCTGAGCGATACGAAAACGCAAGCTTGAACTCGCCTTGACTCACCATTGGGTTGGTTCTCCGAATCCGTCAGTCTCGCTCGCGATCCACTCTTCAGGCGATTCAAGTTTCTCGCTCCCGAGGTGATGCCTTAGCTTCCCGGTCGGGCCTGGCAGTTCAGGGGACAGTCGCTAGCTACCGCATTCATCGTGCCAGCCTAAATTCGAATGGCAAGCCAAAAAAGGCCAAAAAAAGCTTGACAAGCGAGCTTATATAGGCGCATCGTTCACGTGCACGGTGAAATCGTGCACGTGAACGTTCCCTGGCAAGCTCGATGGAGCTGGCTGCGTAGGAAAACGTTTACCAAACTCGTCGGTCCGCAGATCCCGATAGACAAAGCAGCGCGGCAATGGACGACTGGGAATCGCGTTTCAAATGCCCGGGGCAACGGGAGGAGGAGCAAGATCATGTTGGTTTTCAACTCTGGATGGACGAAGTCAACCTTGTCTGTGGCAGTGCTGTTGTTGGGGTTGCTTGTATCCGCGACGATGATGGCCCAGGTCGACATGGGATCGATATCGGGCGTTATCCGTGATCCAAGCGGCGCAGCAATACCCAACGCGAACGTGACGCTCACCAACGAGGGCACCAACATCGCGGTCTCCACCACGACGGGCTCAGAGGGGCGGTATACCTTCTCACCAGTAAAAATCGGGCGGTATTTCATATCCGCGTCTGCCAGTGGATTTCGGACCGTCAAGCAAAACAACGTGACGGTTGATGTGCAGCAGCAGCGGGAGGTGGACATCTCGCTGGCGATCGGACAAACGACAGAAATAGTTGTGGTCGATGCCGCGCCACCTATGCTGCAGACTCTGGACGCGTCTGTGGGCCAGGTCGTTGAGGAGAAGGCGATCAATGACCTGCCGCTCAATGGCCGCAACTTTACCTTCCTCGCGCAGCTCTCGGCCGGTGTCACTCAGGGCCAGCAGGACACGCGTGGCCTGGGCGGCAGTGGAAGCTTTGCGGCGAATGGCCTGCGCCCCGCGCAGAACAACTATTTACTGGACGGCATCGACAACAACACCAACCTCGTGGATTTTCTCAACGGTACTTCCTATTCCGCGAAGCCACCGGTAGATGCGATTCAGGAGTTCAAGGTCGAGACGAACAACTATAGCGCGGAGTCTGGCCGGTCGGCGGGGGCGGTACTGAATGCCACCCTCAAGTCGGGAACAAATGCGTTCCACGGTGCGGCGTGGGAATTCTTGCGCAACGACAAATTCGATGCGGCCAACTATTTTGAGCAGGGGATCAAAAAGGGCAAATTCCGCCAGAACCAGTTTGGCGCCACCTTTGGTGGCCCAATCCTCCACGATAAGACATTCTTCTTCATGGATTACGAAGGCACACGCATTCGCCAGGCCATTCCCTACACGAGTACGGTGCCCACTGCTTTGATGCGCAGCAGCGGTTATACAAACTTCTCCGAATTGCTCAGCCAGGGACCAGATCCGACTAGTTGTATGCAAGACCCAAGCCAATCGGGTTGTGTCATGGATGCCTTAGGGCGGGGTTACACGCTCGGACAGGTGTTCGACCCTTCTACGACGCGTGACGGCGGGAATGGTTTTGTGAGAGAGCCGTTTGCCGGAAACATCCTGCCTGCAAACCGGCTGGATACGAACGCGATCAATCTTCTCAATCTCTTTCCAGCTCCGAACCAATCAGGCCTGTTCACTAACTACACGTCGAACCCAGTAATCAACAACGACACCGATCAGTTTGATGTGCGCGTGGATCACAGCGTCAGTTCGAAAGACAATCTTTTTGGGCGCCTCAGTTATTTGAGAAATCCGGAGATCATTCCCGGACCTTTTGGGGGCATCGCGGACGGTGGCGCCTTCTATGCCGGGAATCAGAACACGAGATCCTGGAACTCGGCGCTGAGCGAAACGCATGCATTTTCAACGACATTCGTGAATGAGTTCCGGCTGGGGTACAACCATCTGAGTGTCTCGCGAGTTCAGCCCAACGCCAGCACACAGGGAATCCCCGAGCAGTTCGGTATCCAAGGCGTACCGCAAGGCAATTCGAATGGCGGGTTGGGTTCCATCTACTTCGGAGGTCTCAGCTCCCTGGGCAGCAGCCAATACTTGCCTTCGATCGAATTGAGCACGACGTCACAGATTACGGACAACGTGACCAAAACGCTGGGAAGGCAGACTCTAAAAGCTGGATTCCAATGGCAGCGCTTGGGTTTCTCCATTCTGCAGCCGATCGCAGCCAGGGGAACCTGGGCTTTCAACGGTCTCTATACGGAGGTTCCGACCAACAACAACGGGAACACGGGATGGGCGCAGATGCTTTTGACGCCGATTCCGGGAACGATGCCAGGTGCCTATGATTACGTGGGAGGGGCCGATTCGGTAAGCGCTTCTAATATCGCCAACACGTCAATGCAGCGCCGGTATTACGCAGGCTACTTCCAGGATGATTTGAGAGTGAATTCAAAGCTGACACTAAACTTGGGGCTGCGGTACGAATACTTCAGCCAGTTGAAAGAGAACTACGGCGCCCAATCGAACTTCCTGCTTCCCGGGGCTAACGGGCGCTCGACGTTCCTGCTAACCCAAAAACGCTGCAGTACTCCCTTGTCTGCGGACTTCACCGCTGCTGCGGCATTGGATGGCATTGATATCACCTGTTCCAGCCAGCCGGGTCTGGGCGTGTCGCAGAAGAAAAACTTCTCGCCGCGATTCGGATTCGCCTATCAAGCCGCTCCCAGGTTGGTGGTGCGAGGCGGATACGGGCTCTTCTACGGCGGTTTCGAAAATTCCGTGATCGAAACTTACGTGGACTTTCCTTTCCAATACACGCTGGGTCAGAGCTATCAAGTACCCAACGCGCCGGTTACCTTTAGCAACGGCTCCATTGGCACACTTGAAACGGGAACCACCGGCCTTCCTCTGACTTCGGGCGCTGTTGAACCGGGAGGAGTCTCCTTCACAGGCGAGGACTACCACGTGAAGACTCCTTACACCCAGGGATACAACCTCACGGTGCAGTACCAGTTAAGCCCGAAGGATACAGTGCAATTGGGCTACGTCGGGAATACGGTCCGTCATATGGGCACGTACGTCAACCCGAATACTCCCCGGGAGATTCTGCCGCCTGGACTGAACGCTCTAGCGTATTCTCCCTATCCGGATTTTTCCTCATACATGGTGTATTCCACTTTTTCAGGCAATAGCCACTACAATTCTCTCCAAGCCACCTACGAGCGACGAGTCGGCCATGGCTTGAGTGCTCTCGCTAATTTCACTTGGGCCAGTTGTATGGGCGACGCCGTGGACGTTTTGAATCCAACCGCATTAGGCCCAAGCTACCGCGCTCCGTTCCTTCCGAATTTTGGCATACACGGGGACTTCGCACGTTGCGACTTCGACATTAACAAAGTGTTCCATCTCAGCGGGATGTATGAACTGCCCTTCGGGCATGGCCGGCATTTCCTGGGAGGCAGCAGCGGGTTGCTCAACGCGATCGTGGGCGGCTGGGACACCAACTGGATTCTGACCCTGCAAGATGGCCAACCCGGTACGGTCCCGTGTGCCATTTCCACGACTTCAGGGTTCGGCTGCTATGCCTTGAGAGTTCCTGGAGTGGATCTGTATGCCGGAAAACACAATCAGGACCAGTGGATGAACCCGGCGGCCTTCGCAACGCCTCCAGTGGCGACCAGCATTGGGCAAACCGATTACAGCCCCTTGGGCGGTGGACCGGCCCAGTTCCGTGGACCGGGTTTTCATCGCATGGACTTCTCGCTGTTCAAGCAGTTCCCGGTGACCGAACGTTTCCGGATGGAGTTTCGCTCCGAATTCTTCAACCTGACCAATCATCCGAACTTCTCGAATCCGGGATTCAGTATTAATGGAGTGCCAGCGGCCCCCGGTTCACTGAATTACAACAGTCCGACCCAGTTTGGAAAAATCAATTCGACACGCGATGGGCAAAACGATCAGCGTGAGATTCAGTTCGCGTTGAAACTGTATTTCTGAAGCTTGACGGCTGAGCAGACCATGGCCGACGATTCGTGGCTCTTCGCCGGGCGCAACTGCCCGCGAGGTTGGCAGCCAAAGCGGACTTGCGCAAGCGGGTTTCACGAACATGAGACCCGCTCCAGGTGCTCCGAAAGGAAGAACAGCATGTATCGCGTGATTTCTACAATCTTGTTGTCGGTGTGTCTGTTCGTCCTGCCCGCGCTTGGCACAGTGGACGCTCCCGGGAAACTGGAGCTGTCGGAGAACTGGAAGTTGGCCGCGGCGAAGGACGTGGGGGCAGATGGTGCAGCGCTTTCTCGATCCAACTACCACGATCAGGCTTGGCATCCCATCCATCGCATGCCCGCGACTGTTCTCGAGATATTGCAGGAGGATGGTGTCTACCCCAATCTGTATGTTGGCAAGAACCTGCTGGAGAACGTCCCGCAGGATTTGTACAAGCAGGACTGGTGGTATCGGACTGTGTTTACCGCGCCGGCTGGATTCTCCACCTACACGCTGGAATTCCCGGGAATCAACTATCGCGCGGAAATCTGGGTGAATGGGCAAAAGGTCGCGGACAACAAGCAAATCGTCGGCATGTACGCCGCTCACCAGCTCAATGTGACCGAGTGGATCAAGCCAGGCTCGCCGAATGCGCTGGCTGTCAAAGTAACACCCGAGCAACTGGTACAGGACGTTGACGGCGTGGAACTGGCGGACAGTTGGTTCGATTGGATCAACTGGAAATATCTGGGATACAAAGGCAAGTACACCAGGGAGCATCAGTTCGACGCCTCCTTCGTGCCGGACAGAAATGCAGGCATCTGGAAGCCGGTCTACCTGAAGACCACAGGTGAGGTCGCGCTCGAGAACCCGGCGGTCAACTCTGAGCTCTCCCTGCCACAGTCGGTTGCGCGGCTTACGGTCTATGCGAACCTGCATAACTTTGCCGCGCAACCCCTCAGCGGCACGCTGAAGGGAACGATTTCGCGAAAAGGGAAGCCAGCGATCGAATTAGAACAAAGTATCAGTCTCTCCCCCAGTGAAACTCGTGAAGTTGTGTTTACCGCTGAAAAGTACCCTAGCTTGGTCGTAAGCAATCCCGACCTCTGGTGGCCGTACACCATGGGTGATCCGGCGCTGTATGAACTTCGTTTGGAGTTTGTGCTGGAACAGAAAGTCTCTGACCGCTCTCACATTCGCTTCGGAATACGGAGCATTACCCAGCACCGCGATCAGGACCAGGAATTCCCCGATAAGGGAAAGGGCGGGAATTTCTATCTGCAAGTAAACGGTCGAGACTTCCTGGCGCGCGGCGGGGATTACACCCCGGATCTTCTATATCGATACGATCCTGATCGCGAAGCAGAAATCCTAAGGTACGTGAAGGATCTTGGGATGAACTTACTGCGGTGGGAATCGAAGATCTCCAGTGAACACATTGTCGAACTGGCGGACGAACAGGGTATTCCTCTGATGTTCGGTTGGATGTGCTGCAATCAATGGGAGAAATGGGACCAGTGGAGTGAAGAGGACCATCGGGTTGCGTCTGAGAGCCTTCGCTCCCAGACGCTCATGCTCCGTCCGCATGCGTCGGTGTTCATCTGGGCCAACGGAAGCGACGGCCTGCCGCCGGAACCTGTCCGCAACGAATACCATAAGATTCTGTCCGAGGTGCACTGGCAAAACGCGATTGTTGATACCGTTTCATCCTTCGCCAAGGACGCCAAAGGCGAACATATTTGGGATGGCATCATCATGGAAGGACCGTACAGTTGGCGTCCGCCGGCGTACTGGTTCAGTGGAAAATACGTGCCATCTCGCGGATCTTGCGCCGAGCAGGGCGACAACGAACACATTCCCACCTTGGAGAGCCTGAAGAAGTTCATCCCCTCCGACAAGCTCTGGCCCATCAACGACACGTGGTTCTTCCATGCAGGAGCGCTCGCGAAGGCCAATACTCTTGGCAATGTCCAGCGAGCGGTCGACACGCGTTACGGACCTTCCAGCAACGTGGAAGAGTTCGTGCGCAAGGCGCAGGTGGCACATTACGAGGGCATGCGCGCGCAATTCGAAAATTTCGCGGCCACTGGCTGGAGCAACCATAAAATGACGCTTTACTGGATGCTCAATAGTCACTGGCCCTCGTTCTACAGCAACATCATTGATTACTATCTGAGTCCCGGCGGTTCATACTATGGTGCGAAGAAGGGGCTGCGTCCCCTATCTGTGGTCTTCGATGCCTACGCAACCGGCGATCACAGCCAGGCCAAAATCATTGCCTTCAATCAGACTCCTGGCAGCGTGCAGGGTTTGCGCGCACGCGTGCGCGTTTACGATCTGAATGGCAAAGTTCTCGACGACCGCTCCGCGGATGGTCTCCAACTTCCGTCCAATGGCGCAAACCAGATCATGGCGCTGCCTCGCTATCCCCAGAGTTCTGCTGTGTTTTTCGTGCGTTGCCAGTTGTTTGACAACACCGGAAAGCTGCTGGTTGACAATAGCTACTGGCAATCGCAGAAAGACGATGACATGGGAGACCGGAAGAACGATGACGCGATGGACCTGAAACTGGTCAGTTGGGCGGACATGACGGCGCTCAATACCATGCCTCAGGTCCAACTCGAGGTCAGCGCTGAACAGACTGTGACCGACAGCGAAAAGCATGTCGCAATCCGACTCCATAATCCGTCCGAACACGTCGCTTTCTTCGAACGAGCAACCGTGTCCGTTACCCGGAACGGGGACGAAATCCTCCCCATCGAGTACGACGACAATTACATCACCGTGTATCCCGGTGAAACTGCCGAGATTCATGGGAGCGTTTCAAAGGCGGCGGAGGCGCATTGGATCAAACTCGAAGGATACAATTCGCCACCGACTTCCACTGGGATTAAGTAAAGACTCAACTGGTTAGGTTCTGTTGGTGGAAGAAGTGTGCCAACCACCATCAATCATATCTGCCAGATGCTTCAACACCTTGGATCTCTAATATGGACGTAGGAAAATCGTTTCGCGGCTTGTCGTCTCCTGTTGACGCCAGAGAGCTGCGACGCTGGTGTGCGATTCCTGCAGCGGAATTGCCGGGACATAGCGAGTCGCGGGTGAGTTACCGACAGGTGGCTGATTCTAAGGAGCTGGGTGCGTTGATGGCGAGGGAGTTGGTCGAAGCCATCGAGGAAAACAACAAGCAAGGGCGAGCAACACGCGCCATTGTTCCTTGTGGACCTACTTGTTGGTACGAACCGTTTCGGTCCTTAGTGAATTCGCGCGGTGTATCTCTGAACGACCTGCACGTGTTTCACATGGACGAGTGTCTGGATTGGCAGGGGAGGCCGCTCCCGGCGGGTCATCCTTATAACTTCAAGACTTTTATGGAGCGGCACTTCTACGGAGGCATTCGCCCGGAACTCGCAGTTCCGGAGGGTCAGCGCTATTGGCTACTACCCGCGACGATGGAACAAGTGCGAGCCGCGATCAGCGAGGCCCCGGTGGACATTACGGTGGGAGGGTGGGGCCAGGATGGACATGTGGCTTATAACCAGGCCCGCCGCCATCCGTTTCATAGCGTCACGTTGGAAGAGATTGCCAACTCGACCATCCGGATTCAGGAAAACAATATTGACACGATGATCGCGCTGGCGCAGCGGACGTTCGGCGCGGCTTACCAGTTTGTTCCGCCCATGTCCGTCACATTGGGGATCCGCGAGTGCCTTTCGGCAAAGAAGGTGCGCGTTTATAGCGACACGGGAGCCTGGAAGCAAACGGCGCTGCGGGTTGCTTTGTTCAGCGAGCCCACGCCGGAATACCCAATGACCTTGCTGCAAACCCATCCCGACGCAATCGTAACGGCAACACTGGAAACGGCTCGCCATCCAATTAGCGAAAATCCAGATTGGGAGTTGTTCTGAATTTATGTTGGCGCTGCGCGCAAACACGGAACACGGATTTACCTGTGCTATCGGTATCGGTGGCATCGGAGCGGGCATGGTCTATGCGCTCCAGGGCGAACACGAACTGGGTCGCAACGAAAGCAGGTTGGGTGAACTGCTGGACTCGCGGGACTACTGCAAGTTGCACATCGTCCTTCACTACGTTGCGAGGTTTATGGGCTCCGGCAGGGGGCCAGGGTCCTTTCCGGTATGGCCAGTCGGGGTGGTCGGTAACGACGCAGCGGGACGTCAAATTCTGACGGAAATGAGCGCTGCGGGAATGGACACGCAGTTTGTGCGGACCCATCCGGCACTGAAGACGCCTTTTAGTGTTTGTTTTATGTACCCCGATGGTTCGGGCGGAAACATCACCAGTAGTAACTCGGCCGCTGGCGCGTTGAGCGTCGATGACCTAGGGGCCGCCTCACCGTACATGAAAGCTGCAGGAGCACGCGGTGTGGCCCTGTGCGTTCCGGAGGTTCCGTTGGAAATGCGGCGGGACTTTCTTGAGCTTGCATCCGATTGCGGCAATTATCGCGTATGCTCCTTCGTCCTCGGGGAGATTGAAGAAGCGCGGAGGATGGGATTGTTTTCTCTCACGGATCTCTTGGCACTGAATCAGGAGGAAGCCTCGGCCCTCCTTGGAGATCGCCCGGGTCATGTTCTCGATGGCGGCTTGTTGGCGGAGCGCGCTGCTGAATTTACAGCGACTCGCCCGCGGTTTCGCATGATTGTCAGCGCCGGGCGAAAAGGTGCCTACGGCTTCGAGTGCGAGAGTTCGCAATTCTGCCCAGCGCCGGTCCTTCAACCGATGTCCACGGCGGGCGCCGGGGATGCGCTCCTCGGAGGGGTTGTGTGTGGTTTGGCGGCGGGCATCCCCTTCATTGAGCCGAGCGAATGCGACAGCTCGTTTTCGGGCCGGATACTGCGGACGGCGGTGGATTTTGGTGTCCTGAACGCGAGTTTCAGTGTCACCTCGCCACATACGATCCACCCCGACGCAGTACTGAAAAAATTGTTTGCCTTCGCGGAATCGCACGGCGCGTCCATTTCCGATTCGCTTCGGTTTGCGTGCTACGAATGCGAACGGATGTCTCCTGAAAGTGTTCCGTATTCTACGTAGGCCCGAGTCGAGTACCAAGTCATGTCCACATCTCTGACGGAAACCGCCAGCGCGCCGCAGCTTCGCCGTGCGTTGGGTCTATGGGATCTAATTCTCTACGGGCTCATTGTTATTCAACCTACCGCGCCCATGCCAGTGTACGGGGTGATGAGCGAGCGTTCTCACGGGTATGCCGTAATCACGGTGCTGCTCGCCATGATGGCCATGCTGTTTACGGCCATCAGCTACGGGAGAATGGCCTCCGCCTATCCCAGCGCCGGTTCTGCGTTCACCTATGTGGGGCGTGAAATTCACCCAGCCCTTGGTTATTTAACGGGGTGGAGCATGGCCATGGACTACGTGCTCAACCCGCTCATCTGCACGATTCTCTGCAGCAAATTCGCGATGAACTTCTTTCCGGAAATCCCCTACGTGGTATGGGTGGTTGCCTTCGTCAGTTTGTTCACCGCATTGAATATGCAGGGCATTCAAACTTCGGCGCGCATCAACTCGAGTCTCGTTGCGATTATGGGTGTGGTCATTCTTCTGTTTTTGGGGGCAGCCGCTCGTTACGTGCACGCGGCACCTCATGACGGAATCGCGTTCTTTACCCGGCCGTTTTTCGATCCGAGAACTTTCTCGGTCCGAGACATCTTGGGCGGTACCTCGCTGGCCGTGCTGACCTATATTGGCTTCGACGGGATCTCAACCCTATCTGAAGAAGCCAAGAACCCGCGCCGCAATATTCTGCTTGCCACGGTTTTTGTGTGTTTGCTTACCGGTGTGTTGGCGTCGATCGAGGTCTATGCGGCCCAACTCATCTGGCCCGGCGCCCAGAACTTTCCCGACGTGGACACGGCTTTTGTGTTTGTTGCCGGAAGAGCTGGTGGGCGCTGGCTCTTTTCGATCATCAATGTGACGCTTTTGGTGGCTACGTTCGGTTCGGCGCTAGGAGCGCAGTTGGGTGCTGCACGCCTGCTTTACGGCATGGGACGGAGCAGCGCGCTGCCGCGCAGTTTTTTTGGGGCCCTCGAGCCCAAGAAACGCATTCCGCGAAACAACGTGTTGCTTGTCGGCGCCGTAGCACTCATCGGTGCGATGGTCCTGAGTTTTGAGCGGGGCGTGGAATTGCTGAATTTCGGCGCGCTGCTTGCGTTCATGGGTGTGAACGCCTCGGCACTCGCGCGATTTTACTTTCGCGAAGCACGCAAGCGTTGGTTTAACTTCGTGTCCCCGGTCCTAGGTTTCCTGATCTGCATGCTGTTGTGGCTGAGCCTGAGTTGGCGCGCCAAAGTGCTGGGAATCGCGTGGATGGTCATAGGTTTGGCCTACGGCGCTTACAACACGCGGGGATTCAGGCGGGGACTCGTGAACTTTGAAATTCCGGGCGCGGATGGCCAAGCCGAGGCGATGGTGATCGACGGTACTCCGGCAGGTCAGCCGTGATGTCTGAGTTCCGCCTGAGAGTATGTACAACGCGCGGCGAAACAGTCTTATGACTGGGTCTTATGCGGACTGAGACACCCACGTGCCTCAAGATAAGGATAGCGATGATCACAAAGAGAATGTTTCGTGCGCTTTTCCCATTGCGTTACGGATCGGCGAACGAGTGCGGCGATTGCATGAGGATCCAGCTAAACCAACCACTCCATAACACCAGGGCAACTTCCGTCCAACGGTGGAATCGTCGGGTTTCCATCCTCGCGATCTGCTGTTTCCTCTGGACTGCGACTCCGGCAGGAGCTCAGCTGTGGGAAGTGCCACCCTTGCCTGCCGTTCAGTATGCGCAATCTCCGGACGGCATCACCGCCTCGGTGGGCAATGAGAGTCTTCACATTTCCGTCTGCCGTCCCGGTGTGATTCATCTTGTCGCGACGCCCGAACCGCCCAATACCGTTAGACGGAATCAGCCATGGATGCTCGGTGCGAAGGACTCGTGTCCAGGTGCAAAGTTCGAGGTGTCGCAGCGAACCGATACAGTGCTCCTCACTACGGACATCCTGAAGGTGGAACTCTCTCTAAAGTGGGGAAGCGTGCAGTACAGCACCATTAGAAGCGATAGCTTGCTGCGAGAGCGAGACTCCATTCCGCGCACGTATGACCCGACCAGTGTGAATGGCGAAAAAACTTTTCATGTTGAAGATAGGTTTTCGCCCGATTTCGACGAGGGCTTCTACGGACTTGGCCAGCACCAAAGCGGAATGTTCAACTACCGGGGATCGACAGTCGAACTGGGACAGAACAACACTGACGTCGCAATTCCTCTGCTGTTGTCGAGCAAAGGCTATGCGCTGATGTGGAACACCGCCTCCCTGACCTATGTTGACAATCGCTTCCCGCTCGAATTGAACCTGGATTCACTCGCGGGCCACTCCATCGATTACTACTTCATTTATGGCCCCGAACTGGATTCGATCATCCACGAATATCGAAGCCTTACCGGGCACACGCCCCTGCTTCCCAAGTGGGCCTATGGGTTCTTCCAGTCGAAGGATCGCTACGTCTCTCAAGATGAGGTCCTGGGGATTGCAGATCGCTATCGCAAGGAGCACATCCCGCTCGATGCCATCGTACAGGACTGGTATTGGTGGAAGACAGAGGGAGACCCGATCTTCAATTCGAACTTTACGGATGTCCCCGGCGAATTGAATCGGCTCCATGATGAGCACATTCACACCATGCTCTCGGTCTGGGGAATATTCGACACCAAGGCACAAAACTATCAGCAACTTGACGCGCAACATTTCCTCGTACCCAATGCCCATGTCTACGATGCTACAAACCCTAGAGCCCGCGACTTTTATTGGGACGACTTGGTCAGCACGCTGTTCTCGCAGGGCTGGGACGCGTTCTGGCTCGACAGCGCGGAGCCCGAAGAATACTGGCCCCACATGGGAGATGCGATCCTCCAGAACAAGCAGATTGCAATCGGCAACGGCGCAGAGTACACGAACATATTTCCGTTCATGCACACTACAGGAATCCAGCAGCACTGGAAGGCGACGACAGATCGCAAACGAGTCTTCCTGTTGACGCGATCGGCGTTCCTCGGTCAGCAGCGAGTCGGCGCGACGGTGTGGTCTGGTGATGTTTATGGCTCGTATTGGGGTTTAAGGCATCAAGTCGCAGCTGGGCTCAATTTTGCACTTTCCGGATATCCCTACTGGACAACGGACATCGGTGGTTACTGGCCACCTCATGACAAACCACTTGACGATCCGAAATTTCAAGAACTCTACGCACGCTGGTTCGAGTACGGAGTCTTCTGCCCGATCTTCCGCACGCACGGACACAGACCGGAAAACGAGATTTGGTCCTATGACAAAGTCGAGCCGATCCTAGTCAACTTCGACAAGCTTCGCTACCGCCTCATGCCCTACATCTATTCCCTCGCTTGGCGAGTCACGAATGAGGACTACACTATCCAGCGCCCGCTGGTAATGGATTGGCGCACCGATCCCAAAGTTCGCGACGTTGGTGATCAGTTCATGTTTGGACCCTCGATTCTCGTTAGCCCTGTGCTTGAGGCAAATGCGACTCACAGGACTTTGTATTTGCCGGAGTCTCCCGCGTGGTATGACTTTTGGACCGGAGCATCGCAAAAGGGAGGCCGCGAAATTGAAGCAAATGCGCCTCTCGATCGTATGCCACTTTACGTGCGTGCCGGTTCGATTCTTCCACTCGGACCGGAAATTGAGTACGCCGATGAAAAACCCGAAGGACCGATCGAGTTGCGGATTTACGCCGGAGCTGACGCCAACTTCGAGTTGTATCAGGATGCAGGTGATAGCTACGACTACGAAAAGGGGGCTCGCTCTGTCATTCCTCTTCATTGGTCGCAAGCGACTCGGACGCTCACGATTGGCGACCGAATAGGGCGCTATACCGAAATGCCTGCAAAAATCCAAATCAATGTTGCGTGGGTGTCTGACGGGCATGGGTCAGGGTTTGCCCCAGTGGCCAACCCCGACAAAACCGTCGAATACACCGGAAAAGCCATTTCGTTGCAAGCACCATGAACGGCTGATTCGCTAGATTGCCGGGACCTATTGCTTGTCCAACGGACTGAGCCTGGAGGCGCAAAGACATGCCAGAACCTGCCGGAGTCGTCGCAGTAAGAGCCGAAGAAGTGCAACACGGGAAATGGAAGAAGGCGGTCAAAATCTGCAACGACACTGTACAACTGCTCGTTCTGACAGAAGTCGGACCGCGGATTCTCTTCTTTGGTTTTCTGGGAGAAGACAACGAGTTCCACGAAATTCCCGAGCATTCCGGGGAAGGCGGTGATCGGACCTTTAGAGTCTACGGAGGCCACCGACTCTGGGTAGCACCCGAAGTCGCGCGCACGTATTATCCCGACAATGTCCCTGTTTCAGTGCGAAGGCAGGGCGACGCTTTTGTTTTTACCCCTCCTCCGGAATCCACACATCCCGGCACAAATCTGCAAAAAGAGGTTGAGATCAAACTGGCGGAAACAGGAGCACGGGTTAGCGTCACGCATCGCATCCGCAACCTTGGAGGGGAACCCACCGAGATGGCTCCATGGGCACTCTCCGTGATGGCTGGTCATGGGACGGCCATTCTTCCCCTTCCGCCGAGGGCACCGATGTCGGCCGAAAAATTACTGCCCGAAGGAGTCCTGGCGCTTTGGTCCTATACGGATTTGGCGGACCCGCGTTGGAAACTCGGCACTAAGTATATTCAGCTCCACCAGGCAAGCAACTCTGCGAGCAAATTCGAACAGCAGATGGCCGGGATCTTCAATCCACTCGGGTGGGGCGCTTACTTCCGAAGGGGCCACTTGTTCGTTAAGAAGACCAAGGTAGAAGAAGACGCAACATACCCTGATTTCGGATGTAATTTCGAGATATACACGAACGCGCACTCGCTCGAACTAGAAACCTTGGGGCCACTGCGAAATCTGGAGCCAGGAGAAACGGCAGAACATACTGAGCATTGGTGGCTCTTCAAGGACATTCAAGTTGGTGAAACCGAAAGCTGGATTGACGCCGTCATTATTCCGCTGGTCGAAACTGCGAAATGAGGTGCGTGGTTGCGGTGCAGTAGGTCTGGCAGGGCCATATGTTACCCGACGTACCGGTCACATGCCTTCTGGGCCGAACGGATTTCAAGAGACTGAGAAACAAACAGAGGTGAAACCGTCCGCCATGTTTATGGATCGAAGAGCATTCTTGAGGTCGACAGGGGTCGCGGCATTCGGAGCCTGTGTGCCGTGCCTTTCCAGTTTTTCCTCAGCCTCCAATATGACAGAACCCTTTCACTGGAGCACGACCGATCTGGTGTTCTCATTCGATGTAATGGCTGGCCGACTGCGTCAGAAACGTCTTGTGCCCGCCAGTGCGGCAGCACCCGGCGCAGGGAGTTCTTCTGGTGTTGAAGTGGCTCTGCAATGCAGCGGAGAAGATTCGCCCGACCAAGGAATGAAATCGGGCATGGGGCAGCCGGGCGTGCGGCTGCTCTTTGCTGGAAAGCGAGAGGAATCAACACGCGAGGGCAATCGCCTAGTGTGCACGCATACGGACCCGATATTGCGCCTGCGTGTGGAGTCTGTCTATGAAGCCTTCGACGGCCTTCCCGTAGTTCGCCGGCGTTCGCAAGTGACCAACGAGGGGAACTCGCCCGTGGGCATCGAGTTCTTGAGTTCGGCGATGCTCCATGGTCTCGCTGATCCACAGAACTACGACCGTGAGCTCCGCATCCATGTTGCCCTGAATAGTTGGATGGCGGAAGGACAGTGGCATACGCTCCGTCCATCGGAGATGGGCTTGGTCGAAAACGAGCGCACAAGCCGGTCGGAAGCGCAAGCCGGCAGCATTGGCAGTTGGTCAACAGAACAATATCTGCCGATGGCAATGGCAGAAAACTTGAAGCTAGGCTTGATCTGGTTCTGGCAGATTGAACATAATGGATCCTGGTATTGGGAAATCTCCAATGTTTCCGCGCGCGATAACTATGCCGATGACGTGTACGCCTATCTCGGCGGCCCGGACGACCTTCACTCCGCAGCATGGAAGCGTTTGAACCCTGGAGAAACCTACCGCACGGTTCCTGTGGCAGTCGGGTGTGTGCGTGGCGGCTTCGACGATGCGGTCGCGGCATTGTCCCGTTATCGCCGTGTCGCCTGCATAAGAGCGAGAAAGAACAATTCGCGATGCCCGGTAATTTTCAACGACTACATGAATTGTCTCTGGGGCGACCCAACCGAGGCTAAGGAATTGCCTCTGATCGCAGCCGCTGCAAAGGCTGGTTGCGAGTACTTCGTCATCGACGCCGGATGGTATGCCGACATAAATGAAGACTGGAGCCCAACGATCGGCTCATGGCAGCCCTCTCCCAGTCGCTGGCCACGTGGGATCAAGTTCGTGCTCGATCAGATCCGGCAAGCTGGCATGATTCCGGGATTGTGGCTCGAACCGGAGGTTGCTGGAGCAAAGTCGCTGCTCGCCCAAAAGCCGGACAGTTGGTTCTTCATGCGTTATGGCAAGAGAGTGTTGAAAAATTCGCGTTACCTGCTGGATTTCAGAAACCCGGAGGTGCGGGCGTATCTCGATCAGGTGATTGCGAGACTCGTCAACGAGTATGGCGTTGGCTACATCAAGATGGACTACAACGTCGATTCACTTCAAGGAACCGAGCTCAATGCGGATAGTTTCGGACAAGGGTTGCTTGAGCACAACCGGGCACATCTGGCCTGGTTGGAGGGCCTTCTGAGCCGCTATCCCGAATTGACCATCGAAAATTGCGGCAGCGGAGGCGGGCGCATGGACTACGCAATGCTCAGCCGTCTTCAGATACAGTCCATGACCGATCAGGAAGATTATCGCAAGCTGCCTGCGATTCTGGTGGGCGCGTCGGCGGCCGTCTTGCCCGAGCAACTTGCAATCTGGTCGTATCCACTGGCGAATTCCGACGCTGATCAAGCCACCTTCAACATGGTTACGGCGATGATGTGCCGTATTCACCAGAGCGGAAGTCTCGACTCGCTCTCGCCGCAAGCTTGGGCGCAGGTAACGGAGGGCATCCGAATCTATAGGGAACTCCTTCGCAAGGACATCCCCGGCGCATTCCCCTTTTATCCACTGGGACTTTCGGATATAACCGACTCGCAAAAACCAGTTGCCTTGGGAATGCGGTCGCAGACTCGGACTCTGCTCGCTGTCTGGAGAATCGATGGTCCCGCGAAGACGACAGTGCCTTGGGCGATGCCGAATTCCAAACTCGTGTACCCCGTTGACCTCGGCATCAAGATCGCGACTGCGGACAACTTGTTGAGCGTCGAATTCCCACGAACGCGCATGGCTTGCTTGGTCTCGGCATAGGATCATGTTCGTCCTGGCGAACTTTCTCGGCCTGGCACGGCATGCGCGACAGCGAAGAAGAAAGAAAGGCCCAATGTCCCGCAATGGGACTTACCGCAAATTGCACGAGAGGCTCCATGCGAACTTTCTTCTATGAAATGATAATGCTCATCGTTATTCTCGCGCTTGCTCTGCCAGTGTCCGCGCAGCGTCGTATCCCAAAGGATCTGAGCAATGTCAGAGGGTTCAACTACGCGTCCGCCGAGAGCAACGGAGAAACTGAACATTGGCTTCAGTACAACCCTGCAGTGGCGGAGCGTGACTTGGACTATGCCAAGCGCCTTCAGTTGAATCAGGTTCGAGTGTTCGTGACCTCGGCGGCTTGGGAGAAAAACAAAGAGGCGTTCCGAAAGAATCTCCTCCACTTTGTGCGCGCCGCGTACGGGCGGGGCATCGGCGTCATGCCGACGCTGCAGTACGAGTCTGATGAATGGAAAGACAAGGCTGCGTGGGCCAACTCACGGGATTTTGTTGCCAACCTTGTGACTACCATTGGGAAGGAGCCGGGTCTGGTGATCTGGGATGTGGATAACGAGCCCGAGTGTTGTTCTCTGCCCCCGACTCCGGAGAATCGCCTTCACGTAGAGCATGCCGTGTACATGGCCAAGATGTTCCACGAGCTTGACCCCGTGACCCCGGTGACAATTGGCGCGGCCTTGGTAGAGAACATGATCGAAATGGGCGATGCGGTGGATGTGCTCTCGTTCCACGATTACAGTCCCACGGGCGCACAGATTCACGCGAGTATCGAAAAAGCGAAGGAGTACGCTGCCAAGACTGGAAAGCCGCTGGTCGATACTGAGATCGGATGTATCGCCCGTGCCAATCCGTATGACATCGCGCTCCAGGAGCACATCCAGGCCCACGTTGGATGGTATATCTGGGAATTGATGATCACCGGCTACTGGGGCCCGGTGCACGGCGTATTCTATCCAGATGGCACGGTCCGCGACCCTTCGATCGTCGCAGCGCTGCTGGGGATATTCCGCAACCGCGGTAGAGACGTTGTAGAAGTGGCTCCCGACCGGGAGAACCATCTCACAGAGGTAGTGACGAAAAACAAGAAGTGGCTGGCAGACGCAAACGCCGATTGGAAAACAGGGTTGGATCTGGCCGAGGTTTCGGCAAATCTCCTTGAGGCTGCCCAATTGGTCGCGATGAACGATCCCCCCACCAGGCAAGTGGAACGCTTGCGAGGCAGTGTGCCGGACATGCCTGCGTTACGCACTGTGTTGGAGAGATTCACATCCACGCTTGAACCTTATCGGCTTCCATCTGGTGATCCGCGACGGTCGGAAATGAATGCCACGCAAAAGGATCTGTCGGATGCCGATTTGAGAATGCGGTTTGTGCGCCCGTTCCAATCAAAGGAGGTCCTGTGAGCAAGAGCCAGAAGTCTCGACGCGGTGATTTCATCGGCATGGTGTTGGTCGCCTGCCAGATTCTGTACACAGCGGCCACGCTGACCGCACAAGATGCCCCCTCGGCGAAGAAGATGCTCGCGCAAACGCCGCCACTGGGCTGGAATAGCTGGGACTCCTACGGCCTGCGCATCAACGAAGAGCAGTTCCGGGCCAATGTGGAGGCGATGGCCGCAAAGCTGAAGCCCTCGGGCTACACTTACGCCGTGATCGATGAAGGCTGGTACATGTTGAATCCCGAGGACCGGCCGAAGCCCGAGTTGCTGAAATACGCTGTGGACGGTTACGGTCGTTTCATTCCCGTTCCCCAACGGTTTCCATCGTCCCTGCAAAACGGCAGAAACACCGGCTTCGAACAAATGGCGAGTTGGGTCCATTCGATGGGGCTCAACTTCGGCATTCACATCATTCGCGGTATTCCGCGGGAAAGTGTCCAGCGCAACCTGCCCATCGAAGGTTCTGACTTCAAGACTCAGGATGCGGCCGATCAGAATGATGCGTGCCCATGGGATCCTACGAGCTGGGGAATCAGGGACAACGCGGCCGGACAGGCTTGGTACGATTCTCTTCTGCGCCAGTATGCTCGATGGGGTGTCGATTTCGTTAAGGTTGACTGCATTGCCGATCATCCATACAAGGTCAGCGAAATCCGGCAGATCAACAGAGCCATCCAGCACAGCGGACGCGAGATCGTTCTGAGTCTTTCGCCGGGGCCGACACAACTCGAGCATCATGCTGAAGTCGCTGAACTGGCTCAGTTGTGGCGCATGTCGAACGACATCTGGGACATTTGGGATCGCGGCAATTCGGTTTTCCCGATCGGTATCAAAAACCAGTTTGAGAACGCCGCGCGATGGACTCAATACGCCGGTCCGGGCCACTGGCCGGATGCTGACATGCTGCCCGTGGGCGAATTGAGCCCGTTTCCGGATGTGGGCCGGGGCGCCCGTCACACCCGGCTGACGCCCGATGAGCAACAAACGCAGTTGACCCTGTGGGCAATGGCGCGCAGCCCGCTGATTGTTGGAGCCAACCTTACGCTCTTGGATGAAGCCACAACACGCCTGCTGACGAACGCCGATATGCTTCGGATTGACCAAACCGCTACGGCGTCGCGGCAGGTGTTGTATGAGGGCGACCTGGTTGCCTGGACCGCCGACCTGCCTGGAAATGAACGTGCTCTCGCCTTATTCAACCTGGGTGAAAAGCCAGTCACCGTGGATCGGAGTTTCAGCGATTTCGCGCTGACAGTCAGCCGGTACGCGATTCGAAACGCATGGACTGGAGAGCGTCTCGAAGACAGTTCGCACGTTCGCGTGATGCTCAATCCGCACGCATGTGTCTTGCTGATGCTAACTAGCAAATAGAGTCGGGATTGTCGTTGGTGAACGTGGAGCCCAGATGGGTAATCTGAGATTGCAGGCGAAAGAACGAGCTTCGAGAGTCTACGTCAACCCTGATACTCCACGGGAGATGTTGCCATCCGGATTGAACTCGTAAGCCTACTCTCCGTACCCCGATTGTTCGTGCGTCACCGTTTCGAGTTTTGCTGGGAACAGCCACTACGACGCCTTGCTCAGCAGGGCGCTTTGTTCATAAGCAGCCAACTGCGAGTATCCAATGTTGCTTTCTGATATCCGGCGGTTGTAAGGAGACAAAATGCGTTACCCCGTCAGATTCTTCCTGTTGGTCCTCATTGCGTGTATCCTCGTGGTCTGCGCGAGTGCGCAGGACACTTCCAGTTTCCCTTTTATGAATCCCAAGCTGTCGCCCGAAGAGCGCGCGGCTGATTTGGTCCACCGCCTGACGCTTGAAGAAAAGGCTTCGCAGCTCGTGAATCAGGCTCGCACAATCCAGCGTCTTGGTGTTCCTGCGTACGACTGGTGGAGCGAAGCCTTGCACGGGGTCGCTGTCGACGGCACGACGGAATTTCCCGAACCTATCGGTCTTGCAGCGACCTTCGATGTGCCGCGCATTCACGAAATGGCGACTGCCATCAGCACTGAGGGCCGGATCAAACATGCCCAGGATGAACGCGCCGGTCACTCGAATATCTTTGAGGGTTTGGATTTCTGGGCGCCCAACATCAATATCTTTCGCGATCCTCGCTGGGGGCGCGGACAGGAGACCTACGGCGAGGATCCCTTCCTCAGTGCCCGTATGGCGGTCGCTTTTGTGACCGGCATGCAAGGCGATGATCCTCATTATTTTCGGGTCATTTCCACGCCCAAGCATTATGCCGTGCACAGTGGTCCTGAACCCACGCGCCACTTCGCTGACGTGGACATAAGCAAGCACGACCAAGAAGACACCTACCTGCCGGCTTTTCGTGCTGCCGTGGTGGAGGGCCACGCGGGATCTGTGATGTGCTCGTACAACGCCGTCAATGGCGAGCCCGCATGTGCCAACCAGTTCTTGCTGCAACACACGCTTCGCGGGGCATGGCAATTTCAAGGATACGTTGTCTCAGATTGTGGCGCCGTCCTTGACATCTTTAGCGGCCATCGCTATCGCCCGACGCAGCCGCAGGCCTCGGCGATCTCGCTCGAACGTGGCATGGATAACGAATGTGTGGACTTCATCGAGAAGGTGAAAGATGACCACGACTACAAGCCCTACATCGAGGCTGTGCAGCAGGGCTATCTCTCTGAGAGCGCGGTCGACACGGCACTCATTCGCCTGTTCACCGCTCGCATCCGTCTCGGCATGTTCGACCCCCCATCCATGGTGCCCTACAGCGACACGGATGAGAAGTTGCTCGACAGTACCGAGCACCGCGCCCTTGCGCGCCGGATGGCAAACGAATCCATGGTCCTTTTAAAGAATGACGGTGTCCTGCCGCTGAAATCCGTCAAGCGCATCGCCATCGTCGGCCCACTCGCCGATCAAACTACCGTTTTGCTAGGCAACTACAACGGGAATCCCACCCACACCGTAAGCCTGTTGGAAGGAATGAAAGCCGAATTCCCCGGGGCGAAGATCACTTATGTCCGCGGCACCCAGTTCCTCTCCAATCAGGGAGACTCTGTGCCCGTATCGGTTCTGACCACTCCCGATGGCAAGCCCGGTCTGAAAGCCGAGTACAGTTCGCGCCCGACTTCCGACGCCAGACCGGCTCCGCTCACGTCGCGGATCGAATCCAACGTGAACCTGAATGAGGGCAATCTCCCCGACCAGGTGAAAGGAATTCATGATCTGTCGGTACAGTGGACCGGCTTCCTCAATCCCAACGCAACTGGCGACTACTTGATCGGCCTCAAGGTCGATGGCTCTGGCAGTGTTTCCCTGGACGGCAAGCTGATCATGGAGATTTGGGGCAAGGATACCAATCTCGGCCAAGTTCACCTGGAAAAGGGCCACCCGGTGAAGCTTGAGGTGAACTATGGCCGCTTGCGAGAAGGCAAGGCAGAAGCACAGCTGATCTGGGCTCCCATGAACAACGCTCCTGATCCCGCGGCCGTCGCCGCCGCGACAAATGCGGACGTCGTCGTTGCCGTCGTCGGCATCACCAGCCACCTTGAAGGCGAGGAGATGCCGGTTGACCAGCCCGGCTTTTCAGGCGGAGACCGCACCAGCCTGGACTTGCCGAAGCCCGAAGAAGATCTCCTACAGGCGGTGGCCATCACCGGCAAGCCTCTGGTTGTCGTGCTGATGAACGGTAGCGCGCTGGGCGTGAATTGGGAAAAAGCACATGCTAACGCCATCCTGGAAGCCTGGTATTCCGGCGAGGAAGGCGGAACCGCCATCGCTGAAACCCTGAGCGGCAAGAACAATCCCGCCGGACGTCTTCCCGTCACGTTCTACAAAGATGTCCGCCAGCTTCCGCATTTTGAAGACTACGCGATGAAAGGACGCACCTATCGCTACTTTGAAGGAGAGCCGCTCTGGCCCTTCGGTTACGGCCTCAGCTACACGACGTTCAGCTACAGCAAGCTTTCGCTGCCCTCCACCCCGATCCATGCCGGTGATCCGCTGAACGCATCTGTGACAGTCACCAATACCGGCAAGGTTGCGGGCGACGACGTGGTGCAGCTCTATCTGAAGTTTCCCGATGTCGCAGGCGCACCGCGTCGCGCACTGCGCGGGTTCCAACGGATCCATTTAGAGACGGGAGCCAATCAGAAGGTCGAGTTCCATCTGAACTCACGGGACCTCAGCATGGTTACCGATGCCGGAGATATCATCGTGGCGCAGGGAGAGTACACCGTATCAGTCGGCGGCGGACAGCCCGCAACCGACGCACCTACGGTCAGCGGCAACTTCAAAATCGAGGATCAGATCATGTTGCCCGAATGACGATAGGGCCGGCTTCGAACTTCTCGCGTAGTTCAATGGCATCACCACGCGCGGTATCGATCGCCCTTGTCTTCGACACCGATGGAAATATGTATGGAACCACGGTCGAAGGTGGGGAAGAGCAGGTATCGCTGCAGAACATTCTCCTGAGAGCGAGCCCGGCCACATGAATTGGCAGACTCCGAATCCAATCCTGCATACGAGCTCTTGTTATGCAACTCCAGCAAGCTCTCGGCGACCCGATTGTCAACCGGGAGTGTTTTGCGGCCGATAACACTTACATAAGGAATTGTTAGTCATGACTACGACAGGGATCGAACAACGCGAGAAGCAAAAGAGTGCAATGGGCACCGGGCACACATGGGCCGAGATTCGGCAGCAGCCGGAACTATGGCCGACCACCGCGAAGCGAGTACAGGAAGGAATCGCAAGACTGCAACTGCAAGCCAGATTGAAGGATGCGCGTGTTGTGATCACGGGCGCGGGAACGTCGGCCTATGCTGCGTCCGCAGTGGCAGCAGCATGGCCTCGATCCATCGCCGTGCCCTCCACCGACTTGCTGCTGGCAACCGAACGATCCATGGAGGATGCGACCGTACTGGTTTCCCTGGCGCGTTCCGGGAACAGTCCTGAGAGCATAGCCGTCGTCGAACGGGTCCGCGGGCTCCGCCCAGATGTCTGGCACTTAGCCGTCACGTGCAATCCCGAAGGGGCGTTGGCCACATCTCCGCTCGTGAACTCCATCATCTTGGATCCGCGCACGAATGATCAGAGTCTGGTGATGACTAGTTCTTATTCCAATCTCTTGTTGGCAGGCCTCTGTCTGGCCAAGGGCGATCTCATGGACTCGGTGATTGCGACGGCGGCTGCCGAAGCGCAGAGCAAGTTCACTTTGATCAACCAAAAGGTGGGGGATCTAGCCAGCCGCGTTGAAGACCGTGTTCTGGTCCTCGCGTCAGCGCCGTTATTTGTCTGGGCGCAGGAGGGAGCGCTCAAGGTGTTAGAAATGACGGCTGGCCGCTTTCCCGTCATGGCCGAAACCTATCTGGGATTGAGGCATGGTCCGATGAGCTTCATCTGCTCGGACACAATAGTGCTCTGTCTGTTGTCGAACGATCCCGTGGCTCGGCTTTATGAGCAGGACCTGGTGCAAGAGCTTCGATCAAAAAAACTGGGGTACCTTGTCGGCGTTGGCCCGCATGACGATGGCCAGAGTGAAACCGCACAGCTTTTTGACGAGGTCATTCCGTCGTTGGCCCCGAAATCCCCGGGTGTTCTCCGGACTCCTTTTGAGATTCTCTGTCTCCAACTCTTTGGTTACCACCTGAACGTGCGCGTAGGCCTCAACCCTGACAGCCCGAGTCCAGTGGGTGTGATCAACCGTGTTGTCCAGGGAGTTCGCATTTACAAGTGAGATAGATCGGCCGGCACAGTGTTCTTCTCAAGCGATAGGGGATGACTGCCGTTGTTCCTCCATTGTTAAGCACGCGGGAAGCCTGTTTGCTTCGAGAGGAATTTATTCGAGTGTCTTGGCGACGTCGAGCGAGCCAAGTAGAAGGACGAGAACACGATCTGGAGGTCGAGCAGGAATAGGAAGACAGAGATTGTCAAGGGCGGAGCAAAAGTGGACCACTGCGGCGGAGTAAAACTGGACCAGAGGGTTGGGTGAAGGATCGGAGATTGGCGGAGAGGAGGGCGTCTGGAGCGGCTGCCTGCGCCGCCTGAAAGGCGGCGCGTTTAGGCCGGAGCGAAAGACGCCCTCCTCTCCGCAGCCGGAGCTCGGTCGTACGCTTACACACGTTCGAAGTTGATCTGTTCAACAGCGAACGCCATTTGAGCATGACCACGACGCTCCTCGAATTGACCAGCGACGGCGCGTGTAAGGAAAGGGCCGAGTTGCTGCTTTCGAGCAAGGCTGCTCAGGGTGCTCGTCAGAATGCGTTTTATCGCTTCTACTCAGGTCAAGACGCGCTCACGTTCGCTCACGATTCATTGTTCCCGAGCGTGATTTTCAAGACCTGTAAGGCATCGCCCATGCCCCACATTCAACAAGATAGAAACATCTGCTCATAACCCAAAGATCGGTGGTTCAAATCCACCCCCCGCAACCATACCTAAGCTCCACGCCATCAGTCATTTGAATCGGGTTGAGCGAGCTGCAAACCAGTTGCAACTCGCTCCCATTAGCTCCCATTCGTCTCAACTGTCGTCACTGTCTTCTACGCTGCCCGATCAGAACCGCGTAGATTTGAAAGTATCATCTCCACAACCCTGCTGTTCGCAGCATGTTTTTGAGCTGAAATGGCCTGGGTATAGACGTTCATTGTGCTTTGGATGG
>OBLT010000377.1_pt1 | contig 29847 bp, 24 predicted proteins | sample 1518721 | NCBI WGS metagenome assembly OBLT01 (sample SAMEA3539307, study PRJEB22396) | soil metagenome | biome: tundra; feature: field; material: soil | place: USA | collected 2010-05 | depth 0.15 m | reverse complement strand
CCTACGACGAAGAGGATGAGGCGCCGCCCACACAGACGCCGAAGATCATCATCCTCGGCTCCGGTCCCAACCGCATCGGCCAGGGCATTGAATTTGATTACTGCTGCTGCCACGCCGCCTTCGCGCTCAAAGACGACCGCTACGAGACCATCATGGTCAACTGCAACCCTGAAACCGTCTCCACCGACTACGACACCAGCGACCGGCTGTACTTCGAACCGCTCACGCTTGAAGACGTGCTCGCCGTCTACAACCACGAGGCGCAGTCAGGCGCTGAGATCGGCATGATTGTACAATTCGGCGGACAGACTCCGCTGAACCTTGCGCAGCGGCTTCGCGCCGCAGGCGTACCCATCATCGGCACTTCGCCTGAGTCCATTGATCTGGCAGAAGATCGCAAGCGTTTCGGAAAACTGCTGGAAGACTTGGAGATCCCGCAGCCTCCAGGCGGCACTGCGACAAGCGTTGAAGAGGCCCTTGCTGTCGGTGAGCGGATTGGCTACCCAGTGCTTGTCCGACCCAGCTACGTGCTTGGCGGCAGAGCGATGGTCATCGCCTACGACGCTGAAGCTGTGGCCCTCTACATGCGCCAGGCAGTCGAGTACTCTCAGGAGCGGCCGGTCCTTGTCGATCATTTCCTTGAAAGTGCCGTCGAGGTTGACGTGGACGCTCTGTGTGATTCTGAGGATGTGATCATCGCGGGCATCATGCAACATATCGAGGAAGCCGGCATACACAGCGGCGATTCCTCCTGCGTGCTGCCTGCCGTCAGCATCCGGCCAGAGACTCTGGAGACACTCCGCATCTATACCCGCATGCTCGCTCTTGCCCTCAAAGTTGTCGGCCTCGTCAACCTGCAGTTCGCTATTCAGCGCGATGCCGCAGGAGAAGATCATGTCTACGTGATCGAAGTGAATCCTCGAGCTTCGCGGACCGTACCTTACGTATCCAAAGCCACTGGCATTCCGTTGGCCAAGATCGCCGCGCGCCTGATGACTGGCCGGAAACTACGCGAGGTGCTTCCAAACCAGCTGGCAGCCGGCAGGGATCTTGGAACCGGTTCGCATTACTACGTAAAGTCTCCGGTCTTTCCCTGGTCCAAGTTTGCCGGTGTCGACACCGTTCTTGGCCCTGAAATGAAGTCCACGGGCGAGGTGATGGGTGTGGCAGCCAGCTTTGGCGAAGCTTTTGCCAAGGCGCAACTGTCGGCCGGACAAGTATTGCCCAGCGGCGGCACGGTCTTCTTCAGTGTGAACGACCATGACAAACCGGTCGCAGTGGAGCTAGCTCGCCGCTATGTGCATCTCGGCTTCAAACTTGTGGCTACGGATGGTACGGCCAATATTTTGGAAGCGGCCGGCATGAGTGTAGAGCGGGTCTTCAAGGTCAAAGAGGGAAGGCCGAACATTGTTGATCTCATCAAGGGTGACCGCATCCAGCTGATCATCAACACCCCCCGTGGTCAGGACACGATCTTCGATGAGAAGGCAATTCGCCGGGCTGCCGTTCTGGCGCGTGTTCCGACCATCACAACCATCGCCGCCGCACAGGCGGCAGTGGAAGGAATTGCTGCCATGCAGCGGCACCACATCACGGTCTACGCCTTGCAGGAATTGCACGCGGCGAACGGCTCCTAAGACGAGTCCGGCTTCATTGCTTGGAGCTATTCGCTCGATTTCTTCCTTCTGAGTGAAAGCCAGGCACCTAAGGAGTAGCCAACCAGCGCTGCCGTTGGCCATGTCGCCAGAAATGGACCGTCGTCGTCGATGAGCCCACTTGGCTTCGGAACGCTGAAGAAAGTCCGCGATAACTTGTCCGTTGCATCGCATTGGAAGCATTGGTTTGGTCCCGTCGGCATGTCCAGAATCCACAAGCTGATAATGAGCAACCAGATGAGACCCAACAGCCAAACTGCCGAAGCCATGTCATCCGGATGGATCCGCGCGACAAAATGGCCCACCACAAGCGGCACAAGCATGGACAGAATAAGGATGATTGACTGGGAGACCCTGTCCGGGTTCAGAGCATAGCCAACCAGCATCAAGGCGAGCCATGAAGCCAGCGCCAGCAATGCGTGTAAAAAAAACCAAACGGACTGACGCGATAGTTTCGAGAGGCTGTTTTCCTCTCCACTTTCATCGAAAAAGGACTCCACATCAAGCTCCTCAAACGGTATGTATCTAAAGACTATCGCCTATTGAACAAGCGTTGCACCACAAAGAGTCAACTATTCCATTTTGAAGTGAAGCAGGCAAGCGGGCAGCCCGATTTTCTGCCCAGGGCACTACAATGAAACCATGCTGATTGAGGGCATTTTCGCCGCGGTTCCTACGCCGTTCTACCCGGATGAGCGGATCTATTTTCGCAAAATTGAAGCCAATATGGCTCGCTACTCGCGCACCCTGCTTTCTGGCATGGTGGTTTTGGGTTCTACTGGCGAAGCGGTCATGCTCGACGACGAGGAATCGCGGGAAGTGTTGCGCATATCCGCAGAGTACGCAGCACCGGATAAGGTGCTCATTGCCGGAGTAGGGCGAGACAGCGTAAAGGCCACCGTAGAATTCGCTGAATCCGCCGCGGAATGCCATTTTGACGCGGTTCTGGTTCGCACACCCACGTACTATAGCCCCTTGATGCCAGACGCAGCCGTGCTGCATTACTTTAGAAGCGTTGCCGATCGCTCGCCCTTGCCGGTGCTCCTCTACAACATTCCCAAGTTTGTCCCTTACCAGTTGCCCGTGGAACTCATCGCCCAACTGGCGCAGCATCCCAACATTGTTGGGATCAAGGACTCAACAGGGGATATCGAGCGAATTCGCAGCCTGGTTGACTCCACTCGCACCGCTCCTAAACGGACCGTTACCGTCACCCCAGTTTTTGAAGCCGTCACCAGCCGCATGTTGGCTCCCAAGGTTGAAGCGACTGGCAGTTTTGTTTCCGCCCAGGACCTCGGAAGCGGCGTCGCCATGGCTGCGGCTCCACCCGCCGTGCCTATCAAGACTCGGACCAAGGAAGTTGGGTTTCAGGTACTGACCGGCTCAACAGCCGGGCTGCTGGAATCGTTTGAAGCAGGCGCTTCCGGAGCCGTCCTCGGTTTTGCCGCCTGCGCTCCGCAAGCCTGCCAGGAGATCTATCTTGCCTGGAAGGACCACGACCTGCTGCTCGCAGCAGAGAAGGAGCTGCGCATCGCCGATCCAAGCAAACGTGTGGTTGGTCAGTTGGGAATTGCCGGCGTGAAATACGCATGCGACTTTAACGGTTACTACGGTGGCCGCGCGAGGGCGCCGCTCCTTCCAGTCTCCGCAGCTGAGAAGGCCGAGATTGAGGTTTTGCTGGGCGAAATCCGCAATTAGAGCCTTAATTGCGGATATTGTTCATGTCTGATAACGGATATTCTGTATAGTGAAACCGCGCAATCAAGGCTCTGCCCGTAAAACGCTATTCGGATTTCTGGAATTGACTGCCCTGCCACCGCCCAGCCTCTTACATCTTGTAGCGGCCCAGGTCCTCATCGTTCAGTCCTTCGAGCCAGCCGCGCAATTGTTCCGCGGTTGGGCCCTCAGGCGGGCCTGAGGTATTCAACTTGGCGGTCTGCATAACTTGCTCCGAGACGTAGATCGGACAATCTGCGCGTAGCGCAAGTGCGATCGCGTCGGACGGCCGGGCGTCAATGGTGAGCGGTTCGTTCCCCTGTCGGAGCCAAAGCACGGCGAGAAACGTGTCGTCCTTAAGTTCAGTGATGACAACCCGCTCTAGCTGGGCATTCAAGTGCCGGATCAGATTTCTGGCCAGGTCATGAGTCATCGGCCGTGGAGCCGCCACTTTCTCAATCTCGATGGCGATGGCATTGGCCTCGAAGATTCCCACCCAGATGGGCATCACCGTCTCAGACGCCACATCCTTGAGCACCACTATGGGCATGTTGGTGGCGGGATCCATCATCAGGCCGCGTATCCTCACCTCAATATCCATGAATGCCTTCTTCCGTCCGTTCTGTCTATTTTAGACGGCTTCGCCAACCAAACTGTTCGGATGCGTTGCGGTAATTCTTACCTGCAAGTAGCTTCCAGGTGCAGGTGCGATGGGCTGTGCTCGGGTAAAATTTACCGGCTTATTCTGACTGCTTCGGCCTGAGATCTGTCCTCGAGCCGGGTTGTTTCCCTCAACCATCACTTCCATCACCTGGCCTAAGTGTTTGGCGTAATTCACTCTTTGTATCTCCCGTTGACAGTCAAGAAGCGACTGAAGCCGAGTTGCCTTCTCAATTTCTGGAATGGAATCAATCATGGTCAGCGCGGGCGTGTTCGGCCGGCCTGAGTACTTGAACCCAAACACGCAATCGTATTCAACTTCCGCCAACAAATCCATCGTCTGGATAAAGTCGTCGGCAGTCTCGCCTGGGAAACCGACAATGATATCTGTCGAAAGTGCAATCGGCCGCCGAGCAGCCTTGATCCAGGCAATTCGCTCCAAGTACCATTCGGGGGTATATTCCCTGGCCATCATCTTCAACACTCGTGACGACCCCGATTGAACCGGAAGATGGACGTGGTCACACAAAGTGGACACGGCATCAATCGCGTCCACAATGTCCCGGGTAAAATCGCGCGGATGGCTAGTGGTAAAGCGCACACGGCGGATTCCAACCACCTCTCCGACCGCAGCCAGCAATTCCGCAAAGCTTCGCTTCCCTTCCGGATCACGATAGCTGTTCACGTTCTGACCCAGCAGCTGAACTTCGGTATACCCAAGGTCGGCAATGCGTCTCGCTTCGGCCAACACGGAGTCAGAGCCCCGGCTACGCTCCTTGCCGCGCGTGTAAGGCACCACGCAGTACGAACAGAATTTGTCGCAGCCCTCAATGATGGTGATGTAGCCGCGATACGGATTCTGACGCGCCGTGAACTCTGTCTCAAAGGTTTCGTCGGTCTGGCGGTCGTCAAGACCAGTAATTCGGTTCTCGCCAGCTTCGAGTCGAGTGAGCATCTCCGGCAACTTGCGGTAAGAGGCCGATCCTGAAACCAGCGACACATACGGCGCCCGTTCGAAGATCTTTTCGCCTTCCTGTTGAGCCACGCAGCCCAGTACGGCAAAGCGTTTCCCCGCCTTGTGCAGCTTCTTATAGTCGTTAAGGCGGTTGAAGACTTTCTGTTCGGCCTTGTCGCGGATGGAGCAGGTGTTGTAGAGGATCAGGCCTGCGTCTTCTTCGGTTTCCACCTGCCGATAGCCCTGCTGCTGTAATGTGCCAATCACCTTTTCAGAGTCATGGGCATTCATCTGGCAGCCGAATGTTTCAAGATAGAAGGTTTTTTCGGTTGCCATATCAATCCTGAGTATAGCGTGATTGGCCTCTCAATTTCCTCATTCTCGGCGAGAACCGCGCCCCCGCCGTTTTCAGCGGAGCCCCGTGTGAAGGTATGCCAGCAGCGCGGACATCTGCTCGTCATCGAATCGTCCGGCAAAACTAGGCATCATCCCCTTCCCGGTAAGTACGTTCTGCCGCACCGCCGCGTCCGTTGCTGGGATGCCGCTGGGCAGAGTGTTCTTATTGAAGAGCCCATGCAGATCCGGCGGCACTTTCTTCAGGGCCAGATCGTTATCCTCGTGGCAATGGGCGCAGCGCACATGGTAAAGATGCTTGCCTTCCAGCTCTTCAGGGGTCAACTGCGATCCCGAATGACAGCCCGCCAGCCCAATTCCCAGGCAGATTGTCATCCAGGCGTGAACAATCGCCTTGCGTCTTCCCTGCCCGGTCGCGTCGCCCAATTTCCCGCTACCCTTTCTGTGCAAACCGGCCGCTCACGTAGTCCCAATTCACCACCTGGAAGAACGCCTTCACGTAGTCGGCACGCTTGTTCTGGTACTTCAGGTAGTAGGCATGCTCCCACACGTCCACGTCCACGCCAAGCACAGGCTTATGGCCCGCCGTCAGAGGACTGTCCTGGTTGGGGGCGGTTTCAATGGCAAGCGTGCCGTCCGGTAACTTCACCAGTCAGGCCCAGCCGCTGCCAAAAACGCTCATCGATGCAGCAGTTAATTTGTCTTGAAAGGCTGAAAATGATCCGAACTTCGCATCGATCGCCTTCGCCAACTCGCCAGTAAGAGCGGCACCCCCTTTGCCCAGGGTCGGCCACCAGAACGAGTGGTTTGCTTGGCCTCCACCTTGATTCCGAACAGCGGTGCGGGCGGATTCGGGCCAACTATTAAGATTTGCAATCAACTCCTCAACCGTCCTGCCATTCAACTCGGGATGGGCAGCTACTGCGATATTCAAGTTGTTCACATATGCCTGGTGGTGCTTGTCGTGGTGCAGATGCATGGTCGCAGCATCGAAGCTCGGCTCAAGCGCGTCATACGCGTAGGGCAAATCGGGAAGCGTGAAAGGTCCGCTTGGCGGTGCGAGCGGAGTTGCAGGAGCGGGTGCAGCTTGGCCGTTGGGGAATCCTTCGGCCCGCAGGGTTTCGGCAATCAGGGCCGCCGTTGCCACAGCACCCATCTGCACTAAAGCGGTTCGGCGATTGATTGATGTCATTGGATCAGGTCCCCCGGAGAGTTTGTTGACTTGAAGTCGGCGCAAGCGAATTCCGCCGCAAAAGGATCGCCCACTCAGTCTGAACGGGCCCGGAGTCAAGGTCAAGCAGGTTATTGCCTTACTGCCTGATGTTTACGATGGTTGCGTTTCATCCTCGCAGCTCCAGATCGTATGCTTGAGCCATGGCACTTCCCTCGCTCTCCCAAATTCGCGACGCCCAGGCCCTGGTTTATCGTCACATGCCGCCGACGCCGCAGTACACCTGGCCCCTGATCAATCAGCGACTCTCCGCTGGGGAGCGGCAAGAGATCGAGGCCTGGATCAAACACGAGAACCATACCCCGGTCGGCGCTTTCAAACTGCGCGGTGCACTGGTATACATGGATTGGCTCAAGGAGACGCGGCCTGAAGTTACAGGAGTTGTCGCGGCCACCCGTGGCAATTTTGGACAGGGTGTGGCCATGGCGGCGCGCCTTTACGGACTCAAGGCCGTTATCGTCGTTCCAAATGGCAACAGCAAGGAGAAGAATCGTGCCATGACCGCACAGGGAGCGGATCTGGTTGAGCATGGCCATGACTTTCAGGAGGCGCTGGAGTTTGCCAGCACGATTGCTATTGAGTGGGGCTTTGCCATGGTCGATTCCTTCCATGAACGGCTCGTGCAAGGGACGGCCACTTACGCCCTCGAGTTCTTTCAAGCGGCGCCTGCGCTCGACACGGTCTACGTGCCCATCGGCCTGGGCTCCTCCATCTGCGGCGTCGTTGCCGCCCGCAATGCACTCGGTCTCGCGACTGAGATTGTCGGCGTTGTGGCCGCGGGGTCCCCTTCTTACGCACTGAGCTTCAACCAACGCAAGATCGTGGAAGCCCCGTCGCACACAGCAATATCCGATGGTCAGGCTTGTCGCACCCCTAACCTCCAAGCCATGGAGATCATTTGGGAACATGTAGCCCGCATCATTGAGGTTTACGACGCCGAGATCGCCCAAGCCATGCGCGCCTATTACCACGACACGCACAACCTCGCCGAAGGCGCCGGGGCCGCCGCCTTGGCTGGGGCTATCAAAGAAAAGCAGAGTCGTGCAGGCAAGCGCCTTGGCATAGTCCTCACTGGCGGCAATGTTGACCGCGAGACCTACAACGACGTGCTTGCAGGAAAGGTTTAACAAACGAAAAATGACAGAGGCTCTTGAGAATCTAACGCCATTTGCACACGCCGCCCAAAACCGCTGTTTTGGTTGCGGTCCGGCAAATCCTGCAGGACTGCACCTCTCTTTCCTGCTCGCCGAAGATGGATCAGTGGTTTGCCTCGCAGACATTCCAGACACTTTCGAGGGTCCTCCAAATTTCCTGCATGGCGGAATCATCGCCACGTTGCTGGACGAAACTATGAGCAAAGCCGTTCGCGCTCGCGGCCTGACGGCGATGACGCGCCACATGGAGATCGAGTATCTACGCCCCGTTTCCTCCGCCGTTCCCATCCGCATGGAAGGTTGCGTCCTGCGCAGTGAGGGCCGAAAACACTGGGCCGAAGCCCGGATTCTCGACGCCGAGGGAGCCGCACTCGCCCAAGGGAAAGGCCTGTTTATCGAGGTTCGCGCCCAGTGATTGGCAAGCGCCCCAACATCCGCCCCAAAAGATCCTCTAATGAACCATGTTGATGATCTCCTGGGCAGTTGCCGACTCAAGGTCGCTCGCGCGCACGTCCGGCCGATGCCGCAGTGGTTCCGAAAGGCTGCGGAATTCCATGAACGATGCCGTCATTCGGTCTGTTGGCCTGGGAGCCGCGGAGGAGTCCATTTCCAGAGCAGGCAATCGCCATGTGCTGGAGTAGGTCTCGTTGGCCGCGGTTGGACTGTCGAGTGCAAGCGCGTATTCGATGCCGCCGTATCGGTGTACGATTACGCCGCGCACATGCGCTTGACCTACGAAGCCAATCCCGCAGAGTTCATGCTTTTGCTGTGCACTCACTGGAACGTGTGGAAGACTTGTTCTGGTACATGGCGGCGTCGGCTCTGGAGAGGAGATTCTTCATGGTTTCCGGCGCCCGATACTCTGCCACGCCCATCGAAGCGTTGACCTTGAGTTTGATTTGCCCGGACCTTCCTGCCACGGTGTAGTTTCCGCACACCCACTCTCTGGTCCGGTCAATCTGGGCTGTCGCCTTGGGCAAGGCACAATCAAATAGGATCATGAACTCGTCGCCACCCCAGCGGCCAATGTCATCTGTTGAGCGGCACGCTGACTTGATCTCACCGGCAAACTGCTTCAACAATTCATCACCGGTCAAATGTCCATGACTGTCGTTCACTTTCTTGAAGTCATCAATGTCAATCATGGCTACGCACAGTGGACTTCCACCGGCCATGCGACGCTCCATCTGGCCCTCCATCCAAACACGGCTGCGCAGGCCTGTCAGCCCGTCCGAGGAGGCAGCGCGTTCCGCCTCCTCCAGCTTGGCCTGGTAGTCCGTCACTTCTGCGCGCAGCTCTTCGATTGCGGCGTTGCCTTCAGAGATCATTCTTTCAATCTGCGTCTTCAGCTGCGCCGCGCTCTCCTCAATCGACGCGCGGACCTCAGCCAGATTGTCCAAACTCGCGATCTTTTCCAGCCTGGAAGTCACGGCGTTCATCTGTCCCGCACAGCGCTGATCCCTTGCGCCCAACGATTCGGCCGTGTGCGCCATCACAATCAGCAGCTCTTTCACCTCGCGAGTCCTCTGCTGGTTTTGCCTGGCTGCGCGCATTCCCCAGTTCTGCAACTGTTCGCGCACATTTCTCTCTGTAGCATCAACTTGATCGCGGCTCATGTCGACTGACAGCTTCTCTTCTAGGCTGCCCAAACTTTGCTTGAGTCCCTCCCCGAGCCCTGGACACGCCTCCGTCCCGCAGCTTCCTATCCCCAGCAGGGCTGAGCCATATGCAGCCATGGTCACGGCAAGAATGTCATCGTCATCTTCCGGGCAGTCAACAGAAGAACCGGCCGATGATGGGGCATCAAGGTACCTTTTAAGAGAGATCATCTTTCCTCGGGGCGTCCTTGACCGAGACCTATCGATGTGTGGACGATTGTCTGTAGATATCGGCAGAAGAGTGACTTTTCATCAGCTTTGAATATGGCCCTTTTTGATCACATCTGGTCTTCCCGCCGCCGCTAACTCGCTTCGGCTCATAGCGGTACCTGTTTGGGCCTGCTCTTGATACCCCTTTGACCGCTCATTGCGCCCTCACAGATGCGTCTGACGCCTCATGTTTCAGCCGGGCCGGACCTGCCAACTGCGAACACGCACCGAAAGCCACAACAAGAGAAATTTTGCAATTCATTCATTACTCATTGATTAACCCTTGGGTTCGAATTTAAGTGGCCTATCTGCGTGGTCCGTATTCCATCCATATCTGGCTAGTCAGCCTCCACGCCCGGCGCTTCTGCCCGTTTGTCAAAGATGAAGCCAAAGGCAGCTACACCCAAGGTGAACCAATCATCCGGAATTATTGGACGACAAGGGTTATCTGCGTTGAGGCCGATTGCAAGCCTGAAGTTGCTGTCACAGTCACGTTACCGGTGCCGGTTGGCGTTCCTGGGGTGCCACCACTGCTATAGATTCCAGTCATTGAGTCGTACCTGGCGGTTCACCTGCCAAAAAGCTGATCGATCATGTTCGAGTGCTGGGAGGTGAGACGAGTGCCGGAAGCAACATCGATATGGCCATGATCCCAGCGATGACATGCAGACCGCTTACATAGGAGCCGCTGGATTGGCGAAGGTAGGCAATGAGCAACGGCCCGAATGCGCTGGCACAACCCCACGCAGTCAGCATCAAGCCATAGATCGGTCCAACATTCTTCGATCCAAAATAATCGGCCGCAAAGGCGGGCATGGTGCCGAACCCTCCGCCGTAGCACATGAGAATGATGAAAGAAACCAAGGTTAAGACTGTTGCCGAAGAGAGACGTGGCAGCATCCAGAACAGCCCCACCTGCACCAGGAACATGGAAACGAATGTCCAGCGCCGAGTGATGGCATCCGAGGTCCAGGCCCAGAAGATTCTGCCCACTGCATTGCCGATGCTCGCGATGCCGACCATGCCTGCGGCAGCAACAGCGCTGACCTTGGCGATTTCCTGGAACATCGGTGATTCCTGCGAGATGAGCGAGATACCCGCCGAGACGTTGAGAAAGAGCAGCACCCAGAGAGCCCACCATTGCCAGGTTTGGAGCGCCTCGCCAAGTGAGTAGTCTTTTTCCGCGCGCTGCTTTGACTGGGTTGCATTGGCAACCCAGCCCGCCGGCTGCCAGCCGTTGGGTGGGTTCTGCATCAAGTAGCCTGTCGCCATGACCACAACAAGATATGAAATGCCCAGATACGCGAACGTTTGCAGAACACCGACACTTTGAATGAGTTTGGTTGCAACGGGAGCAGTGACCAGCGCACCGGCCCCAAATCCGCCCACCGCAACGCCGGTAATAAGGCCCCTTCGGTCGGGGAACCATTTCACCAGCACCGCAATTGGAACGATATAGCCGAATCCCAGTCCGACGCCTCCGATGAGCCCGTAGCTGAGATACAACCACCAGAGCTTATTCGCCGAAAAGCTGGCCAGAAAGACCCCGAGCCCGTACAAAAACCCGCCTGTTCGGATCTGAGAGTATCCGGCAGCCTGCACATCACTTCAGGATCGATGCGAAAGGCACGGTCGGGCTGCACCAAGCCTCGCCTTCGAACCATCTCAATCGACGCCTTCCCGCAAATGCCGCAACTGGACGCGGCGAAGAAGTTGCGCCGCACATCTCTCGAATCGAATTGACAATCCCTTAAGTCGACTTCCACGACATTGCTCTTGCCTTCTCCCTGGCCAGGCACCAGTCGAATTTCGAGAATCTGATCGGCCGACTCGATGATCCCTTCTGTCAGCAGGAATCCGGCCGCTAATTCCATATCATTCCCCGGAGTGCGCATGGTTACTGTCAATGGGGTGTACCCAATGCGGATCTCCAAGGGTTCCTCGGCTGCCAGAGAATCCTGGATAGAGCGGGTTCCGCCGTCTTCCCATTCCGTGACCTGCGTAATTTCGACACTTCGCTCTGGTGTGCGCACCGGGCCAAGCCCTCCTGCTTCAATTTGACGGTGACCCGCCACAACCGATCTGTCAAGGAACATCGAGCTTGAGCATTGCTGAAAATGGGAGTCAACGGATTGCAGGCACTCTCACTGGTAGCATTTGAACAACGCGGTGGCGTTCAGATACAAGGCGTGTTGAAACGTCTCCTGCTCAAGGAAGCGATATGAAGCTGAGGCTCAAAGGGGATTCGTTACGTCTTCGCGTGTCTCAGTCTGAGATGACGCGGCTCATGCAGAGTGGGCGAATAGAAGAGACAATCCATTTCGGCGCGGAATGCGATTCGCGCTTCTCGTATGCGTTGGAGCACACCGAGGCTCCAGAGGAGATCTCTATCCGCTACCTGCCACGGGAAGTTACTGTAGTTCTTTCAACCTTGGCGGCACGCGGATGGGCCGAGGGTGACCAAGTGGGCATTTACCGCGATATCCATGCCGGGAATTGGAAGCTGAGCTTGTCGGTTGAGAAGGACTTCGCCTGTCTGGACGGCAGTGACGAGGACAACAACGATACATTCCCAAATCCAAGAAGCGGGACAGTCTGCAAGGACCCAGGGTCCAATGGTCCCGAAGTGTCGGGGAATAGCGTCACTTAGTTAAGCCCATTCGCATTTGCGGCCTTCAAAAGGGTCATTTTGGGGACCAAAGTGTTTCCTTCAATGACGACTGATCGGATGGCCCAGTCATGAGGAGTACGAACACTGGCACCGCGGTAACGGGCGTTCAAACTGGCTAGGCGCGCTTTCGATGGGCAAGTTTCTTTTCCAAGTACATTTTCGCGTCGGCTTCCGCGATCAACTCTTCCATGGTTTGGCCCCGATGCCATTCAGCAGCCCCAACAGACCCCTCCATATAAATCACGATCGGCTTTTGGCTTCCTTCGTTAATCGTGTATTTTCCAAAGACCCACTTCTGTACGCGTTCAATGTGAGCCTTTGCGCAGAGCAAATTGCCTGGAAGTACGACGATGAACTCATCTCCGCCCCATCGCCCGACGAGGTCACCCGACCGCGAGTTTTGCTTTAACTCCGCTGCAAATTGCTTGAGCAGTTCGTCGCCCGCCAAGTGGCCATATGTGTCATTAATCTTCTTGAACCCGTTTAGATCAATCATCGCGGCACAAAACTCCTGGCCTTGTTCCATATTCGATCGAATTCTCTCTTGAATGCAGCGGCGGTTAGCTACGTTGGTAAGTTGGTCCTTCAGGGCAAGATGCTCGTCCGATTTCAGCTTGGTCTCGTAGGTCGAAACCTCCGCTTTCAACTGCGCGACCAGCTGACGGTTATCCCTGGTCATTTGGTCGACACTGGTCTTGAGTTCTGCCACCCGCTCCGTAATGGAAGACCGAATCTGTTTCAGATCTTGAAGGTCGGCAATCTTTGCCAGGCGACCACTGAGATCGGTGAACTTGCGGGAATAGCCTTCGTCGCGGCTTCCCACAGACTCGGCTGTCTTGGCCAACGCGATGAGCAGTTCCTTCACTTCATCCGCCGGCGCTTTGAAGTGCCCGGATGCGTGCACTCCCCACTCGTTCAGCTGGATTTCGACCAGTTTCTGCGTGCGTTTGACCAATTCAGTGGATGGGTCGGTTGCAAGCCGACGCTCAAGGCCTTGTAAATCTGTTTCGAGCCCCGCACCAATTGGGGGACAGGTTTGAGCTGCAACTTTGCCCATGGCCAGAAGCGCGGCACGATAGCACTCCAACGTTGCGGCGGTGAACTCATCGGTTTCTACTTCAGAACTATGCGCAATCGGATCATCCGAGTTGAGGAACCTTCCAAGAGATATCATTCCGGTGTCTACCTTTCAGGCATCGGCGCATGCATCGCTTCTGCCTTGCAATGTTTATTCCAGGAGGCTACGGTTGCACCTGTCCGTCGCGGCTTCCGGAAGGCTACGCAAGGGACGTTCACAACCTGCTTCTTTGATCTGGTTACTATCGGCACTTCTCTGTTGATTTTCTAGCCAACCGGAGAACGCGAGCAATGACTCGGACTTTGGGTAAAAACGAATGTTTGGCGCAATTACCAGCGAACTTGTGAAATCCCTGACGGCGGGAGTACTGCAGAGCAACCGGAGGGCACGTGCAGCGGTCCACCCGTCCGCACAGTGGTGGGGCGTTACCAGCTAGGTGCAAAGATTACGACCGGTCTTTCCGGATACCTCGATTCTTTCGCCATTACTTCGCTTTCGTGCTACAGTGTTGCAGATGATCAAACGTGCCAAACATCCGTCCTTTTCCCGTCGAGGCGCTCCCCCATCAGGATGCATCACTTCGATTGTCGGCGGTCAATCCAACGATGCAACGTATTCAAATTCCATCGCTTATCGCGTTTTTTTCTTTAGAATCAGAGATTTGGAAAGGGGTAGCGAGAAGTATTCGCTTTAATGCGCCCATGGCTGTTACTCGACGGCAAAAAGAGGTCCTCGACTTTCTGGAGTCTTTTGTGCTCCGCAATGGCTATTCCCCCTCGTTTGAAGAGATTGCGCGAGGGATGGGGCTCAAGAGTCTGGCAACGGTCCATAAGCACATCACGAACCTTGAAAAGAAGGGACTTCTCGACCGGGTGCACAATCGGAGCCGGTCCATTGATGTGCTTCCCCCAGGCACCCGCACCCGATCCAGCGACAGGTTACCTCTCGCTGGCCGCATAGCTGCCGGGCTGCCGGTGGAAGCGGTCGAGTCCCCCGAAAGCATCTCCCTGCACGATGTGGTTGGAAACCGCGACGTGTTCGCCCTTGAAGTGCGCGGAGACTCCATGCGCGACGAGCACATTATCAGTGGAGATTACGTGCTCGTGGAACGCACACGAACTGCTCGTCAGGGCGAGATCGTCGTCGCCCTGGTCCATGGCTCTGAGACCACTTTGAAGCGGTTCTATACCGAGGGAAGCGTCGTGCGGCTGCAGCCGTCCAACATTGAAATGGAAGCAATTTATGTTCCAGCGGCGCAGGTAGCCATTCAGGGCCGCGTCCTTGGCGTCCTGCGAAAGTACAGGTGAGGCTATAGACAAGAGAATTCCTGTAGAAATCTGAGAGGCGCTCTGACCATTCGGTTTAGAGCGCCTCAAGCAATAAGGGCCTATGTGGCGTTACGCGCCAGCTTGCTTCGCTGCAAATTTCCCGATGATGGGCAGTTCAAATTGCTGTCCACCTAAGGCCTTAACAAGGCACATCACCCAGGCCACAAGAATCAGAAGGCCGAATGGGATAAGGAGGATCCATCCGACGATGGGAATGAGCGTAAGCACGACCTGACCTGCAATCGCCGTAATGCACAAGAAAATAGACTGCCAGGCGTGGAAACGAATCAGCCGATTTTGGTTGTAGGGCGCAACCACCAGGAAGATGATCGCCGGGATGAGAGTCACGTAGCATAGACCCGAGGCGGCATTTTCGCTAAGGCCGGCTTGCTGAGCTTCTTCAGGCACGGTATATCCTTTCGGTTTCGAAGATTAACTGCTGGTTCGGCTGCCCCACGCGCGCCCAGGGGGTGAAGGTGTAGGAGAAGCCCCGGCCGCGATTCAGTAGGACGGCGTGGAATTTGGATGAGATAATCAAAACCCCGAACCAGAGAATTGTCAAGCGAGATTTCAGCCTGGCCACGCACTCACAACAATTCAACTAAGACCACCTCACAAAAATGGCCTGATGCTCACCTGTTGGACAATTCCCCCGGGAAGATTCATACATAATTCATGCCGGAAGAAAGGGATAGCTTGCCTTCTATCTTTCGCTGATATATTGTTCTTGCCTGTTTTGCTTTACAGTCCTATGACGCCGCAGCTGCATTGAGGAGCGACACTATGTTCGTGCGCGTCATTGCAACTTGCGGAACCAACCTTGCATTGCTCTCTTCCTGCGGATTATTCGCTGCAGCGCAAACTGTACCTGCGCCAACCGCCTACACCGTCACTGTCACAAATTCGGTTTTTGGCTCGCCTCAGGTCATGAGGATATCAAGACTCGGATCGAAGGCGCTGATTGACCTGGTGAGCCAGGACAAGGTGGTCGACCCCAAAGCGCCTCATACGCGAAGCCTCTACGATCTCGACAAGCACCGCAACCTCTCGTGGTCTTGGCCCGACAGCTCCGCAGGCTGCTCAACAGGAACCTTCTCGGGCGATTGGGGAGATCCCTTTACCGGTGCGGAGGATGTGACCGGCCAGGGCGTTCGGCAAGTGGGCACGGAAACTATCCTGGGAATGCCTGCAAAGATCATGGATGCGACCAGTCCAGCAGCTCACGTCAAAGCGTGGATCGACACCAAGTACGGCATGATCCTTAAGGCGCAAATGAGTCATCCAGGCGGAGAACTTAAAAACGTCATTGAAGTCACGAATATTAGTCTGGCTCCGCCCCCTGCATCGATTTTTGTTTATCCTCCAAGTTGCGCGGCGACTGCCGAGGCCCCACCACCTCCAACCGAGGCGGAACAGATTGCCGCATTGACAGGCGGCAATCCTCAAGACTTTGTAAAGGCCATCTACGGACCCGGCTCCAAGAATTCATGCTCTGTGCTCTTCAGGGTTGTCAAAGCCGGAACCATGGAGCCGATTACTGGTGGGATTCAGGTCGCCGTTGACTTGAAAGTCACATCGGAGCCAACCCCCAGCTACGTCTTCGGCGTTGGAGAAGCGGGGCATGCCACTTTCTCCGGCGGCGCGATCCACGAGATCTTTTCGCAAACCCATAACGGCGTGTTTCGCATTGACAACGCCCATCACAGTTTGAACTGGTGGCCGATTTCGGAAGCCCGGGAAGTTCCGATTCCAACGTTTACTTGCAATGCTTCGCGCCCCAAACGGCGCTGCTCCTCGTGGTCAAGAACCCTGCCAAGATATCGGATGGAGCTGAATTGCTTTGGGTGAAGTCGGGGAAATACGCCACGGTTTCCCGCTGACGAAAGAGCGGGTCCGATGAGCTAATCAATTCTCAGTGTTATCCGTCTCCCCTTGATCGCCAGGCCCCAAGTTATCCGGCTGGCATATACCGCTAAAGTAACTTGAATGAGCCAGAGGTTGAAGCAGAAGTCCGTGCCGCTTTTGCCATTTTCGCTATGAAAGCGAGTGGTTCTGCGAGATACTGGCTATGCCGCCAGATCGCGGTTTATGATCGACTGCAACCGATTCAGGACCATTGAACAGGGACCGTGGGAATCATGGATACCGGGGCGACAGTCACTCAAATCGGCAAGTACCCAATCCTCGGCATTCTCGGCGTTGGAGGCATGGGAGTTGTCTACCGGGGCATGGACAACTCCGTCGGTCGAGAAGTTGCCATCAAGACCCTCACGGAAGCCACTGAAGAACTTCGCCAGCGTTTCCTCCTTGAAGCCCGCTCAGGCGTTTTGAACCATCCAAATATCGTCACAGTCTACGATTTCGGCGAACAGGATGGCCTTCCCTACATCGTAATGGAATATCTCCCCGGAGATTCGCTGGAGAATCTTCTTAAATCCGGACGGCAGTTCTCTCTCATTCAAAAGCTCGAAATGGTTCGGCAACTCTGTCTCGGCCTGGGCTATGCGCACCAGAAGGGCGTCGTCCATCGCGACGTCAAGCCCGCCAACATGATGGTGCTGCCCGACGGAACCATCAAGATAGTCGACTTTGGTGTGGCTCGCCTCGAGAACAAGTCCGGCCACACGCAAACCGGAATGGTCATCGGCACCTTCCATTACATCGCGCCGGAACGGCTTTTGGGCAAAGTCGCTGACGGCCGATCAGACATCTGGTCTGGAGCTTGCATTCTCTACCTCTTGCTCACGGGCCGCCTTCCATTTCCCGGCGACGATCCCGCTACTCTGCACCGGGTCATTCGCGAACCGCATGAGCCTCTCTCTGCGTTGCTCACCAGCTACCCGCATGGCCTTGACCATGTGATCGACCATGGATTGGCAAAAGATCCGGAAGATCGGTACGAGACAGCCGAAGACATGGCTGCCGATATCGAGGCGATCAACGATACACTGAAGCGCGAGCACGTAGCTGAAGTCTTGGGAACATTGCGCCCCCTCATTGAACAGGAGCAGTGGACCAGCGTAAGGCCGGTGTTGCTCGACCTGCAAAAACTCAATCCGCAGCATACCGAGGTCAAGCGCCTGCTTCGCGAAGTTCAGGACAAAGTATCTCGTCAACAAAAATCAGTTCAATGCCGGCAACTTTTGTCTGATGGCGACGAGGCGGTCCTCGCGCAGAAGTATGCTGAAGCGCTTGAAATGTACACCCTGGCTGCCGCGCTCGATCGAACCCATTCCGAGTTGAACGAAAAGATCGAAAACGCGCGCAGATTGAAAGAGAAAGCCGATAAAGTTGCCGCTCTCCTTGAACAATCGCGCGAAGCACGCAAGCGCAGCGATTTCGGCGCCGCCGGCCAACTCATCGAGCAAGCGCTTCAACTCGACGAACGGAACACGGATCTTCGCAATGAACGCGCACGAATTGTCCAGGAGTCTGAACGGGCGTCCAAGGATCGCTCGCGTCGGCAATTCAGCGATACCGCAAAAGATCAACTCAACGCCCGGCAGTTCACTGAAGCGATAAAGAATTTGCGCGCCGCGCTGGAGATTGATCCCACAGACGCAGAGACACAGCAGCTGTACCAGGACGCAGTTGAGCGCCAGGAAGAGCAGAGACGCCGCAAGATTATCGAGCAGATTGTTGCTGAGATCTCCGAGTGCATTGCGTCGGAAGAATTTGATCGCGCACTAACCCTCATCCAGCGCGCCCAGGAGCGCCTCCCTGGCGAAGCGGTGCTGCTTCAGTTGAGAGCCGATGCTGAAGCAAAAAAGCGCGAACAAGCGGCTAAGAAGCTGGTCGAAAAGACGTCTTTGCATGTCTACAACGTTTTTCTAACCAGCCCGCAGGAAGCCCTTACCGCCGTTCACCAGGCTCTCGAACAGATTCCGGGTGAGCCGCGGTTGATGGCTCTGGAAGAGAAAGTTGTCGAGCAGCTCAAGAAGACGAACGCCGGTGAGTTGAAGCTCCAATACCTGAAGCGGGCCCAGGCTTCGATCGACGCAAAGCAATTCGCCGAAGCAACTCAGATTCTGGAAGCCGCAGCCATTGAATGCGGGGAAAGCCCTGAAATTACATCGTTGCTCACTTACGCACAGGAGCGAAAGCGAAGCGTCGAACTTGCCCAGAAAGCAGCCAATGCAACTCGGGAAGCCCAGGCGCACATTGCATCGGGTGATTTTGAAGCAGCAATTGCGGTTCTGCAACCAGTCGCTCGTGAAACCAACGATGCCTCCGTCGAGCAAATGCTCCGGCAGGCAACCAATACCCAGGCCGAGTTTGTGCGGCGCGTCGATGCCGTTGTGACTCGCGTAACCGCACTCAGCGAACAGGACATCGAAAAGGCGTCAGAATTCCTCACAGCCCAGCCTGCAGATATCCAGCGACAACCTCGCGTGCGTGAGCTGAGTGTCAAGATTAATTCCGCAAAAGAGCGGGAGAGGGCCATCTCGCAAGCGATACAGAATTCCGACACCGCGCTCGAGAAGCGTGACCTGCGCAATGGCCTTGTTGAGCTCGAGTCCGGTCAAGCCAACTACCCCGACTCGACGCGGCTCTCCTCGGCGATCGCCGAACACAAGACCAGGCGCGCTCAGATTGCCAATCAACTGCTGACCGCGGCAATTGAATCGGCAACCAAGGCCATTCAGGCAAATGACAGGCCGCGCGCCGCCGAATCACTGAATGCTGTTGCAGATGCCGTCGAGTTTGCGGACTCTGGATTACAAGCAAACGTGAAGCGCCTTGCTAAAGAGGCAGGCGCGCCGCCCCTTCAAAAGCGCGTAGCAGTCCAGCCGGCTCCAGCAGTGCAGCCGACAGCAGTCGCGGTAATTCCTAAAGCAAAATCTGGTTTTCCGATTGGACTGTTGCTGGGCGGCCTTGCAGTCGTCTTGTTAGCGGCTGCTGGTGGCGCTGCCTATTGGTTCCTTCGTCCCGCCCCTGTCATTCCACTGGGCGCCCTCGAACTCAACGCCACGCCTTTTGCTGAGATCGTGAGCATTACGTCCGATAAAGGCAAAGTCGTCGCACTCCCGGCCGGTGATCATTGGACTCCATACCGTCTCGATGACGTTCCGGTGGGTAGATACACAGTTGCCTTCAAGGGACCCGATGGAAATACCCAGCAGCAACAATGCGACGCGACTCAGACTGCGCAGATGTGCACCATCGAAATGAAACCGATCGACGACAGTACGATTGATCAGATCGTCGGAGGGCCACAATGAGCATGAAACGATTCATTCCCATTCTCTGCCTTTCGCTTTTCGCTGCTATGACCCCGGCACAGAATTCGCCTGAACGGCCCCGACAAGGGGCAAAGGACCTTGTTGACAAAGCGAAAACTGAGGACAACGACAGGGTCAGGCAGGTGCAGGACTACTGCGACGCTGCCGATATGGAGCCGAAGAACAAGAAGTATGTCGACACATGCAACAGCAACAGGGCAGGCCTCAACAATGACGACACGGCCAACCTTGCAATTGCCATTCAGGCGTACAAGAACCATGACCTCGACAAAGCAGAAGCCCAGGCCAAGCTCGTCACGACGTATGATCAGAAGCTTTCCGGTCAGGCCCGGTTTCTGCTTGATCGAATCAGGAACGAGAAACTTCTCAATCAGATAAAGGCAGCCTGGGATAAGGGTGACTTCAACTCTGTTTTATCGCTCACGCAAAGCATGACCAACCCTGATCTCAAGGCAGCCGCGAATGTGTACGTCAACGACGTCAATCAATACAACGGATATATCAATCAGGCAAAGGGCATTCAAGGCAGCAATCTCCAGGAGGCAATTCGGCAGCTCAGCTTGGCACAGAACCTCAATCCGAATGGCCCCGGAAATCCCGCCGGAATGATTGCTTCACTGCAAAAACCAACCCAGGTAAAAGCTGCCCCGCCAGCGACAGCCCCTGCTCCCAAGCCCGCGATGGATTCGGCAGCGGAGATTGCCAAAAAGGTCAACAAATTGATGGCCGATGCGCACGATGCTGAGAAGCAAGGTAAGTTGCCCGATGCGCTCAATGATTACCAACTGGTTCTGAAGCTTCAGCCTGCAAATGATGAAGCCCAGAGTAGCGCCAATAAGATTGAGCAGCAAATCAAGAGTGATCCAGCAGCGGCACGCAGCGAACTCGTTTCAGCAATCCGCTATTTTTACCATTCTAAGCTCGACGACGCGCGAAGAGCATTGCTGGATTATCTGGAGTCTCCGCAAACCGCCCAGAACCCAGGCGCGGCAGATTTCTATCTCGGAGCGACCCTGATCGAACGATCGATATTGGTCACACCGCGAGCGCAATGGCAGGGGCCTTCGCCGGAAGCACTGTCCGCCTTTAGAGAAGCCCGTAAAGCCAATTACAACCCCGTGCGTGCGTATATCTCGCCTTCGCTATTGAAGGTCTGGGACTCGACAACTCCTTAGGCTGAAATCCTATTTGCACGGCATGATCACCTGCCCGCGCCGTTCTATTTCTTCGGTCAAGCTGCCGAGTTTACACTGTCATCACTCAAAGTCCTGCGACCGGTGACATTGCTCCGCTGGCGGCAATTCCACCCATCACCCCGCCCAATCCGCCCGCGCCGGGCGATGGTGTGCCAACCTCACCAATGATGCAGGTAAACGAACCCAGGACGATCACTCCGCCATGCACGGTAGGATCCCCGAGCCTGGCCGCAGGCAGGAAATTGATCATCACCCCCGTCGATCCCATGACGATCATGTCCGGCGGGCCAACACAGGTGGCCATGCTGGTCACAGTAGCTGCAGGCAGAAAGTCGATGAGTACAGTGGGAGCGCCCGGTGGAAGGATCGGCCCGCCCACATGAGGCACAAGGACGGTCACCATCGGGCAAACGTGCATATCGGTTACTCGTGCTGCTGGCGGCATCAGTCGCTCTCCTCCATCCGCATCATCTCGATCGATTCTCTTTGCGAGCCTGCCAGGTCATTCAGTACCAATTCGCAAGCCCTTTACAAAAGCCTCGTAGTCCGGTCGCACTGCCCTCAGTTGCAGTTCTAAGGTCGTCAACGTAATAATCCCCACCCAATCCGCAAGTCGCGCGTACGTCTGTGCATGCAACATGATTCCCGCAGATGCTACGTTGTGACGAACAAACAGCAAGTGGGATTCTTCAGCACCAGGAAACGGAGAAGCTTGCGGTCCCGCAAAGTTCACATCTTGCAGGTGTCCACCAATGAGTTTCTTCTGTTTTTCGATGTACTCCAAAAGGCCGCTGTCTGCGCTGAGCTTGTCCTGTCCCACCCCTACGCTCGCAGTCACTGCTCCCGGCCCCATCGGCATCTGCCTGATCCCGAAATCCGCCACATAAATCCAACCCGAAGGAATCGCAGTAACGCTCCATCGACCAACCGCTGGGAAAGCCGTAGCGTTGCCGGGTTGTGCCAATGATTCTGTCAACCGTCACCAGCCATTTCCCGGATGAACTTCTCAACCTTGCTTCAACCCAGGGGATTCAATTCCCTACCCTAAAGTTTTGTGCCCTTGGTGCCATCGTCTGCCTTGTCTGGAGCGGTTGGGGTCGCTGGACTCGGCGTCGAGCCTGCGCTGCCGGAACCAGCTGCTCCGCCACTATTAATCAGCACCATCGTCCCCGAGATCGCAACCCCGGAAGGTCCGATGGTGATAAACCCCCCGGATCCGACCAGGCTCAGCTCCATACCGGCTTGAATCACCACATTCATACCCGCGTTGATATACACCGTGTTGTTGGCGTTCAAGGAATAAGCCGAACCCACTTGTATGCTTTGGTTGGAGCCGACATTCAGCGAATGATTGCTTCCCACCTGCTCGGTCAGATTCGATCCAATGCCGAGATCCGAATTTGAATTGATCTTCTCCACCGAACTGCCCTTGATTTCCCGGTTGTAGTCTCCACCTATCTGCTCCAGTTGGTTGCCGGTAACGATGAGCGAGTCTTTCCCCCCCACAGAGATGCGCCGATCGTTCTCGATCGATTGATCCATGTCCTTCTCAGCATGCAGATAAAGCTGCTCGCTTCCCTTCTTATCCTCAAACCGGAGCTCGTTGGCATTTGGCGCCGAGCCGCCTATGCTGCTCCGCGTCAGCACTCCGGAACGCGTCTTGTTGTCTGGCAATTCGTATGGAGGAGAATTTACTCCGTTGTAAAGCGAACCTGTTATCACCGGATTATCAGGGTCGCCGTTGAGGAACTGAATGACCACCTCGTCTTTGATTCGCGGCCAAAAATGAGCGCCCCACCCGTTGCCGGCCCAACTTTGTGCAACGCGAATCCAGATACTGTCCGCGGTCGATCCCCGTGCGTTCTTCTTATCCCAGAAAAACTGGACCTTGACGCGGCCGTACTTGTCTATGGTAATTTCCTCTCCGTCTTCCCCAACAACCAATGCCGTTTGCGGTCCATAGATCTTGGGCTTCAGCAGCGTCAGCGCGGGCTTAAAGACAATGTCCGAGGACACCGCTGTAAATCGATTTGAGTATTCGCGTCCGAGACCAGAAGTTGTTGCTCGATACGACGGAACCTGATCGGCGTGCAGAGTGATTGCAGTCAGAAGATACTTCCGGTTCCACGCTGCTCGTGGATTGTCCTTCAGGCTAAACGTGTAACCTGCACATAACGACCGCGCATTTGAGCTACCCCGGTACACCTCCGCCGTCGCGTCGGAAGATAGCTCTCGCGTCTCGATAAACAACGTTTCCAGATCCGTTGATGTCTGCGTAACATCATTCGCATACCCCTCGGCACCCGCCGGATACAGATACTGGTCAAATGCGTTCTTTCCAAATGGACTGGTGCTGCTCTTGTCTGGCGCATCGACCCGCGCAAAGTCGATGAAGTTATATTCTGACGTCGAGTGCTTCCCTGAGAGCATGGTCGACGTTGCCGTAAACTCTTCGACGCTCGCTCCGTATGCGCCTTCCGCACCTCGTTCATTCAAGGCATAGGGTACTGTAGCAGACAGTGGGCAATCCTGATAGGCATTCCGCGAATCGCCCAAGACGATCTTGTTGTCCTGATCTGAGTGCTCAAACCAATAGAAAATGCCACTTTCCTCCAATATGCGCGCGACAAAATGAAAATCAGACTCAGAATACTGGGTGCAATAATCAAGCGGCTTGTAGGAACCGCTGGTTTGGTCCGAAATTGACAATCCGTATTCACCGATCACTGTCTTGGCAATGTCGAGAACTGTCTTGCTCTGAAAAACACGGCAATTGGCGCTCAGTGTCAGCTGCCACATGGATGGAACGATGCGAGCCCTGTAGACGTCGAACTCCGGATCTCCGGCGCACTGCTCAAACGAAGCAACAATGCCGCTGATCCATCGCGATCCCTGCACATCGTTCAGAGCGATTGCCACTGACACTTTTGAACCAATAATCGCCTTGGGGTCGATCGTGGTATCGACGGTTGCCAGCAATTCAACATGGTATTCAAACAGGCGCGAGATTCCTTCCGCACCATCCAGCGACTCAATCAGCAGTGCGTCCTTGCCCAATGGGCTTGAAAACTGCATCAACCGGTCTGTTTGCTTCGGGCTTGGCATGCCGACTCCGCCTGTCTCTCTCGCTTCTGTCCAGAACTTTCCATTCCCCTGCTGCCGAAAAACGTTGCCCGCGCTATGAACTCATATCCCACGTATAGGTCAGAGCGCCGTCCTTCACTGAGATGGTCACGCGATCTGCTTTCTCTCCTCCGGCAAGCTGGGTCAGAATCTGTCGCGATAGCTCCGGCAGCATCGTATTGGACAATATGTTGTCCACATTTCTGGCTCCGCTTTCAACCTCAGTACAACGACCAGCAATCTCATTCAACAAAACGGCGTCGTACACAAGTCGGACTTTGTGCGTTTCCAACAAACGCTTCTGAATCTTGCCGAGCTTCAACCGGATGATCTGCTTGAGTGCCTCATCTCGCACCGGGAAGTAGGGTATGATCAGCAGCCTGCCCAGGAAGGCCGGCTTGAATATCTTGTTCAATTCCGGCTTCAGCGCAGTCAACATGCCTGCACTGTCCGGCATTGTTTCGGGGTCTGCGCAGAGTTTCATCAACGTGTCGGTTGCCGCATTGCTCGTCAGAAGAATGATCGTGTTCCTGAAGTCAATCTCCCTGCCTTCTCCATCCTCCATCCTGCCCTTGTCAAACACCTGGAAGAAAAGTTCCAGCACGTCGGGATGCGCTTTCTCGACTTCATCCAGCAGGACAACCGAATAGGGCCTGCGCCGCACGGCCTCGGTCAACACACCGCCTTCACCATAGCCCACATATCCCGGGGGTGATCCCTTCAGAGTTGAGACAGTATGAGACTCCTGGAATTCAGACATGTTGATGGTGATCATGTTTCGTTCGCCACCGTATAACACATCGGCAAGTGCAATGGCAGTCTCGGTCTTGCCAACTCCGCTGGGGCCGACCAGTAGAAATACCCCAACCGGCTTCACTGGATCGTCCATGTTGGCACGCGAAGTCAGGATGCGCTGCGCGATCGCGGACAGTGCATGGTCCTGCCCAATCACACGCTTCTTCAAGTGATCATCGAGCGTAAGCACGGTCTCAATCTCATTGCGCACCATCTTGCCGAGCGGGATTCCCGTCCATGCTGAAATCACCTCGCCCACAATCTGTGCGTCTACTGAGACCCGCATCATCCCTCGCTCACCCTGTAGCTTTTCAAGCTCTGCCTCAACCTTTTTGAGTTCGGCCTGTACTTCGACCTCCTTGCCTTCTTCCTCAGCGCCCTTCTTCTCAGCGGACTCGAGGCTCTCCTGCAGTTTGCGGATCTTCTCGATGAGCCCTTTTTCTTTTTCCCATTGCTCTTTGAGAACCGCCTCCTCTTCCTTCGCTGCGGCTATCTGACTTTCGATCAGTTCCAGCTTCTCCGCGTGGTCCGCGCCGATCTTTGTCTCCCGCCCAAGCACCCGTTTTTGCACTTCAAGTGCGTCCAGTTGCCGCTGAATATCCTCGAGCCTTGGAGGTGTTGAGTTCTGCCCCAACGATAGCCGCGCGCAGGCCGTATCAAGAACGGATACCGCCTTGTCCGGTAATTGCCTGCCCGCAATATAGCGGTGCGACAGTCGAACCGTTGCTGTAACGGCTTCGTCCAGAATGCGCAGGTTGTGATGCTTTTCGAGCGATCCCACAATGCCCCGCAGCATTGTGCAGGCCACATCCTCCGTCGGCTCCTCAACCTTGACAACTTGGAACCTTCTTGCAAGCGCAGGATCTTTTTCGAAGTATTTTTTGTATTCCGACCAAGTGGTCGCTGCGATGGTGCGCAGTTCCCCGCGCGCGAGTGCGGGTTTAAGCAGATTGGCGGCGTCGTTCTGTCCGGCCTGTCCGCCGGCCCCGATCATCGTATGAGCTTCGTCAATAAAGAGAATGATCTTCTCGGTCGAGGATTTCACTTCCTTGATCAACCCCTTCAGCCGATTCTCAAACTCTCCCTTCACCCCGGCTCCCGCTTGAAGCAGCGCCAGGTCAAGGCTGTGTATATGAATCCCCTGCAATGCCGGCGGTACGTCGCCGCTCACAACGCGGTTCGCAAAGCCCTCTACCACTGCCGTCTTTCCAACGCCCGCCTCACCCGTCAGAATTGGATTGTTCTGCCGCCGCCTCATCAGAATGTCTATCATCTGGCGAACTTCCTGGTCGCGCCCCAGAACCGGGTCAATCTTCCCCGCCTTCGCATTCGCGGTGAGGTTCACGGTGTACTGATCAAGGTGCGGAGTCTTCCCTTTCGAGGCTGAAGGAGCAGTATCCTCTCCGACGTCATCCTCGTCGGTCGCAGCACCCCCTTCAGCCAGCCTCGTGTGTGCTTCCTTTGAAGTGGCCACAATCTCGTAGAAGCTGCTCCGCAGTCCATCTACGGGGATCACCTGCAGTTCCCTGCTGATGTCCTTCACCATCCGGGCCAGCTCATCGTGCCCTAACAAGGCAAGCAGCGTAAAACCCGTGCGAATATTCCCAGCATTAAAGTCGATGCTCGCGACAGTCCATGCCTCTGAAAGCATCTTCACCACGGCGGGGCTGAAGGCCGGCGAGCGTGCATTGCCGCTCTTCAGATTGTCCAGACTCCGTTCCAGCTCTTTCGTCAATCTCGAACGGTCAACGCCAAAATGCTTCAGGATAGCAGCGACGTCGTTGTCGGTGCTATCCAATGCTTTGAACAAATAATGTTCAACCTCAATGTCGTAGTGGGTCCGCGAAACGCACAAGCCGGCCGAGGCCTCAAGCGCGCGCCGTGTCGTGTCGTTCAACTTCTCAATGAGTGCTTTCAGGTTTGTACTCATAACCTTCATTCTCCTCGTCGTTGCGGATCCCTCATTGCACCAGGTAAGTCGCATCCGCGGGATCCCGCCCCAGCGGCTTCGTTTTTAACCAGCTCACCAGCCCTAATTGTGGACGCACGGCCCCGCCAGCTCCTAGCTCACATGCAGGCGCATCCTCCCGTGCCAGCACAAGTTGAACCTCTGTCTCATAACTTCCATTCGAGTAAAACTTCAACCAGGCCACGAGCTCGTGATAGGCCTCCTGCCCCGGCAGAAACTTCAGGTATTGCTCAAATCGCATCGGGCCGAGTGATATCCGAATGCGCCCGTGATGGTCCCACACCTCATCCCCAGCCACAACTCCGACACCGAGCCGTTCATTCGCTCCACCAAGGCCGCTAAAGCAGGTTTGATTCTCCGCGCTCAACTTGCGCCAGGCACCCGCAAATTGGTGAACCTGGACACCCACGCCAAAGTAGTCCTCAAGAATCTGTTGCAGTGAGGCTGCCGACCGCACGTGGCGCGCCAGAAGAGCTGCATAATTCAAGTAGGCTGCGTCTGGAACTCCGCCTCGGTTGCGCAAGCCCTCGGTACCAAGTCCCAACAAGTCCAATATGCGCGTGGAAAGCCGGTCCTGCCTGGTTCTTTCGTACTCAATAAAAAAGCGGTACTTCTCCCAGCCTCTGTAAAAGAAAGAAATCATGCGATGGTTGAAGATATTCAAGAAATCTTCCATCGCGTAATCTTTCTCCCGAGCTCGCTCAATCAAGAACTCGGTATAGGGAGCAGGCATCACGGAGATTGCGGCACATAGCCCCATAAACTCCACGGTCATGCTCACCTGACCGTTTTCCAGGCGCTTCAGTTCGTGAAGTTCGCTGGGCGGGAATCCGAGCGATGTCCTCGATGAAAAGCGAATCGTCTCACCCTGGGGTGTAACGAAATAGCCAACTGGCTTTAGATCGCGCTCCATCCTCTGCAGCATGCGCACAGCCTGAAAGAAGTGCACTCGAAATGGCTCTTCGTCCAGCATCTTGCGAAGATTCTCAAACTCGAGTCCTTCTTTGATGATGCTCGTCTGCCCAGTTAAAGCAATGCTTGGGTCCCAGCTCTCGGCGGCCATTTTCCCAGCGCCTCCTTTCGTAGACTGCTTCGAGCAGTGAGCTGCGAGAAGCTGTTCATCGATGCATAGCTGGCGAGAAATCGGTCGAGTATTGCAGCGAACAGATACAAGCCGCTGCCCGCAAACTGCTGCTCGTCAAACTCCATCTCCACCTGCGTTCCCCTCGCGGGAATCAGTCCGTAGGCCGAGTCCACCAATGCAAAGTTAGGGGAAGAGTTCATCCGCAGAATCGATCCAACCTGGTTTTCGCTCGCCGTTGAATCCGTCATGTTATGCAGGCGAAGGATCTCCTGCATCGCAGCGCGGCCCTCCTCGTTGAGCGAAAGATAGTTCAAGGAGAGCAGCGAAATCAGTCGCCAGAAATACCCTTGCCCTCCTGGTGGATTCACGCTTGCCGTTGGACGCCGAAGCGCCGTAACCGTTTTTACTGCGGCAAACCCCGGCGCTTCAAAGTCTCCGGCTTCGCTCCCGAATTGCAAGCGGGACGGCAGGTCGAAGTTGCTGCAAAGAGCCCGCACCATCAACACGTCTGCTTCGGGATCTTTGAAATTACCGGTCAGGTCAACAACGGAAATAGTCATCGTCGAGGGCTCGCGTTCGCCAAACTCATTCAGGTGGCGAGTCGCAACCCAGAATGCAAGATCTTCGCGGTCCCGCGTCTGATGCCGGTACGCATGCATCGGCTCCAGCACTACGGATTGGCGCAATCTTGGGTTTGTCGCTACTGCCTCTTCAATACTGAAAATCTCCATCACCGGCGAATGGCGATGATCCGGAACGATCGTGTAGTGATCCCGTGTCTGGTTCAAAAGAATCGGTTCCGACATCTGCGGGAACAGATTGATCGCCGGCGAGCATCCCAGCTTGAATGTCCGCTCGTTTACCCCAAGCTCCAAAACCTGCTGCCGTTCCGCCCGTTCAAAACTCGAAAACAGGAATACGATCTCGGCTTCCTCGCCAAAGCCAGCCTCCGCCAACGGTTCAAGCCCTTCAAGATCGAAAAACAAAAACTTCTCTGGAAGCGCAAAATACTCCTGAAGAAGCCGATGACCATCCATTGACCGGCGCACGAACGGCAGCAGGCTCTCATCGGCATCGAACCCGGCCATGCGAAGCCGCTCAGGCTCGAACGCAATCAGCCGCTTTTCATCCTTTGGATCGCGAAGCTGAATCTCGATACATTTCTCTGAGAAAAGCTCATAGAGCGAATACACCACGCTTGCATCTCCGGCCAGATGAAAGCGCAGCCTGGAAAGCGGGAGCCCTGCGAAGACAACATCCTTCTGGCACCGCAGCCGCAAACGGGCTGCCGCCACAGCCTGCACCCCGCCAGTGCCCCGCGGTGGCCGCTGCATCCGCTCCGGTTGCCGCCACTCCGCAGCCACAACCGAAAATGGCCAAAGATCGACGTCATACGCAGTTTGAAAGCGGCAAGGCAACCCATCCACTGTCACCTTGGAAACAAGCTGTGTCCCTCGCGGGATCCGCATCCCTGCTGTCTTCTTTCCCTGCGCAGGATCCGGCTGGCATTCCACAATCGTCATCGAGGGCGTTGGACGAAGATACCCCGGATGAATCACCCTGGTCAGCGATTCGCAAATCTCGGGAAAATCGTCATCGATTCTGCGATGAATTCTGGCGGCAAGAAAAGCGAATCCCTCCAGCAGTCGATTCACATGCGGGTCATCGCAGCGATCCGGGTCGAGTAAAAGCCTTCCCGCTACCTTGGGATACTTGCGCGCAAATTCTCCACCCATCTGGTGCAGATAGGTCAATTCGCGCTCATAG
>OBLT010000375.1_pt1 | contig 29950 bp, 22 predicted proteins | sample 1518721 | NCBI WGS metagenome assembly OBLT01 (sample SAMEA3539307, study PRJEB22396) | soil metagenome | biome: tundra; feature: field; material: soil | place: USA | collected 2010-05 | depth 0.15 m | reverse complement strand
GTTTGCCCTCGGGCCGCGCGACGTCCGCGCGAAACCCGCGCTCGAGTCGCACGGCGAATCGGTGCAAGTCGCGAAACACGGCCCCCGCCGCGATGGAAGGAAGCTGATCCGCATCGCCCAGGAGAACCAGCAAGGCACCGCCCGGCAACGCGGCCAGCAGCTTGTCCATGAGCACGAGATCGATCATGGACGACTCGTCGACGATGACGGCACGGAAGGGCAAGGGATCGCGCGCCGCCGTCAGGATGCCGCCCGGCCCACGCCGAGCGCCGAGCAATCGGTGTAGGGTTTGCGCCTTGGGGCAGTCGTCTATCAAGGAGCGGTCGCTCGGAGCGGGATTCTCCAGTGCCGCTAGCCGAATGCGGAAATCGTCCTCGAGGCGGCTCGCTGCTTTGCCCGTGGGGGCGCACAGGGCGATGTCCGCGGGTGCAAGGCCGAGGCGAATAAGGCAGCGCACGAGCGCCAGCGCTGTGGTTGTCTTGCCTGTGCCTGGGCCGCCCGAGATCACCCCGAGAGAGCGTGCAAGCGCGTACGCCACCGCGCCCTTCTGCTCGTCGCTGGGCGCGGCTGCGCCGTGCGCGGCGACCTGGTCGAGCGCGCGTGCGATGGCCGCAGCGGAAAAGGGTGCGGCCTGTGCGAACATGGCGGCCAGATGCGACGCCACCCGGGTTTCACAGCCATGGGCCCGCTGTGTGTAGAGGTGTCTTCCGTCGAGGACGAAAGGCGCGTGGGCGGGCGGTGACTGAACGAGGTCGGGCAGTTTGGCTAGGAGCTGGCGATCGCCTGCCGAGGTGGCAAGGCGGGTGCTACCGAGGGACTGCGCCACCAGCAGGCGGCCCACCAGCACCATGAAGGCATCGCGCTCGTCCGGCGCAAGATCGCGGGCAAGCTGGGCCACCTGCCAAGCCAGATAGGCACCGCTCTCGTCGAGGTCATTTTGGCGCGCGAGCTCGAGCAGGGCCGCGGGGTACGCTGGCCGCACGGCGATGCCCTGGCGGGCGGTGCCCGTGGGCAAGAGAATGGGCAAACCTGGCCGCTTCATCGCGAAAGCCCCCAAAACTGCTGCCCAAGCATGTCCGCCTCCCAGGACAGAATGTCGTCCCAGGTCGGCTGCAAGAAATGGATCCCAACCGAGTCGTCCGCGCTCTTGTCGGCGTCGCTGTTGTCGGCTTCGCGCCGGCTGCCCAGGCCGCGCAGGAAACAGAAGACTACGCCGCCAAAGCGTCGCCCATAGTCGGTGGGCGTGCGGATGCCACACAAGCGCAGGGCCGCGATGGTGTAGATGCGCGCCTGCACGTCGTAGTTCTGCTGGCAATGCCTAGCCAGCGTGTCCCCGTCGAACCTCGGCAGGGGGTCGCTCTTCCAATCGCACACGAAAACGCGGCCATCGTGTTCGAAGAGAAGATCCACGAAACCCTTCACCACGCCGCGCTCGACGGTCCAAGTGCCGGCCTGCGGTCGTGACAGGAGCGGATGCGAAGACTCGGGTATAGGAAACAGGAATTCCACTTCGCGCAGGGCCACTGGCGCGGACGCCAGTCCGGCGATGACTGAGCCGGCCAGTCGCACCGGCGCCGTGTAGGCCCGGTGCACGAGCCGCGCGGCCAGGGGAACGTGGGCGGCAGGTCGCGCGTGCCGCTTGCCCATCTTTTCAAGCAAGCGTGCGACGGAAGGCCTGGCGTACCAGTCGGCGAAATTGGGCGTGCTCGCTAGATCGGCGAGCGCGACCGTGGCCAGGATGTCGTGCAGGAAGATGCCGGTCTCGGCGCCGCCCGGCAACTCTTCATTGTCGGCCTCACGGTTGCCTTCGTCGTTGCCGTTGCCCAGCGCGAGCTCGCTCGCCAGACGCGGGTCGGTCTCGACGGCGGTGAATTCCCCGCGCGCGTGCTTGACTGCGGTGTAGGAGGTCACTGCGAAGCCACTGCGCTGGGCCTTGATGGCGACCAGGTCGTCGGGCTCGCGGGCTGACGCGAACGCTTGCGGCAAGAGCGCGGCTTGCAAAGCCGCACCCGCAAGGACGACCGCGCGCCCGCGAAGGGGATCGATGGGGCAGATGCGCACGCTGAAATGGCGGCACGCGCGTTCGTGTCGTTGGCCGAGAATGTCGTCGAGGCGCTGGTTCGCGCGCCGATAGGGTCCTTTGAGGCTTCTGAGCTCGCGCGGGTAGTGCGGCAGGTACAGACGGTAGCGGGCGCGGGTCAAGGCCACGTAGAGCAGGCGACTGCGCTCGTCTTCTGTCTCTCGATCGTAGAGGCGCTCGGCGGTGGCGTCGAGCCGGCCCACGTGCAGCACGCGCTGACCGCCCTCGTGCAGGACGTGCACGGGTGACCCGGACGTCCTTTCGCCCGTGCCGCCGTAGACGAACACGATGTCAGCTTCCAGTCCCTTGGCTTTGTGAACGGTCAGGATCTGGACCGCGTCCTTATCGGTCTCCAGGCGCTGCAAATCGCCTTCGCGGCTGGGCGGTTTCTGCGTGCCGCGAACGAAGGCATCCAGCACATCCGCCAGCTCGGGCAGCGACGCGTGCGAGCGCGCCCATTCCGCCTGCAACACCTCCAGCACATGCGTGATGTTGGTCAGGGTGCGCTCGCTGGTGTGGGCGAAGACCTCGCGGCGAACGATGCCGCTGTCGTCGATCATGGACGCGAACAGGGCCGGGACGTCGCCCTTGCGGGCCAGGTCGGCGAATCGGTGAAGCAACCGCACCGGCTCGGCGGCTTGGCCGAGATCCAGGCACGCGGCCGCGCCGGTCACGTCCAGGTCGAAAAATCCCGTGAGCAACGCTCGCGCGCGCAGGCTGCGATCCTCGGGGTTGGCCACGGCGCGCAAAACCACGAGCACCTCGGCGGCCTCGGACGATTCGAAAAGGTTGCCGAGCTTGTAGAACGCGAAGGGTATGGAGGCATCGGCGAGCGCGCGTCCGATGGCGTGGCTTTCGGCGTTGGTGAAAGTCAGGATGAACACATCGCGGGCACGCAGCCTACGGTCGCCGTCCCAGTTGCCGCGCAGGCGGAGCGGGCTTGCCGGGTCGAGAAGGACGCGCAGCTCCTCGACGATGGCGGTTTGGACCGTGGCACGCGCGGTGGGCGCGCGCACCGGCTGTCCTTCGTTTGCGTTTGCGCTTGCGCTTGCAACATCGAACACGACAACGGGCGCTGCCATGGCAGGGGATTCGTCCAACAATCGCAGGTCGGAACGACCGCAGCGTACCGGCCGGTCGTAGGTGATGCCACTGTCACGCCAGAAGAATTCCGCACTCTGGTCGAAGATCAGATTGGTGGCCTCGACCATGTCGGCCGTCGAACGGAAGTTGCGATCGAGCACCAGGAGACTAGCCCCTGCGGCCTGCAAGGCCAGACTCGCCTTCAGGTAGGCGTGCACGTCCGCGCCGCGGAATCCGTAGATGGCTTGCTTGGGATCGCCGATCACGGTCAGCGCGTGCTCGCCCGGCGATTCGACGAAAATGCGGCGGAAGATCGACCACTGGGTTTCGTCGGTGTCCTGAAACTCGTCGATGAGGGCGTGGCGATAGCGGCGGCGCAGGGCCTGGAGAAGCTCGTCGCCGGCGGGGCCTGGATCGGCCAGCGCCTTGGCCACCAGGTACAGCATGTCGGAAAAGTCGAACAACCCCGCCTTGCGTTTGCGGCCCGCAGCGCGCTCGCGGATGATTGGAGAAAGGCGCTCGGCCAAGTAGGCTTCAAGGGGAACGATGGCCTCCTTGAGCTCGCGAACCGATGCCGCGAGCACGGCCAGACTCGCATCCGCAGGCGCAGCGGGGAGTCTTTCCAGCACGAAGGCAAGTCCATCTTGCATGCGGCGCTCGCTGGCGAACTTCTGCATGGCGGCGGCCAGCAGGCGCACGGGGTTTTCAGCGCACGCCGCGACGATCTCGGAGGCGCGGGCCAGTCGGGCGACGACGGACTTGATCGATGGGTGCTTGACCTTAGCCAGCTTGAGACGCCGCTTGAGCTCCTCGTCCTCGGCCACGATCGGCCGCCACGCCGCCATGGCCGCGACCAGGCGAGCCTGGTCGAAGTGCGTGCGCAGCGGTGTGGTCTTCTCGGCGTCGCAATCGCGCAGCAGTTTTTCCAGGGCGGCAATGGATCGGCCGCTGGTCAGCCAGCCCTCGATGCCGGCGGCAAGATCGCTATCTTTGGCGACGTCGGTTCGCAAGACCTCGTGGAAGGCATGGCCGAAGGCAGCCTCCTCGCCGATCAGCTCCTCGTCGAAGAAGCGACCCTGGACGAAGGCGTGCTCGCGCAGGACGCGTTGACAGAAGCCGTGGATGGTGAAGATGCTGGCGCGGTCGAAGGCCAACAAAGCCTCGGCAAGGAGTTTCTTCGCCTTGTCGTCGATGAGCCAACTCGCGCTGGCCGGCGCGCGTGTCGCCTCGATGGCCTTGGGGTCGTCCGCGTGCAAGTCCGCCAGTCGGGCGATGAGCGCGCGCAAGCGGATGACCAATTCGGCCGTGGCCTTCTCCGTGAAGGTGACGACCAGGATCTCCTCGCACCCGAGACCGTGGGTTAGGATGAGGTCGACGAATAGGTGTTCGAGAAGGAAGGTCTTGCCTGTGCCAGCCGAGGATTCCACAACGTGGTGGCCGCGACCGAGCCGTTCAAGCTCCGCTGGCCGCGGATAGCGCGGGGACTGGCTCACGCGCTCTCCTGCAGCGCCAGCTCGAAGAACAGGCCGAAGCGCGAACGGACCATGCTCTCGGCCTCCGGCGCAGTCGGTGGGGCGTAGCGGTCGAAGACTCTCGGCACCGGGCCTTGCAGCGAGCTCATGCTCCGACCCTTGCCCTCCGCTTCCGAGCACAGCTCGTCGATCTCGTCGAGCAGAGGAGTCTTCTTGCGCTGGCTCGCCAGCACGGCTTCGTGGGGCAGAAGGTAGGGGTGCACCCCCGTGGCCGCGCCGTCCACGTCGAGCGCGCCGGTCAATAGATCGGCACACAGCCGCGCCAGGTAGCCGCGCGCGCGATCGCGTGCGAGCGGACCGAATCCCAGCGTATGCACCTTGCCCTGCCCGTCGTGGTTGTAAAAAAGGGCGCCACGGTGGCCGGGACAGGCTGCTTCGCCGCCCGCCGCGGCCAGCACCACGTAGTCGAGGAAGGCCCACAGATCTTCCCGGCACATATTCGCGCCCGAGATCCCGGTTCGGCAGGTGAAGCTCAAGGTGGCGCTGCCAGCCGCGTCCGACCTCGCGCAAAGCCTCGTCTCCCCACCGATGCGGACATGGAGGACCGGCGTGCCCGCGGGGCCGGGCAAGGAGATGTCGAAGCCGGGGGCTGGACAGTAGATGATGCCGGCAGCGGTTCCCTGTGCCCCCTGCGCTAGCCCCTGCCCCACTTGTTTCACCAGCCGGACCACGCGGCACTCGGCGCGCCCGGATCCCAGGATCTCGGGCATCGCCTTTTGCCAGGTGTGCAGGAGCTCGGTTTCGAATTGCGTGCCCGCGCAGCGGAACAATCCAGTGGGAGATTGTCCGCCGAGCTCCGCGTGGCTGGCTCGGCGTTGGTAGGCGGTGAGAAGGTCCTGCCAAGGCGGCGTCGCCTGCGCGGCGACGAGAGCGTCGGTCATGCTAGCGCGCAGAAGCCAAGATGACCCGCGCCTGTCCATGTCGAAAAGCTCGTCCTCGACATCGGCCAGCGCCCGATCGTCGTCGTCGTGCATGCCTAGACGAAAGCGCGCCGAACCCTGCAAGGGATCTTCGAGAAAGCGGCGAAGCGTGGACAGGGGAATAACCAGCTCGTCGCGGGCATGGTTCGCCGTCTGCGCCTTGGCGGGCGGCGTGGGCGTGGTCCTTGCCGAAAGCTCGCCCCTGGCCATGGCCGCGCCCAGCTCCTTGGCATGGTGCTCGCTCTCGGCGGCGGGCAGGACCACCCGGCGCTGGGCGATGTCGTCGTAGCGGCGCAGGCTGGGGCGCGCCTTGGCGTCGTCGCCAAACAGCAATGCCAGCGCGGCCGGGTCGAGGTAGCCCTGGCCAAGGATGGTGCGCAATTCGAGCAGCACGGGCGAGGCGGGCAGCTCGTCGCCCGTAATCTCGTCGCGCGCGACGTAGGAGAGCGTGACGTGATCGCGCGCCGAAAGCAGGGTTTCGAGGAACATGTACAGATCCTGCTCGCGGCGATCGACGTCGCCCGCCCTGCGTCTGTCCGCGCGCAGGTCGAGCTCGTGGCGACCGGCGGGGCGCGGAAATGCGTCTTGACCCAGGCCGAGCACGAACACGGCGCGGAATGGAATCGCGCGCATGGGAACGAACGAGGCAACGGTCACGCCGGTCGATAGATAGTGGCCGCGACTCGCCGGCGTGGCGGACAAGGCACGCTCGGACAACTCGGCCGCCACGCGATAGGAAACCTGCTGCCGGTCAAGACCGATATCCGAAAGACCCGCGAGCTCGGCGAGGAAATGGGCGATCACGGCCTTGCCCGCGCGGTCGTCCTCGTCGAGCACTAGATAGGATTCGACGAGGCCACGGATGAAATCGAGCCACTCGCCGAGAGGAAATTCGGGCAATGGAGATCCGGGCGTCTTGTCGCCGCCCGAGGCGAAGCGTGCGTCGGCGATGAGTGAACGCACGAGTAGACCGAAGCCCAGGCATTCCTCGTCGGCACTGTCGATGGCGGGGCCAGGCAGATAGTTTTCCCCGGCCAAGTCCACGGGCTCGATCTCGTCGGAGCCGAAGGTGTCGCAGAGCGCGCCGAGAGCCAATCGGCGCAGCCCCTGATCCCAAGTGAAGAGATCGCGCGTGACGTAGGATCCGCGTAGGTCGCCGCGATCCGCGCCGCGCACGATGCCGAGCCCGTGCGCGAGCTTCCGCCAGGTCTCGGGCGCAGCCTTGGGAAACCTGGCCATGAGACAGGGATGGGTGATGAGCGGTAGGAATTCCTTGCGCGTGAAGGTCGAGAAGGGCAGGCGGAGCAGAAGCGTGATGGCTTCGGCCACGCGATGGGCGCTGGCGGCTGGCAGATCCGCCACGCTGTGGGGCAGATCGCAGCTCTCGCCGAAAACCGCCGAGAGCTGGGACAGATACAGCTCCTTGCTGGCCTCGGGCACGATCACGGCCAGGTCGCACAGGCGCAGGGACGGATCCTTGCGCGCGAGATTCCAGATCTCCGCTGCGACCACTTCCAGCTCGCGCCGCAGCGACGGGCAGGGCAGCACGCGCAGGCTGCCGTCGGGTTCGGTTAGGCCCGCGGTGGGGTCGGGCACTCGCCGGTTCACGATGTCGTCCTGCAGACGACGCAGCAGCGGTGCACCTTCCTGCGCGGGATCGGGGAAACGTGCGTCCACGGTGGCGCCTTCACAGGCGGCGAGCAGACGCAGGTTTTCCCGGCCCGGCCGCGCCCAGCGGCGAAGAGCCGGCTGCTCCTCGCGCGCAAGCCCAAAGGGATCGTCGGCCGAAGGATCCGGTTTGGCCAGGAGCTCATGCGCGGCTTCGCGGCACGGGCTCAGGGTGTAGACGTGGACCGTCGCTGCGCGCGCCAGTGTCGCCAACATGCGGTGGTAAGCGGTCGCGATGTAGGAAAGGCCGAACACGTGCACGGTCCTGCCGGCGAAGGGCGGCGGCCTTTTGGCCATGGCCTCGTCCCACAGGACGACGAGCGGCAGATGGCGAAGGCCACTGACGGAGGCCAGCCGGGCCAGGCGTCCACCCGGGCCGAAGACGGCCCGCCAAAGCACTCGTTGCCAGGAAGCTGCTGCCATGCCGGGCTCGCTGTCGGCGTCGCTCGCCCACGCGCCGAGCATCTCGGGGCGCGACCCTGCGTATTCGTCGAAGAGCTGGGCCAGCAAAGTCGCCAGCTGGCAGCGGCGGCGGTCGAGCGCGTCGCGGTCGCCGTCTGCCGCCGCCAGGTAGGCGCGCACGTGGGCCAGGGATGGCTCGGCCAGGAAGGTGTCGTCGTGCAGGAGTGCCAGTAGGTGGCCCTCCACATGCGACGTCTCGGCAACTCTGGCGTCGGAAACCGCGCTCTCGGCGATGCCGGCCAGGAACTTACGCAGAAAGGTCGTTTCCAGATTGGCGGCGATTCCACAGCGCTCGGCGACCTTGAGGCGAAGGAAGGTCTCCACGTTGCGGTTGGGCACCACCACGTAAACCGGCGCCAGTGGACCCATGCGCGCACGCTCGTCCGCGAGGTTCTGCACGAAGGCTTCCAGCAGCACCTCGGTGCGATGGGATGTGCAGACGCGAATCACGGGGCGCAGAATACCCCGCGCCAGGGGCATGCGTTCTGCTGATTTCGCCGGCGGTTTCCGACCTTCGATCCGACGGAAAACGCACAACGAATTGCGCAAAAAGCGCTAGATGAGTGTTAGCAATCAGCAGCCGAGTTGAAAGGAAGTTCACGATGCAGCACATGTCGAAGTCGCTTCTGGTCGCTCTTGCCATCGCCCCCGCCGGCGCCTGCGCCAAGAGCCCACCGGATCCTTGGGCCCATGACACCAGCGTCGACCCGGGCTACCACGTGGTGAACAACCAAGTCCTCGACAAGACCGGCGCGGTTCACTATTTCCACGGCGTAGCCCGTCCCTCACTCGAGTGGTCGGCCTCGGGCGAGAACATCTCGATCGGGGATTTCAAGAACATGGCGAGCTGGAAAGTCAACGCGGTTCGCATCGCGCTCAACCAGGACTCGTGGCTCTTCGGTACTAACCCGAAAACGTACCAGGAGACCGTGGTGCAGGCGGTGGAATGGGCCAAGCAAGCGGGATTCGACGTCATCCTGGACTTACACTGGTCGGATCAGGGGCAGCTGGGCACGGCCAGCCCCGGGCAACAAAAAATGCCCGACGTGAACTCCATCACCTTCTGGAAGAGCGTGGCCGACTTCTACAAGGACGATGGCCGCGTGCTGTTCGAGCTCTACAACGAGCCGCACGACGTCTCGTGGGATGTTTGGCTTAACGGCGGCGATGCCGGTGGATTCACGGCGGTGGGCATGCAGCAGCTCTACGATGCCGTTAGGTCCACTGGCGCGAACAACATCGTGATCGCGGGTGGTCTCGATTGGGCCTACGACCTCTCCGGCGTGGCCAACCACCGCATCCAGGGCGACAACATCATGTACGCCACGCACCCGTACAGCAAGGGCAACTGGAAGCCCGTCTCCGGCTTCGACGCCAAGTGGGGCTTCCTCACCGCCACCGCGCCGGTGATCGTGAGCGAGTTCGGTGACAACGTGGCCGAGTGCACGACCGACTACTCGGACGCGGTCATCACGTACGCCGACCGGGTTGGCGCTTCGTGGACCGGATGGGCCTGGTACCCCGGGGGCTGCACTTTCCCATCGCTGATCGCCGATTGGACAGGCACGCCGACGGCGATGGGCGCAGTCGTCAAGTCCGCGCTAGCGCGCTACTCCGCGCAGGGCATGCCCATCACCGAGGACGGTGGCACCGCGCAGCCCAAGCTCGACAGCGCCGCGCCAGACTTGCCTTCCGCCCAGGATAGCGCGCGGGGCGAGGTCGGCCTCGGAATCGACCTGACAGGCGCGATCGATTTGCCGGTCACCGAAGCCGGCATCGACTAACCTCGTCAGGACCCCAGAGCCTGCGGAAAAGCCACACCAGCGCGCTGCGCTGACGCCATCAAGGTCGCGCCGACGCGGTCCGCCAGGGTTCTCCAACGCCCAGAAAACCGCTTCGAAAGAACCGTGGCCACTGGAATCGCAACCGCTCTACTTCAGTACTTCCACGACCAAGTCGTCAAAGACATCTTGGCCGTCAGCGAACACGCCGAACCCAACACTTCCGGGCGCGGTGGGGAGTTGCCAGGTGCCACCATCACTGTCGGTGGTGGTCGGCGTGTCGTCGTAGATCTGCCTACCATCTACGACGATGGTGAGTCTTTGCCCGCGAAGCTGTACGTCCACGGCAATGGGCTGGTAGGGATATTGGGGGACGTTAATGATTCCGGCATCGACGAAGGTGATGTTGTTGCAATCGAATAGTGCCGAGATGGCCACGTCACCCGCCAATCTGGCGCCGCCTGAGGAGTAGTAGGAGCGAAAGTTGATCTCAATACGGTTGCCCGAGGGCCGTGAACGAAGCGCGAGCACCTTGTCCGGCCCTGTCCAGGACGTCATGCGCGCATGGACGCGAACATCGGCTGCTGACAACGTGGTCAGCACCGAGGTGGTCATGCCCGAACCCGAAAACATGCCTCCAGGACAAGTGACTTGCCCGTCCTGAGGTCCAATCGCCTCGTAGGTCCCATCGACAACCGACCAGGTCCCGGCCTCAGGCGTGAAACTGTTGATATCGATGGGATTGCTGAAGTCAAGACATAGCCGCTGTGACACGTCCGAAGCGATGGGCCCTAGGGTGCTACAGGCGAATGAGGCTGGAGCCTCCCGACCCGCTTCCGACGCCGTTGTGTTGTCGACGCCAGCCATATCGAGCATGACCGACGATTCCATCGACGACACATCGAGGATGCCGACCTCGGCCGCGTTGAGGCCACCGATGTCCGCAACCGTGATCGGTCCATCTTGCTCGCTGTCGAAGATCCTTGCGTCTGCCGGCTTTTCGGGAGCGTCCAGTAGCGCATCGCTAGGCCCGGCCTCGATCTCTGAAATCGCGTGTTCAATCGAGGCATCAAGGCTGTTGGGTGGACGGGTATCGACCCCTTCCTTGGCGTCGGCGGCCGAAAGTTCGCCTGTGTCCTTCTGGACGTCGACGGCAGTGTCTTTGCGCGAATTCGATTGGCCCGAGTCGCCGCATCCTCCGAGACAACTAGCGACCACAAAGCCCAGGGCTAGGTAGCCTGCGGTACGGCCGAGCGCGGTTTCTTGAGGTCCGGCAGAGATGGTTTTGCTCGCGTTCATGGGGTCACTCCCAAAGGTAGACCCGGAAACGACCAAGACAGCACCCCCATCAGGGGCACCCTCTGCACGTCTGCGCGTGACGAACTCAGCGAAGCTGAGCGTCTCGGGCATCGGGACACCTCGGTGCTGAACGGTGGGACGGACCGACGAAGAACTGGGACGCTGGACTCTTGCAGAGAAACGAGGTGCAGGTTGTGTCATAGGGACCTCATGCGATGGGTGCTCAGGCAGCAAGCGGCTTCTGCAGATTTCAGGCCACCGACCAAACCGGCCCGAACGCGAGTGATTCCTGTCGAGAGCCGTCTCGCCAGACAGCAGATCAATCAGAACGATGTGCCAGTTGCGCAGGTCCTCGACCGCGGCGGTTCTGGCCGAGGACGTAAACGCAGCACGTGGGTGGGCTGTGCATCTGCGGGCTCCCTCCGTCGAAAAGAGGGAAAGTATACATCATGTTGATGGAACAAGCCCCTTACGCAAGACGGTAGGTTGGGCAAGCACCTGGAATTGCTCGCGGTCCATCGGTGACCCGAGCCTGCGCTATACCTCATGACACGACCGCTGAAGAAATCCTCGCGCCACGCGAAGAATCTCGGAGGTAGTAGATCAGAACTGGCTCATGAACGGCCACACTTCGGAAGGCATCCATGACGTGCTCTTCCCAGCGTCGGTAGGCGACGGCGTGTGGGGGCCGTCGAACGGGCACCAGCGAACCGGATGCCCCGCGGAACAGCCCTTATAGTCGTTGCACGCGTGTCCTCCGGTGGGTGCCTTGGCAAAGGCCTCGATTGTGCACTCGTCCCACTTGGCGAACTGATCGCTCTGGGAGGTTTGTGTGACGCTTTCCTGCAGGCCTCCTGAGCCGAAGTAGGCAATCGGATCGCAGGTTTGGGGAGGGGCAACCCCGCCGCCGGAATGGCCAACGGCGGCGCGGAACTCGCCCTTGAGCCCGCAGGCGAGTGTCCACGACATGGCTGCGCCCTGGCTGAAGCCCTCGAGCATGATCCGGGTGGTGTCAATGCACAGGTCGGCTTTGACCGTCTTCAAGATCTCGGTGACGAACGCCGTATCGTTCGTGGCGTCCCAGAAATGTTGGGGAACGTCGGCGGAGGGGGCGACGAAGATCGTACTCCCCTTGGAAAGATCCCAGAGGCCAAAGTACGACGGACCAATATCGGTGTCCTGGCCTCCGGCCCCATGAAGACCGATGATGAGCCGGTAAGGATGGTTGTTGTCGTAGTTGTCGGGCCACCGAATAATGAACTGCCGGCTCTTGCCATTGATGGTGAGCGTGTTCTGATTTGCATTCCCTGGGCTGTTCTTGAGCGTGGGCGTATTGCCGCAGCCAGTGCTTGGCACCGCCGCCCCGGAGCCACCGCCTGCATTGATGGCAGGACCGCCACCGGTGCCGCCTGTCCCAGGGCCGCCGTCGTGGCTCTGGGTGCCGCCGGCTGCGGTGGCGCCTCCCGTGCCGGTCCCGCTGCTCGTTCCGCCCGAAGCGCTACCGCCCGTGCTACTGCTTCCGCCAGCCCCGCTCGTGGCGACGGTGCCCGTGCCACCCGTCGCTGCTCCTCCCGAGCCCGACTGCCCACCCGTGCCCGCCCCGCCGACTCCCGTGCGCCCGCCGGTGGCATTGGCTCCACCCGTTCCCGGTTGCGTGATTCCACCAACTCCTGTCGTTCCACCCTGGCTGGGCGCTCCTCCGTTGCTGTGAATACCGCCGCTTCCCGAAGAAGGCGAGCTGCTAGATGAACAAGCACTCCCTACCATCGCGAGCACGGCCACCATCGAATGGATAGAACGCCCGGCTGTCATGGATGCCTCCTTAGTTGCCGAACATCGGAGCAATAGATCCGCATGCGCCTAAAGCGGACCGTCATGGACGGTTGACGCTCCCGGCAGCTTGCCCGAAGGCAAATATAGCGCACGCTCGACCGAGAGGCGCGCCCTAGTTGTCTGCCCTAGTTGTCTGCCCTCGGGCCGGCTTTGCGGTGAAGGCCGCTAGCGGAGGCCAGCCCGGCCAGGCGTCCACCTGAGCCGAAGACGGCCCGCCCAAAGCCTCGTTGTCAGGAAGCTCCTGCTATGCCGGGCTCGCTGCCGGCTTCGCTCGCCCAGGCGGCCAACATCTCGGGGCTGTTGGGCACCACCACGCAAACCGGGGCATTACCCACGGCCAGTGCGGCTCGGTAGCTGCGTGGGCAGCCAAGTATGCCAACCCAGCCCTGTCATCGCGGGCGCGGCCCGCCTCAGATTTCTGAATCTGGCCAGCGATGCAAGCGGCTGCTTTTCCAGGAAAAGCAGTATGCCGACATCACCAGTCGGCCGTGGGACCAAGTCTTGCTGTACTTGCGCACATGCCAACAAGGCTCCCAATGAAAACCTTGCCATTCGTCTCCGCCGTGCTGATCACCGCCAGTGCGCACTTCGCTTGCAGCAGTAGCAGCCTCGGCATTCATGACGCCGAGGCGGGGGCCGGACAGCCGGGCGTGGGCGGTAGCGTTGCCTCGGGCGGTATCCTGGGCGCGGGCGGCGTACCTTCCTCGGGAGGCAAGTCAGGCAGCGGAGGAGTGCTCGGCAGCGGTGGTACGACTTCGCTCGGGGGATCAGGGGGCACGGGAATGCCTGCCTCGACGGAAGTGGTAACGTTTCCACCGCGGTGAAGGGTTGTGTGCTCGATGGCGACTGCACGACCGCTACGATTCGCACCTGCTGCGGCAGTGATTTGGCGGTCGGCCTCGCGAAGACCGCGAGCTGCACCTTCCCGACTCCCAATTGCTCGGGCCTGGGCTGCGCCAAGATGCTGTACCCGCGGGCAGAGGACGGCGTAACCGGGGACGCGAACAGCACCGTCACGGTCCGCTGCTCGGCCTCTCTGTGCAAATCGTTCGTGGTCTGGCCGCCAGGTGCAGGCGGTGCCAGTGGCTCGGGCAGCACGAGCGGTGCGGGCGGCGCGGCCGGCGCGGGTGGCATGATCGGTTCAGGCGGTGCGACCAGCACGGGCGGTGCAACCGGACGCGATGCCTCGGCGGGCGACGCCAGCACCGGCGCCTGCACAACCGACAGCGATTGTGTATTCCGCGCCAATGCCGGATGTTGCGGCAAATGTCTCGCGGTTTCTGACCCGGTTCCACCCACGATCCCTTGCGGGGCAGCTTGCTCCGCCTACACCACCTGCGCGTGCGTGAACGGCCAGTGCGCGGTCGGCACCCTGCCCGTCAATTCAGCCTGCCAAACCAGTCACGATCTCTGCCAGGTCAATACCAAGTGCTGTACCGCCTGCGGCATCGGTTGCGTGGCGCCGGTGTGCACCCCAGTGGTCTCCTCGAGCACGGGCGTCAGCTGCCCGCAGACCGGCTAGGGTGCTCGCTCCAGCACCGGGAACCTCTGCGCAGCCCGAGGAAGCCGTGATCGTCGCCTCGGCTCCGCTGCCTATCGGGCCGCCAAGACTCCAAGCCAAGGGTGTCTGAGTTCGTGCCGCCGCAAGCCTCCTCTGGGGAAAAGTGCATCGCTCACTGAGCGCACAGTGTTCTCTGTGTTGAAATTCCTTCGCCGTTCATCCGATGTAGATTGTCCGGTCCTCGATGTTCGACCCCGCAGAAACTCCCTCCGCCAGGCGGCTGACCGCCTACTTCGTTCCTCTTGCGCTCCAAGCGGCGTCGCAAAGCTTGAGCTATCCGCTGGTCGCCATGGTGGCCGCGCACGGCGAGGGCGGCGCGCTGAATCTGGCCGGCCTGGCCCAGTCCAACATCCTCATGTTCATGGTGGCGACGCTCGGCGCGGGTCTGGTCACCGCGGGCATGGTGTTCGCCCGCACCCGGCAGGGCTATGTCCGCTTCATCGCCATCAACAATCTGCTGTCGCTGGCCACGGCGCTGATTCAGGCCGCCCTGTGCATTCCCGCGGTCGGGCACCTGGTCTTCAGCGCCTTGCTCGGCCTTCCGGCCTCCATCGAAAGACCGGCGCAGCAGGCGTTTCCCTTCACCATCCTGCTCAACATCCTGTTCTACGCGCGCAACCCCTACCAGGTCTTGCTCTACAACAACGGCGCCTCGGGCCGCGCCAGCACCGCGACCCTCGCCCGCATCGGTCTCACGCTGATGCTCTCGCCGCTCTTCTGTTCGTGGGGTCTCGTGGGACCGCGCTGGGCCATGGTGTGCCAGTCCATTCCGGTCGCCCTGGAAACGCTGGTTTCCTGGTGGCACAGCCGGCCATTCGCCGCCGCGCTGGCCGAGGATGTGGTGCCCGCGGCCAGCCGGCGCAAGATCTTGCTCTTCACCTTGCCGCTGTCGCTGGGCGGATTTCTGATGACCTTGTCGGGGATGATCCTGGGCGCTGTAATCGCGCGCGCCGGCCAACCCGAGCACATGCTGCCCGCGTACTACCTGGCCGCGGGGGTAGTGAACCCGGCCGCCTACGCCGCCAGCCGAGTGCAAAACGTGGTGATTTCGTTCCCGCCGCGCACACGCGAAGACGCGAGTGTGTTGCGCTTCTCGGTGGCGGCCGGCGCCGTCTTCTCGCTCATTCCGCTCGTCTTTCTTCTGCCCGGGCTCGCCCATTGGTACTACGTGGGCGTGCAGCGCTTGCCGTCGGCCGACTTGTCACTTGTCTACACCACGTCGCTGCTCTTCATCGGCTTTCCGATCACGGTGGCCCTACGTTGCCATCGCGAGGGACTGGCAGCACTCGAGCATCGCACGCCTACCATCCTGGCCGGCGACTTCGCCTACATCGCCGCGCTGGCCGTGGCCGCCTCGGCGTGTCTGGCCCTCAAGGTGCCGGGCAACGTCATTGGCCCGCTTGTCGTGGCGAGCAGCAATCTGGCCAGCCTTGGTATGCTGGTTTTGCTCTTGCGTGAGAAGCGCGCCGAGGCCGAGCCTCCTCCCGTGGCGCCGGTCGCCAGCCAAGAGGGATACGAGGGCTGAAGACGCGCGACGAAGACGCGCAGCTTCCGACGCCAAGAGCGCTCGCCAAAGCACGGCCCCGGGCGTATGCTGACGGTCCCAATTTCTGGAAGGAAGTCGCATGCAGATTGCAGAAAGAACTGTCGTCACCATCCACTACACGCTGACCGACACCAAGGGCACCGTGCTCGACTCCTCGGAGGGTCCGGAGAGTGGCGAACCGCTTTCCTACGTGCACGGCTCGGGCATGATCGTTCCCGGTCTCGAAGAGGCGCTGCTGGGCAAGTCCGAGGGGGATCACGTCAAGGTCACCATCGGCCCCGAGGGCGGCTACGGCCCGCGCGAGGATAAATTGGTGGAGAAGCTTTCGCGCGATGAGTTCCCGGAGGGGGACATCGAAGTCGGTATGCATTTCCGCGCTCACGGCCCCCACGGGGCGCGCGTGCTGACGGTGGTGGCCACCGACGAGGACACCGTCACGGTGGACGGAAATCACCCGCTGGCCGGCGCCACCCTCAACTTCGACGTCAAGGTCATCGGCGTGCGCGAAGCCACCGCGAAGGACATGCACGGGGAAGGCCACGGCGACCACGACTGCACCAGCTGCCACGGCTGCGGCAACCACTAGCAACTAGCTAGGAATCCGGATTCTTCATCTGCTTACAGCTTCGCGGGCTCATTCGTTCCCGCGCTGCCGTGCGGTCTGCCCGACGACGTGTGCTTCTTGGGTGTCGGAGCGGCCTTTTCGGGGGTCGGCTCCAGCAACACGGACAGGCTGGAATCCGCGTTCAACGACGCCTCTCTGACGGCGGACGCGAAACCTTCCTTTTCGAAACGCAGGTGCAGGAGCTCGCTCGACGGGCGCAGCTCGATGGTCTCTGGCGTGGTTCCGAGCACCACTCCGTCGGAGACGCGCACCACGCGTGCGCCGGGCGGCGTGCTGTCGAGACGTACTCGCACCGCGACGGGCACCTGGGGCGCCTCGACGGTTCGCGCTTCGGGTTGCGGCGCATGTCGCGAGGCGCTCGTCGGTTGGGGCGGGACAGTCTCCGGGCCCTTGCGCAGAAACAGGGCGGCCGCCACCGCGATAATGATCAGCCCGGACGCAACTCCCACGGCTGCCCACGGCTTGCGGCGCACCTTGAAGGTGGCGCCCGGGAGCGCGGCGGCCTCAAGCCCCCCAGGCGTGAGCGTGGTGGGCGATAGGGTCTTCGGCTTGGTCTCCGTGGCGTGCGCCGCCAGCGTAGCGCGCACGCCAAACTGGTCGGTGGTGCCCAGCTTGTGCTCGGGCACGACGGGATGGGGAAGCCCTGCCGCTGCGGCCAGGGCGGCACGCACGTCGGCCATGGATTGGTAGCGGTCGTCTGGCTTCTTGGCCAGCATGCGTACCACCGCGAATTCGACCTCGGCCGATATCTGGGGCGCGAACTCGCGCAGCGAGGCCGGCTTTTCGTGCAGGTGCATGCTGAGCAGCTCGCCGAAACCCTCCGACACAAAGGGCGGCCGGCCGGCCAGCATCTCGTAGATGATAACGCCGAGCGAGTAGATATCACTGCGGTGGTCGACTTCTTTGGTACCCAGGCACTGCTCGGGCGACATGTAGACCGGTGTTCCCATGAGCGTGCCGGTGCGGGTCTTGAGAGAGTCCCCAGCCATGGTGTGCAGCTTGGCGATGCCGAAGTCGAGGATCTTCACCCGCTCGCGCGCGGCATCCGATTCTTCGGGGATGACGAAAAGATTGTCGGGTTTGAGATCGCGGTGAATGATGCCCTTGGCATGGGCGGCGCCCAGCCCCGATGCGGTCTGCATGGCGATCTCGATGGCGCTGCGCTCGTCGAGGCGCGACAGCCGCTTGATGCGCGCCGAGAGCGATTCGCCTTCGAGCAACTCCATGACCAGGTAGGAGGCGCCCCGCGCGGTCGTGCCAGAATCTAGCACCTCGATGATGTTGGGGTGGCGGATGGCGTTGGCTGCGCGCGCCTCATTAAGAAATCGGGTCAGGAGCTGCGGGTCGTGATCGAGCTCGGATTTGAGTACCTTGATGGCGACCCTGCGGCCGATGCCGGGGTGCTCGGCCAGATAGACCGCACCCATGCCCCCTTCGCCAAGGAGGGATATTGCCTGGTAATTGCCGTACCGTTCGCCGACCACGCGGGCGGAGTCTAACGCCTTTTCGTCCGGCACGCAGCGTCTACTTGCTCGCGTGCGGAGTCTACTGGTCGCCCTTCGCCATGGCCTTGCCGCCGCGCTGGTACTTGACCACGGCGGCTTCGTGCTCGGCGATGGTCGCCGAGAACTGGTGGGTGCCGTCGTTCTTGGCCACGAAGTAGAGGTAGTTCGTGCCGTCGGGCCGGAACACGGCGGCCAGGGCCGCGCGGCCGGGGTTGGCAATTGGGCCGGGTGGCAGGCCTTCGTGAGCATACGTGCTGTACAGGTTGGCCGTATCGTCGAGATGAATGCGGTGGATGCGGCCGTCCCACTTCTGGCAGGCGGGCGACGCCTCGCCGAGGAACAAGGGCGCCACGGTGCAACCGTAGACGATGGTCGGATCGGTTTGCAGCAGTTTGGGGCGAAAGCTGGACTTGACGAGGCGGTTGATGAAGACCTGGGCGATGCGCGGCCGCTCTTCGGGTTGGCCGCTTTCCTTTTCCACAATGGAGGCCAGGGTCACGATGGCGGCGTCGTCGAATTTCAGTTTGTTCTTGAGATAGTTCGCGCCCGTGGGATTGGCTGCGCGCAGCTCATCGAAGACCTGGCGATGGCGCCTGACCAGGGCCACCAGCACGCGGCTCGCCTGCGAGTGTGGGCGCAGTTTGTAGGTGTCGGGGAAAAGGTAGCCTTCAAGGGATCGGCCCGGCAAGTCCAGGCTCTTGACGAAGATGGGATCCATGACCTGCGCCAAGAGCTCGGCCTTGCTCGCGACCCCTGCGGCGTCGAGGATCTCGGCCACCTCGATCATGTTCTTGCCCTCGGGAAGGGTGACCGCCACCAGCTCGTCGGCGACGCCCTTGACGATCAGATCCACGAGCTGACGGGGCGTGATGGGCGCCTCGATCTTGTAGTGACCCGGGCGGAAGCGGCTGGCGGCGCCGCGCTGGCCGGCGTACAGCCTGAAGAAAGCAGGCCGCTCGATGAGCCCTGCCTCGCCCAAGAGCTCGGAAACTTTCTGCGCGCCTGCGCCGCGCGGGATTTCGACTTCGATGGTGCCCCTGACCGAACCCATGGCCCGATCGGGATAGGTCGTGATCTTGTGCACCAGCCACACCGCGCAGAGCAGCCCCAGCGCGGCGGTGACCAGAAAAACCTGAAAGGCTCGGCGGCGGGGCGATGTCATGGAATCTCCTATTCTTTCTACGGTTCCCGATGGGCGTCGAGCCAGCGCTGCAAGATCACGGCGGCGGCCATCTTATCGACGACCTGCTTGCGTCGCGCGCGAGACACGTCGGCGGCCAAGAGCACCGCCTCGGCCTCGACGGTGCTGAAGCTTTCGTCGATGAGCTCGACGGGTAGGTGCAAGGCCGCGCGCAGCTTGTCGCCAAACACCCGTGCGCGCTGCGCGGCCGGACCCTCTTGCCCTTCGCAGTCGAGCGGCAGCCCCAGCACGATGCGATCGGCCTGTGCGTCCTTCACGGCGGCGGCGATGGCGTCGATGTCGCGCATGCCCCCGTGGCGCATGATGGTGGCGCGGGGCTGGGCTGTCAGTTCCAGTCCGTCCGACACCGCGACGCCGATGCGGCGCGAGCCGAGGTCGATGCCAAGCACTCTGGCCATGAAAGGTTCCTAGTCTATAACCGGACTTGCGGTACAACTTCCATATGTCCGACCAACCCAAGCTTCCGGCCAACGCCCCCCAGCTGCAAATCGAGCTCGACGATGCCACGGCCCAAGGGGCGTACTGCAACCTGGTTTTCCTCAACCACAACGATGCCGAATTCACATTCGACTTCGTCTACGTGCAGCCGGGCGGGCCGCGAGCGCGCGTTCGTTCGCGCATCATCTTGTCCCCGCGTCACGCCAAACGCTTCCTGCGTGCCCTGGAAAGCAACATCAGCCGCTACGAGCAAGTCTTCGGCAAGATCGACGAGGGTACGCCCGTGGATCCGTCGCAGGTCAGCTAATCGCGTGGGCGAACCATCGCGGGAAGGCATGGAAACCCTCCCAGGGTTTCCATCTCAGTTGTAGGTCGCAGAAAAGAGGACAGAGAAGGCCGTCGCCGTCATCCTCGTATCCATGTCCTTCATCTTCATGGAGGCGAGGTGAAACAAGCCGGCGACGCCGAGTCCCCAGTTGCTGGACACCCACCATTCCTTGCCGACCATGAAGCTCGCCCCAACGCCTATGTCGGTGATGTCGACGCTGGAATTCGAGCTTCTGGAACTGCTGTTGTCGTTCGCCTGAACCTGCGAGAAGGCAAACGTTCCAGAGAAGTACAGGTTCGAGGGTAGGAGGTAGTAGGTGACGCCCGGCCCGATTCCGAACAGGGACACGTCATACCCGAGCTGCTGGGAAGTCCCGCTATATTCGTACGTGGGGTTCACGGCCATGGTCATCAACATTTCGCCGTAGAGGACCAGATTGGGCGTCACGGCCCCTCCGAAGGCGAAGGTCATGGTCAGGCCACCGCCGGAAATGGTCTCGTCCTGGCCGGCATAGCTGTACTTCGCATTCAGAATGCCGAGGCCGCTGGTCAGGCGCACGTAGAAGCCGTCGTGGAGGTGGTGTCCAGGCGGCGGCCCCAAGTCCTGCCGCGGATAGTACGCGGGTGGGTAACCGGGCGGCGGGTAGTAACCGGGTGGTGGATAGTATCCGGGCGGGGGACCATAGCCCGGCGGAGGGTAGTAGGCCGGCGCGGGCGCGTAAGCCGGCGCGGGCGCGTAGGCCGGCGCAGTGGCCGGTGGCTGAGTCGTAGCGGCCGGTGGCGTGGCCGCGTCGGGTTCGGGCTGGGACTGAGCAAACGCGGTCGCCGTCATCGTGCAAAGCCACGTGGCTGATATCCCAGCAAGGCAAAGCAATCTCGTCTTCGTGTCCATCAGCTGACCATCCTACTACGACGGAGTCAGCCCCTGTAATTCGTGAACGCCCGACGGCATGGCGACCGCCTCAGCCAAAACCACCGCCAAGTAGATCCCGGGCATAACAAAAGGGCGTGCCGGCTTGTGGCCAACACGCCCTTGGGCGTTTCGTTTGCGCCGAGCAACCTCGGCGGCTTCCCACGCGACTAGTCGGTGTAGATGAAGAGCGAGCCCATATAGCTCAGGGTGTTGACCGCGAGACCAAAATTGTAGGCGCTGCCCGTCTTCGTGTAAGCAAGGAAGTTGTCGTGCGCGGCGATTCCCATTGAGAACCAGCGCGTGAAGAAGTGCTCCACGCCAAGTTCGATGGGGATATTGATGCCGAAGGTGGTGTCGGTAGACGGAGTGGTGTTCTTGCTCAGGGTGATACCGAGCCCAGCACCTGCGGCCAAGCGGGTGGATGCTCCCTTGAGTAACACGAACGAGGCCAAAACCTCAGGATTGAACTGCCAGGCTGTCAGCGTGCTCGCGGCGCCAGGGGTGCCTGGATTCGACTTGGCCATCGTGAAGGTCAGTCGGGGAACAAGCGCCATGGCGTCGCTCATCCAGTACTTGATGGCAACGGTGTTGTCGACTGTAAGCAAGCTGGTGGTTCCTGTAGGGGAGCCGACGCCCACGCCGAAGCCGACCGAGCCGGTCATGTCGTCAGAGGCCTTGGGAGCCACCACGGGGGCGGCCGGCATCACGGGCATGGGTTCTGGAGCTGGGGCTGGCGCCATCATGGGAGCCGGGGCCGGCGCATACATCGGAGCCGGGGCAGGAGCCTGCGCGAAGGCGGGGACTGCTGCGCCGAGGAGCGATGCAACTGCGGTCGTGGAGATGAGAGAGAGTCTCGTACGTGTCATGGTTGATTTCCTTCTTTCGGTTGATGGGATGAGCTGAGATTCTTGGATTAACTTGACGCGACAATGTGTCCTACATCAACACACATGGCGTTTCTAGCCCGATTCCGGATTTCTGTCACGTTTCCGCAATGTCACGATGCGATGTCGCATTCGCAACACACGTGAAACTGAGATTCCGCTACGCAAAGTTGCTGAAGTAGCCGAGACCCTTGGCCCGCGCTTTCACCTGCTCCGCGGCTTCGAGGAGCTCTGCGGTCGAATCCCACCGGCCGGTGAGGAACTGCTGGCGAGCACCATCGGCCATCTCGAAGGCGTAGCTCTTGCCGCCGGCTACAATCGACTTGTCCGCCAGGCTTACTTGGATAGATGTCGACGGCTCCTTCTCGACGGCTGCCATCAGCGCCTCGGCCACTTCCTGCGAGACCTTGCAGCAGGGCATTCCGATGGCCACGCAGTTGCCGATGAAGATCTCGGCGAAGCTTTCGCCGATGATCACCTTGATGCCCCAGCGGTTGACGGCTTGGGGCGCGTGCTCGCGCGACGAACCGCAGCCGAAGTTCTTGTTCACCAGCAGCACGTTCGCGCCTTGATAGTCCTTGTTGTCGAAGGCGTGGCAGCGGCCGCTGGCCGCGAGCTGGGCGCGGTCGTCTTCGAAGGCGTGCTCGCCCAGGCCGTCGAAGACGACGGTGCGCAGGTAGCGCGCGGGGATGATGCGGTCGGTGTCGATGTCGTTGCCGCGCAGCGGAACTGCCCGGCCGTTGAAGAGGTTGCGTTTGACGTCTTCCATTTGTTCTCCCGATCCTTCATTAACCAATTCCAAAAACCTTACGCGCGTCCGCGATCTGGCCGGTGACGGCAGCGGCGGCCACCATCAGTGGGCTCATGAGCAGGGTGCGCCCCTGCGGCGATCCTTGCCGTCCCTTGAAATTGCGATTCGACGATGAAGCGCAGATTTCTCGTCCCTTGAGCTTGTCGGGGTTCATGGCCAGGCACATCGAGCAGCCGGCCTCGCGGAACGAGAAGCCAGCGTCGGTGAAGACCTTGTCCCAGCCGCGCGCCAGCATGTCGTTGCGCACTTGCTCCGAGCCCGGAACGATCAGGGCGCGCACGTTCGGCTGTACCTTGTAGCTGCCGGCCTTGAGCACCTTGACCACTTCCTCGAAATCGGACAGGCGGCCGTTGGTACACGAGCCGATGAAGGCCACGTCGATCTTGGTGCCCGCGATGGGCTGGCCAGGCGAAAAGTCCATGTACGCGTAGGCTTCGCGCACGGACTCGCGTTCGTCTTCCTTGAAGGCTTCGACCGACGGAATGGCCGCGTCCACCGCCACCGACTGCGCGGGCGTGATGCCCCAGGTGACCACGGGCGGGATGTCCTCGGCCTTGATGCGAACCACGTCGTCGTACTTCGCGCCCGCATCGCTCTTGATGCTGTCCCAGTACGCGACCGCGCGATCCCATGCAGCGCCCTTGGGCACGTACTCGCGGCCTCTCAGATAGTCGTAGGTGGTCTGGTCGGGATTCACGTACCCGCAGCGCGCGCCGCCCTCGATGCTCATGTTACAGACGGTCATGCGCTCGTCCATGGTGAAGCGGTCGAACACGTCGCCGGCGTACTCGTAGGCGTAGCCCACTCCGCCGTTCACGCCCAAGCGCTGAATGATGGTGAGGATCACGTCCTTGGCGTACACGCCGGGCTGCAGCTTGCCGTTCACTTCGATGCGCCGGACTTTCAGCTTTTCCATGGCCAGGGTTTGCGTGGCCAGCACGTCGCGGATCTGCGAGGTGCCGATGCCGAAAGCCAGGGCGCCGAAGGCACCGTGGGTGGCGGTGTGCGAATCGCCGCAGCAGATGGTCATGCCGGGCTGGGTGAGGCCGCGCTCGGGGCCAATGATGTGGACGACACCGTTCTCGTTGGCGGCCGGCGAGAAGAAGCGGATGCCGAAGTCCTGCACGCTCTTCTCTAGGCTTTGCAGCATCTCTTCCGCCATGGCGTCCTGGTACGGGCGCAGCTTGGTGTGCGTGGGCACGATGTGATCCACCGTGGCAAACGTCCGCTCGGGGAACATGACCTTGAGCTTGCGCTCGCGAATCATGGCGAAGGCCTGCGGCGAGGTTACCTCGTGCAGAAGGTGCAGGCCCATGAGCAACTGGGCTTGCCCCGAGGGCATCTGGCGGACGACATGTTTGTCGAAGACCTTTTCGTACAGTGTTTGGGCCATCGTTACACTTCCTCCTTCAAGAAAGAACCCTGGGAGGGTTCTTTCGAACTCCCGCGATGAGGACGGTCGGGTAAAGCACGTTATTCCTCACGCGACTTGTCTCCGTACATTTCAAGGTGATCGGAAAGCTGGGTGCCGAACGACACGAAGCTCTTTATCAGGTGGGGGTCAAGCTTGAGCCAGATCTTTTCGATGGCCATGGCGCGCTCCTCGCGCAGCGCTTTCATGATGCGCTTGCCCTTGGCAGTCAGCACATACTCGCGCTGGCGGCCGTCGGATTTGGATAGGGTGACGCTGACCAAATCCTTGTCGAGAAGCTGGCGCAGCGTCTTGGAAACTGCTGCGGCCGAGCTGTCGCGGGTCTTGGCGAACATGCTCGGCATGAAATGCTCGCGCGAGATTTCTTCCAGCACGCCCCACTGTCCGTCGGAAAGTCCCACCGACAAGGCCAGCTGTTCGCGCCGGCGGCGAAAGGCGTCGGCCAAGCGGCCCAGGCAGGCGATGGCCTGGTGGACCAGGGCCAGGTCTGGAGTGACCAAGGGCTGCTTGCTTGCCATGGGATAATAGTTAACCAAGGTTAACTAAAAGTCAAGAGCACAAAATTTACACCACGGAGAACACAGAGGACACAGAGCCGAAAGGGGAAAGGGTTCCGGATCCGAAACTTTTCTTCCGCAGGCCCTCTGTGCTCTTTGTGTCCTCTGTGGTTAGCCTGTCTCCGGCCTACAGCGCGAGGGTGGCGGCTTGGGCCGGTAGCGGGGACTTGTCGTCCGCAAGCCAGGATTCGGAGAGGCTCATCACGGCAACCACGCTGGGTAGGTGGCGAACGCGAGTGCGCGCGGCCAACTCGCGGCGCTGGAGCACGGCCGCTCCGGTCAAGAGCGCGCGGGCCAGAGCGGGCGCGTCGCGATTCTCGCTCTTGGCCAGGACCGTACCCTGGGTCCAGCGGTTGAGGCCACCGATGGCGGGACCGCACCAAACTTGATAGTCGGCCTGGCGAGACTCGTCGCCCAGGCGCGCCCAGCGCGAGGACATGCCAAGGTACCAGCGAAAGCAAAGGGCCATCTTGTGCTTCTCATCCGTGCGCGCGCGCTCGGCCTCGTCGGGCTGGCGCGACATCCAGTAGCGTTCGGTCTCCTGCCAAACCTCGGCGAAAGGACGCTTGAGAATTTGCGTCTCTACCTTTTTCCGTTCTGGTGCAGGGATCGCATCAAATGACGGGTAGGTCTTGTACAGCTCATAGAGGCGCTGCGCTCGCTGCGGGTACATGGTGCCGCGCTTAAGCACCTGCACCTTTCCGCCCATCTCGAACATGTCGGAGGCCGGACACATGGCCACGTCGGCCATGCACGCCTCGGCGAGCATCTGGCGCACGCGTGGCGCCGTGCCCGACTGCCGGCAGGCCTGGTTGATCGATCCCGTGGAGATGTAGTCGGCGCCCATGGCAAAGGCCGCGTGAACCGAGATCGGTTCGCCGATACCGCCAGCGGCGCCGAGGCGAATATCGATGCCGCGTTCAGCATAGTCGTGACGCAAGATGGCCTGTTCGCGTTCGTGCAGCATCATGGGCAGAAGCACGGACAGCGGTCGGCGGTCGGTATGGCCGCCGCTGTCGGCCTCGCAGGTCAGCTCGCCCGCCATGGGGATCTGCGCGGCCAAGGCGGCTTCGTCGTCCGTAATCTTCCCGGCTGCTACAAGCTCGGCAAGAAGTGCTTCCGGCGGGGGGGCAAGGAACTGGGTCGCCACTTCGGGCCGGCTGACCTTTGCGAAGACGTGGTGGGGCACGACGATGCGGCCGTCGGCGGTGCGATGAATCCCCTTCACACGGTAGTAGACGAGTGGTGCGTTGATGGACACGAAGGCCGCGGCTTCCACCCGGGTCACATTCAGAGACATGAAGAGCTCGACCGTCGCCCACTCCAGCTTTTCATCGTAATAGTTGTGCAGAAGGTTCACGCCGTAGGACTCGCCGCCCGAAAGCCGCGCTTGGATCTGGCGGATGGCCTGCTCGATGGCGGGCAAGGACAGGGCGCCGGCGCCGAAGAACGACAGAAAACCCGCCTGGGCCATGTCGACCACGAGATCGACCGAGGCGATGCCACCGGCCATGGCACCCGCGACGTAGGCGCAGCGCAAGTTGTGCTCCTTGCGGAAAGCCGCCGAGCCGAAATTCTCGATGCGGACGGCGGGAATGACGCCGGCCAGGCCCGCCAAGGTCAGCGGGGCACGATCGGTCAGGATCGTGCTTCGGCCGTCCGCGACCGCGTAGAGCGGGCGCTCGGTGTTGCGCAGGGCCGCGAGCATGCGGGAGGTGTCATCGGCATGCGCCAGGTTAGATTCACGTGGAGAACTCGGAAGGTCCTGGGCCAGCGGATCAATGTGTAGGACGGAATGCAAACCTGCCGCGGTCGCATCGGACTGCGCAGGAGACGGTATGGATTGCAAAGGCTTGGCCTCGTTGGGTTGTTTTCGAGCACCGCGTTTCGGCGACGGCGCGCGCTGCACCTTTGCAAGAAGCCGGCCATTGCGAGGCTGCTGGTGCGGCATGCGAAAGAACGCGAAATACGACAAAAGCAGTCCTGTCTTCGTCCGCCAGCCGCATGGTAGCCGCGTAAGCGGCTGCGCACTTTATCCGCTAAGGTGCGCAGATCTTTTCCCAGCCTGTGGATCGATCAAATCGGCATTTCGGACGCTGCGCCCTGCGTTCGAAACGGCGCCAGCCAGGCAATGACCACGGGCGGGATCGATGCAGCCAGGACAAAGGCGAAAAACATCGGGTAGTGCAGCACGGTTTGGATGCGGCCGCTGACCATCCCCGTGAGCATCATGTTGAGCGCCATGATGCCGGTGGCGAATGCATAGTGAGCCGTACGGTAGCGGCCAGGCGATAGTTCTTGCATCATGTACAACATCATCCCGACGGTGCCGAGGCCGTAGCCGAATTTCTCGATGAGCACCACGCACCCGATCCAGGTCATGTTCGTGGGGATGGCATGGCTCAGGTAGAAATAGGTGATGTGCGGGACGTTGAGCGCGAAGGCCAGCACGACGAACACGCGACGAAGCGTGAATTTGGCCGCCAGCAGTCCGCCAAGCAAGGTCCCGCCCACGAACACGATGGTGCCGATGGCGTTGATGTGGCCGAGGACCATGTTGTCCATCCCGAGCCCGCCGTCGCTGCGCTTGTCCATGAGGAAAAGCGGCCCGATCTTCTCGATGAAGCCCTCGGCGAAGCGGTAGAAAAAGACCGCCGTAATCATCATCCAGATGCGCGGCTTCTTGAAGAAACTGGCCCAAGCATCGCCGGTGGTGCGCAGGGCTTCCGAGACATTTGTCGCGGCGTCGGGGGCCTTCGCTCCGGGCGGCAGCAAATAGAAATGCCAAAGCGCCGTCGCGCCGAGGATGGCCGCGATGAGCAGCATGACGATCATCCACGCCGTGAACCAGGCGGGATGCGGACCGCTGGCCGGCGCGGGTTTGCCCTCGGCGGCCCAGTCGAACAGGATCTTGGTCAAGCTGACGAGCGAGCCCGAGACGAGCACGCGGCCGAGGTTCCAGGCCGCGCCCTGCACGCCGATGTAGAGTGCCTGCTCTTTGTCCGACGATGAGGTCAGGTACACGCCATCGCCCGCGATGTCCTGAGTCGCCGAGGCGAAGCCGATGATCCAGAAGAGCGCGATGGTCAGCGGCAGGTAGGTCGGCAACTTCAAGGCGAAGGCGAGGCACGTGAAGGTGACGACCATGGCGGCCTCCATGGCGAGCACAAAGAATCTCTTGGTGCGAAACAGCTCGACCAGCGGCGCCCACAACGGTTTGATGACCCAAGGCAAGTACATCGCGCCGGTGTAGGCCGCGATATCGGTGTTGGTGAGGCCTAGGTTCTTGTACATGATGGCCGCGACGACCGAGACGGCGATCATGGGCGTGCCCATGGCGAAATACAGGCTGGGAACCCAGAGCAGCGGATGGGCGCGTTTTTCCTCAGGCGACATGGTCGATACGTCTATCAGAAGTTCGCGCCCGACGTGTATTCCCTGCCGCGCGTCCCTCGACTAAGCTCGGCCACCATGAGCAATTCAGACAGGGCAGCCGAACTGTTCAAGTCGTGCAACTGCGCCCAAGCCGTGCTTGAGTCGCTGGGGCCAGCCGCCGGAATGGACGCGTCCGAATGCTTCCGCGTGGCCGCGGCCTTCGGTGGTGGCATGGCACGCACGGGCCAGACTTGCGGGGCGGTGACAGGCGGCATGATGGTGCTGGGTCTTCGCCACGGCGACCGCCGCATCCAAGAGCCGGGTCCACGGGCCGAGTTCTACGCAAAGGTGCAGGACTTCGCCGCGCGTTTCGCGCGCAGGCACGGCTCCATGGTCTGCCGCGAGCTCATTCACTGCGACCTTCTCACCCCCGAGGGCCAGAAGGCTTTTGCCGACCAGGGTATGCACCAAGGGATCTGCACCCGACTGGTTCGCAGCGCGGTGGACATCCTGGTCGCTATGGACGCCACTTCGCCGCCCCAACCTTGATATAAGGTATTTCATGACTCAAAAGACGGTTGCTCTCATCACAGGCGCGAACAAGGGACTTGGACTCGAGGTGGCCCGCCAGCTCGGCAAGCAGGGGCTGGTCGTGGTGCTGGGTGCGCGCGACGAGGCCAAGGGCGCCGCGGCGGCGGCCGAGCTGCGCAAGCAGAATATAGACGCCCACGTGGTGAAGCTCGACGTGTGCAACAAAGACGACGTGGCCCAGCTGCCCGCGTTTTTCAAAGACAAGTTCGGTCGCCTCGACGTGCTGGTGAACAACGCCGGAGTCGCCGAGTGGCGCGCCGACGACGTGGATTCCTTTCGCCGCACCTTCGAGACCAATGTTTTCGGCGTGGTGGCGGTGACCTATGCGCTCTTGCCGCTTTTGCAGGCAAGCCCCGCCGGTCGCATCGTCAACCATTCGAGCGTGCTGGGTTCGCTGACCTCGCTGCAAAAGAAGCCCGACATGTTTGGCAGCTTCGTGATGCCGGCCTACACCGCCTCGAAGGCGGCGCTTAACGGTTTCACTGTGGCGCTGGCGCACAAGACGCGCGGAACCGCCCTTAAGGTCAACTCCGCACACCCCGGTTGGGTGCAGACGGATCTCGGCGGCGAGAAAGCCCCCATGAAGGTCGTCGATGGCGCCAAGACCGCGGTCATGCTCGCTACCCTTCCCGTCGACGGGCCCACCGGGCAGTTCTTCCACCTAGGCGACCCTCTGCCCTGGTAGTGTCAATCAACCGTGTGCCCCTCGCGCCACAGGGCGTTTTCCATGGCCGCAAGCAAGGGAAGGATGGTCGGCCGGTCGAGGGCACTGATGGCTAGGTTGCGGCCGCCGGCCTCGAGCACGGACTTCTCCTCGGGCAGCAACCGGTCGGCCTTGTTGTACACGAGCAGGCGGGGTGTTTCGGCCAATTCCAGATCGCCCAAGATGCGCTCCACGGCGGTGATGTGGGCGTCGCGATCGGGATCCGCGGCATCCACCACGTGCAGCAGGAGATCGGCATCGTCCAGTTCTTCTAGCGTAGCGTGAAAGGCCTGGGCCAGATCCTTGGGCAGGTCGCGAATGAATCCGACGGTGTCGGCCAGGATCAATTCGCGCTCGCGCGGGAAGCGCAGGCGGCGCGTGGTCGGGTCGAGGGTGGCGAACAGCTTGTCCTCGACCAGCACCTCGCTGCCGGTAAGGCCGTTGAGCAGCGTCGATTTGCCAGCGTTGGTGTAGCCGACGATGGCGACCACGGGCAGTCCGCGATCCTTGCGCGCGGCACGGCGGCCCGCGCGCTGGCGACGGGTCTCCTCGATGTCTTTCTCCAGCCGGTGCAGGCGCTCGCGCGCGCGGCGGCGGCCGATCTCCAGCTTGGTTTCGCCCGGTCCCCGTCCGCCGATGCCGCCTACCAGGCGGCTCATCATGGTGTTTTCTTCCTGCAGGCGGGGCAGGCGGTAGCGCAACTGGGCCAGCTCGACCTGCAGCTTGGCATCGCGGCTGCGCGCGCGCTGGGCGAAGATGTCCAGAATCAGGATCGTCCGATCGATGACCTTGAGATCGGTGAACGAAGCGATGGCGTGGGCCT
>OBLT010000374.1_pt1 | contig 29975 bp, 36 predicted proteins | sample 1518721 | NCBI WGS metagenome assembly OBLT01 (sample SAMEA3539307, study PRJEB22396) | soil metagenome | biome: tundra; feature: field; material: soil | place: USA | collected 2010-05 | depth 0.15 m | reverse complement strand
GGTGGGGAAGGCGTTCCAGTTGGGCCGCATAGTGGGCGAGCGAAACCGACGCCATGGTGCGGATCCAGTCCAGCAGGGCCGTGGCGCGGGCTTCCAGATCCCTGGCCGCCACACTGCCGGACGGAACCCGGTGCGCCTCGCTTTGCAGTTCCTGCATGTATCGTTGGAGCAGTTCCGGCGTTTGCCGGAATCCACCCTCGGACACGGTGCGGCGCAAATCGGTTTCAATGGCGAGGAGTGCCGCTGGGATGCTCATCCGTTGCTGCTGCCGTTGTTGTTGTTGTTGATCGAGTTCATGGACTGGAACAGTTGTGTCATGAACGACACCTGCTGCTGCATCGAGGCGATGGCAGCATCGGCGGCGGCCATTTGCTGCTGTAAATTGGACTGGAGATCGTCGATGTAAGATTGGGTGGTGGCAATCAGGTCATCCTGATGGGTCATCTCGGTGTTGAGCGACGAAATCGCCTCTTTGACCACACCCGTCGTAGAGTCCTCAGCCAGGTTCATGGCGTCGCTGGCGGTCTTTAGAAATCCCGAGGAACTCGCGCTGCCCAGGAAATCCATTACCGCACTTGGGTCGCTGGACTCGAACTGGGACGAGTCGAGAGAGAGTTTACCCTGGTCGTCCATTGAGATACCCATGCTGTAGAGGGATTGAATTCCGGAACCGGATCCCGCATTGTACTGCGTGACCTGGCGCAGAATATCGGTCAGCGAACCGAGGACGCTTTGTCCGCTGAGCGCGCCTCCAGCGGTACCGTGCTGAGCGTCAATGGCATCGACGGCCGCATTATAGGCGGTGACGAATGCGGTAAGGCCCGACTCGACGGAACTGGTGTTGCGGTCGACGGTGATGGTGGCCGGCGTGGCGCCAGTGGTTTGCAGCAGGTTCGCCGAGACGCCAGGCGCCAGCGTAATGGTACGCGAATCGCTTTCAATGAGCGTGCTCAGTCCATTCACGTGGTAGGTAGCCTGGGCACCGGTGGAAAGCGTGTCCAGCAGATCGGTCTTGCCGTCGTTCAGTTGGATCGTATCGGTACCCAGCTTAGTGCTTCGGATGGCTAACCGGTAGCTGGGCGAGCCCGAACTCCCGACATTGACGAGGGAGGCCTGGACGTTGGCTGCGGAATTGTTGATTGCTTGGGCGAGACCTATCAGGGAGCCGTCTGTGGGCTGGATGGAAAACGAGGTTCCGTTTACGGTAAGGTTGAAACTCGTGGAAGTGGAGATAGACGTGGAGTAGGGATCGGAGACGGCGGGCAAAGTGGCGCCGCTCAAGGTGCTGGTGGCGGAACCGAGGCTGACGACATCCACCGTGTACGTGCCGGCCAGCGCGCCGGCGCCGATGGTGGCCCCCACTGAGGTGGGATCGCTCGAAGCAGAGGAGTAAGACGCCGGTCCGGTGGCCGTGTCGAGGTTCGAAATCGCTGTCTGGAGGGCGGTAAACGTGGTATCGAGACCGCTCAGGACGGTGGATTGCGCCGTCATGTCGGTCTTCTGGCTCTGATATTGATTCAGTGGCAGGGAGGCGATCGCTACGGCACGGGTGATGACGGACTGGAAGTCGGAGGCAAAAGTGCTGGAACCGGTGAAGATTTGAATTGGACTAGTCGACATTACATCCTCCTATATGCAAGATGCGGGCCGAACGGAGGGTCGGCCCGCGAAATGCGGGCCGATTGGAGGATCGGTCCGCGCGCCACGAAACAGGAGAAGAAAAACTACTTCAGGAGAGCCAGGACGGCCTGCGGGGCCGAGTTGGCCTGCGCCATAGCGGCAATCGAGGCCTGTTGCAGCACCTGAGCCTTGGTCAGGTTCGCCGCTTCGGCGGCCATGTCGGCGTCGCGGATGCGCGACTCGGCGGCGGAGAAGCTGGAGATCTGCGATTGGGCGAGTTGGGTCGCATAGTTCAGCTTGTTCTGACCGGAACCGACAGTACCCTGAATTGTGCCGACGCTGCCCAAAGCCGTGTCGATGGCGGCGATCTCCGTCGTGGCATTGCCGGCTGAAGTCAGGTCGCCTTTCAGGCCCAGAGTGCCAGCGTCCACCTGGCCCTTGCTGAGGTCAACGGTCTCCGTGGCACCAGAGCCGCCACCGATGTAGACGCTGAGACTCACAGCGTTCGTTTTGGTTGTTTTGCCCAGTCCGATGTTGTCCGCCTGGCGGTTGATTTCTCCCAACAGGTCCTGGTATTCGTTATCCAGCGTGGTGCGGTCACCCGTGAAAGTGCCCGACGCCGATTCCGTGGCCAGCGTCTTGGCGCGATCCAGCATCTTGGTGATGTTGCTGAGGCCGCCATCGACGATCTGCAGGGTGCTGACGCCATCGTTGGCATTGCGCACGCCTTGGGTCAACTCCGCCACGCTGCTGCGGTAGCCGTTGGCGACAGCGAGCCCGGCGGCGTCGTCGCCCGATTGATTGATGCGGTAGCCCGAAGTCAACCGCTGAATGGTCTGGCTCTGGAATTCGTTATTAACCCGGAGGTTCTCCTGCGCGAGGAGAGAATTGAGGTTAGTCTGAACGGATATCATGGTTTAACGTCCTGTTAAGCGATACATCCACGGCATCATGCCCTGGTTCGGGTTCTCCTTTTTGTCGGATGCCCGAAGTACCTGCCTTTCAAAAGTCATATCGGGGATTCGTTCGGGGTTTTCTAAGAGTTTTTTTCGACATTTCTCAGTATTTTTTGGGTTGTTTTTGAGAGTCGATTTAAGAACACAGTCCTAGCATCACCGTCAAGATATTGACACCCCACTTACTGGGGCGTCAGCGTTTGGCGAAGTTGCCGGTCAACCAGGAAACCGCCTGCGGATCTAGTTTCCTGGCGGCCGTGATGTTCTGCTCGCGGGTGAGGTGGACTTCCTTGCGGACTACGGTGACGTTGTCCGGCGCCAGGATTCCGAGTTTCACCCGGGTGGGCGTAATCTCGAGGATTTCGACCTCAATCTCGCCGCCAATCATGAGGCTGTCGCCGGCGCGTCTTCTCAGCACGAGCATGGAGTCGCCTCCTTGCTGGGCTGTATTGACTGGCGAAAGGAGTAGCCGGGGTCCTGATGGACAATCTGGAGACCTACTCTTTGTTTTAGGTTGAGCACGAGAGGAGAACGCATGTTGGCGGTTGGGTCAGCGTTCCCGGTCACAGTCACCAGAGCGAGGCAGGCCACATCGTCGCCGATGAGTGGATTGGCGCAGTTCGGAAACTGCAGTGACGCCATGTCTTCCTCACTAAGTTCCAGACGATACTGGCGATCGAGCACGAGTACCGGTACGGCAATGAAGCACAGGTCGGAGCTGAAAAGGCTTTGGACGAAGACCAGCGGATGCGACTGTGCCTGTTTCACGAGTAGAAAACGGCTGTGTTTTTCGAACCCCGGAATGCCGCACGGAAACTCAAAGACCGAGTCTGAGTCGTATTCCAGTTCACCAAAGTAAGTAGTGGGGAAACTTGGCATGCGCCCCATCGTGGTGCAATCCGGGGGCCGGAACGGCAACTTAGTGAGCGTGAGCCTTTTCGGGCTGCTTCGAGGCGGAAGCCGACCCGGGTTCGGCAACGACTCCCAATTGGTTGAGTATTACGATATCAACCCGCCGGTTGCGCGCGCGTCCTTCTTCTGATTGGTTGTCGTCTCTGGGGACGGTATCCGCGTAGCCGGCGATGGCCAGGTGGTCGCGCGGAACGTCGAAGCGGGTACTGAGCAATTCCAGCATGGCGATGCCGCGGGCGGCCGAGAGTTCCCAGTTGCTGCGGAACCGGGCAGTGTGGATGGGTATGGAATCCGTATGCCCCTCCAGGCGAACCGAATTGGGTAACTTGCGGATGGTTTCGGCGATCTTCTCCACGCTGGCATAGGATTTCGGTTCGATGGAATCCTCCCCGGAGGGAAAGAACGCGGCTTGGCGAAGGCTGACGACGAGACCGCGTGGCTGCAAGCGAATTTCGACCTTGCCGTCCTTGATCTCAGCTTCGAGAGCCTTGGTGAGAAACTTCATAGAGGGGATCAACTCCGCCGGCACGAGCCGTTCGACCTGTGATGTCTCTGAGCCGCCAGCCCCGCGCATTTGGGCATTCCCCTTGCCGCGATCGTCCACCGTGCCTCCCAAAATCTCGTGCACGGCTGCCGTTACGCCCCCCTTCTCGATCGCGCTATTCACGGAATCGGACACCTGCTGGGCGCGCGCCTTGTCGGTCTGCGAAGTAGCGAACATGACAACAAAAAAGGCGAACAGAAGCGTGATGAAATCGGCGTAGGATACCAGCCACCGTTCATGATTTACGTGGTCCTGACGAGCAGCTTTCCGGGCCATTATCAACCTTCCGCCGAGACCGGCTGCGCCGCCGGTTGGGCCTTGGCTCCCGCTTTCGCCTTGCCCTTAGCGGTCTGAGGCTGCTGGTAGGCTTGAAGCTTGGTGTGGATCAGTTTCGGGTTGAGCCCTTCGACGATGGACAGAACTCCCTCCAGCATCATTTCCCGCATGCGCACCGCTTCCTGCATACGGGCGCGCATCTTAGCGGCTGCCGGAAGAAAGAAAAGGTTGGCAGAACCGACTCCGTACACGGTTGCCACGAATGCCACCGCGATGCCGCGTCCCACTTCGTCGATGTTGGCCAGGTTTTTCATCACCTGAATCAGCCCCAGGACGGCGCCGATAATTCCAACGGTGGGCGCGTAGCCGCCGGCGGCCTCGTAAACCTTGGCTTCGGCATCGCCATCCTGTTCGAGGATGGTGATCTCCAGTTCCATGATGGAGCGAATCTGGTTCATCTCGATGCCGTCCACGCCCAGCGTGAGCGCTTTCCGGAGGAACGGATCCTCGATCGCTTCCGCCTGTTGTTCCAGAGAGACGATCCCCTTTTTCCGGGCCTGTGTGGCGTACTCGATGATCTCATCGATTTTGTCCGAGCGCGAAGGGGAGTTAGCGAAGAACACCGAGACGAGTTGGCGGGCTGCACGCACCAACACACTCATCGGTGTCGTCAACATCACGGCTCCGACGGTGCCTCCCAGCACGATGAGCGCGGCGGTGAACTGTTGCACGTCCTTCACCTTGCCGCCTTCCATGAGCAGGCCGGTCATGATACCGCCAATCGCGACTACCAGTCCACCGAGGCTGGCCAGGTCAGGCCTTCCGCCTGTTTTCTTGCGCTTAGCGTCTGCCATGGGTTCCAATTCCGAGTTGGTCTGTGTCGCTCACGCCAGCGTAGTCCGACGGATGCCGGCTCGATGGCAGCTCCTGTAGGATCAGGCGGCGGTACTGGACCACGCGATCGATGATCTCTTCTGCCGATTCAAGCACCATGAATTTCTGCCCCGTTGTCAGACTGATCACCGTGTCCGGTGTGGTTTCCATGTGCTCGATCAGATCGCAGTTCAACACGACAGGTGTGTGATTGAGCCGTGTGACGTAAATCATCGGAAAACCTCAATATTCACATCGGAGGCTACTCGGTGTTTTCTAAGCTAATTTCCACAAAGCTGAGACGAAATCATCTCAAAAGTCACTAGAAATGTGCGTGCATCCATCCGATGAGAAGCTTTACATGCAAGTTCTAACCCCTAATTCGCCCCGCGCCTCCGCCCGGCACGCAGAGGCGGTACTGCGCGCGTGGATTTGCGGCGACATACCGCAGCTCCGTCACGAACTGGAATCGAGCTGCCATCTCGGCTGCCATGGCATCACCCGAGGCGGGCAGGATGAGCGGCTGGACCTCCTTTCGGCGGTCGCCAATAGCATGATGGCTTGCGAGGATCTGTCCGAATCTAACCCGCAGATCCGGCTCTGCGTGGGCCTGCTGGCTCACCTGGCCGCGCGGCACAAATGTGAGGACTGAACGCGGAAACGAATCGCGGAGGCCGTTGGCCGGCAGCCTCGCTTTCCCCTACCCGCGGCTCAAGCCAGATAATCGAACAAGCTCAGCTTGGAGATTTTTGCCTGTGCAGTCAGCGATGCCTGCTGCTGCGTAGTCGCCTGACTCAATTGAATCGCGGCCGAGGTCAGATCTGCGTCGCGGGTATTACTCAACTCCGACTGCTGTTCTACCAGGAATTTCTTGGCCAGATCCTGGGCCCCGCTCACCCGTGCAGAAGTCGCCCCATAGAACGCCAACTCAAGATTCAGGTGGTCGCTGGCACTCTGGATCCCTGCGACGCTCGATTGGAGCCCGGCGTCGTCATTGTTATTCAGGGCGGTGACGAGATTCCCTAGAGCCACAAACACATTTCCGGCTGCCGGCGTCCCATCCGGATTGCGCGCGTCGAAGATCTCCGCGGCGGTCTTTGCCACCGAGATCGACGTTCCATTGACATCCTGGATGACGCGGGTGGATGCCGCTGTGGACACCTGGCGGACTCCATCCGGCTGCGTCGCGTCCAGCACGTACGAAGGCTTCGAGTCCTGGTCCCCACTGAAGATATAACGGCCGTTCACGGTGGATTGACTAATCCCCACCATCTGCTGCTGTATGGCGCTCACTTCGGCTGCTATCGCAGAACGTTCCTGCGAGGTCTTCGTCGTGTCGGTGGCCTGAGTGGCCAGGGCGACAGCACGGTCCATCATTTGAATGGCCGATTGGAGACCGGTATCGGCACTATTGAGTTCGGAGGTCGTCTGGTCGAGATTCGTTTGTACCTGGTGGTTGGCGGCAATATCCGCCTGCAACTGCAGGATTGTAGTTAGGGCACCAGGGTCGTCAGAGGCGCTCGCCACGCGCAGGCCGGAAGACACTTGTCGTTGCGCCGTATCCATGGTCGCCTGCAGGCGGCTCAGGTCGGCCAGATATTTGTCGGTGGATCCTTTGAGCGGGAGAAGCATGAAGTTACCTCATCACTTGATCAGGTCGATCGTGGTCTGCGTCAAGTCGCTAAGCACCGTCAGCACACGCGCGGTGGCTTGATAACTACGCTGGAAATCGATCAGGTTAATCGCCTGTTCGTCCAGCGATACGCCCGACACCTGGTCCCGCAAGGTGCGCGCCTGCGCCACTACCTCTTGCTGAGACTGGTCGCCGCTGGTGGCCGTCGCGCTCTCTTGCCCCACGAACGCCGCGATCTGGGAAAGGAATGCCACCGGACCGAGTCCATCGATCCTGCCCGTGGTCGCGGTCGCATCCGAGAGGGATGCCAGGAGATTGGCATTTCCGTTGGCATTACCCGCGGAATCGACCGGCGCCAACTGCGCTGTGGTGATGTTCGGATTCAACCTGAGACTTCCGGCAGCGGCGGTCGGATCGGAGGAGTCGTACACGAAGAGCGCGGAGCCTTTGGCGGCACCGGCATCGCTGCTCACCGTTCCTGACTGCAATATCTGATTCACCGTGTCGGCCAGACCTTGGGCCAGACGATTCAGCGAGCCGGGCTGTTCGGCGTCTCCCGTGATCGACGGCAGGACGCGGTTGCGGACGTCCAGCAGTCCCCCCAATGTTCCGCCCGTAATCTGCCCGGTAATCTCTCCACCCTGCCAGTCAAGAACCCGCGCCGATGGAGGAGCCTGAGAGTTCGGCGGTGTCCCTCCGGCAGCCACATCGCTCGAGATGACGTATTGGTTCTCGCCAATCACGAGCGGCGCCCCCCCCCCAGTCAACACCGTGATGGTGCCGTCATTCTGTTTCACCGCAGTAAAGTCGGCCAGTTGCGCGAGCTGTTCCAGAGAGGAGTTAACCTGAGCATCCAGACCGGGATCGGGCTGGGCCAGCTGGCGCTGCTGGACGTTGTACTGCTGAACCTGGGCGGCCAGACTATTGACCTGCTGCACGGTGGAGGCAATCTGCTGATCGAGGCTCTGCGAGACGTTGTTGAGGGAGCCCGCGAGACTGCGAACCTGATCGGCGAATTGTCCCGCGCTGTCCAGCACCGTCTGGCGCGCCGAGATGCCGTTGGGATCCACGCTCCAGGCGGAGAAGCTGCTGAAGAGCTGGGTCAACGCCGCCGGAAGTCCGGTAGTTCCGGAAACATCGAACAGTTTCTCTATGCTGGAGACCGCCTGCGACTGCACGTCCAAGCGGCCGAGCGTATTCACCTGGCGGCGCACTTCCTCCTCTGCGAATTGGTTGCGGGAGTCGTCTAGCCCGCGGGCCGCGACACCACCGGCGAGGCCGCCGGCCATATCAAAGGGCTGTGCCTCGAGATTGACTTGCTGTTTCGCGTAACCCGGGGTGGAACTGTTGTCGATGTTGTTCTGGATAGTACCGAGCGCGTCCTGAAAGACAGCGAGCGCGTTACCGGATGTCCGGAGGGAAGCCAGCAGGTTCGACATAAACGCTAAACCTCGATATGCGGCGAGGCCGTAGACTCCAGGACGGAGGCAGCCAATCCGCGAGAGTCGTACGAAGCCCCGGCGCCCTGAACTCTGGCGGCGATACCGCGATAAAACGCCGCCGAACTATCGACCAACCGCGCGAGTTTTGCGACCTCGTTTGCGAGCGCCGCGGCGTCCGACTGGGCCTGCCGCCGGACATTCGGAGAGGCGGACAGCAATAGTTCATCGGTTCGGCGCACGATTTCCACCGCCGAAGACAATAATGCCGGGGCTTCCACGATTCGTTGGAAGTTGCCGGCAGCCCACACATCCCCGGCCGCACGCACCAGGAAGCGGGCTTCCTTCATCGCCTGTTGAATCTCCGCCGCGGCGCTCATGCGCTTTCCGGCGTTGTCTTGGCGAGGGCGTGCGAAATAAGGGCCCGGCTCACGTCGCTCGGAGCCGGCGAATACCGGCCGCTGCTATACAGCGCTGCGAGATGACGCACGCGGTCTGACCGCTGGGCCGACTCCGTGCTCAGTCCTCCCGCGATTTGCTCAGTCAGAGAAGAGATCTCGATACGGTCCGCCCCAATCGAGCCCACCGATTGCAGCCGGTGCGTGCCCCCGGGACCTACTTGCCCGGCCGCACCTTCGGGCCGTCCGGCCGGGGCGTTTGGGGCATTGTTTTGAATTTGACTGCTAATTTTCAAATCCATACAAACTGGCTTTCAAAATCTGGCTTTCAAAATCATTTTCGGTGCCAAACTAAATAGATACTATTTTTTTTCATCATTCGCAATGTAGATAAAGTGGGTCGGTGAAATGCTGCAATTGGTTAACATTCAGGTTTATACCAAAATTCAATATATCACCAAGGAAACGAATTGTTAAGCTGATCCATTGATACAAACCGCAAAAAATCTTTATGATTCATACGAAGCTCCTATTCCTGCACGGCGCTGATGCCACCGTGGACGGCGAGTGGCAGCAGATCCTGGCCGATTTCGACTTACGCCAAGTCAACACTGTTGCCGAAGCTTACGAAGTGCTATCCGCTGAGAGAATGGACTGCGCGCTGGTTGCCGGCACCATTCCGGACGTGTCTTTCCCGGAGGTGCTGGACTTATTGCAGCAGCTTGACACTCTCCTGCCTTTCGTTTTCCAGGAAAAGGAGATGACCGCCGCAGATGCAGTCTGTCTCATCCGCCTGGGTGCGTACCACTGCTTCAGTGGCGCGGATTCTCCCGACGCGCTGCGGGAGTGCCTGGAGTGGGCGGCGGAGCAAAGGCGCTGCCGGGAAAAGACCTGGAATCGTGGAGGAGAGGGGCGGGAAGAGTGGCGGCGATTGCTGGTGGGCGAAAGCCCCGCGATGCAAGATGTCGAGAATACGATCCGGCTGGTCGGCGCGCGCCGGTGTACAGTCCTGATCACAGGCGAAACCGGGACTGGAAAAGAAATGGCAGCCCGTGCGCTGCATATGGCCAGCCCGCGGGCGCACCTGCCCATGGTTGCCGTAAACTGTAGCGCATTACCCGAGAACCTGCTCGAGGCTGAACTTTTCGGGCATGTGAAGGGCGCGTTCACCGGCGCGGTGAACCACCGCGTTGGACGCTTCGAACAGGCAAATATGAGCACGCTGTTCCTGGACGAAGTCGGCGACATGCCTACCGAACTGCAAGCCAAGCTCCTCCGCGTTCTACAGGAGCGGGAGATTCAGCGCCTCGGAAGCTCGGAAACCGTTCGGGTCGATGTGCGCGTGGTGGCCGCTTCAAACGCTAATCTGCTCGACATGGTGCGCCAGGGCCGTTTTCGGGAGGATTTGTACTACCGTCTCAACGTAGTGCCGCTGCAGATGCCGCCGTTACGCCAGCGGCGTGGCGATATTCCCCTGTTAGTGCGTCACTTCGTGAAGAAGATCTGCGATGCGGAAGGTCTGCCGGTGAAAAATGTCGCGCCCGACGCGATGCATGCTTTTGAGGCGGCTCCCTGGCCGGGAAATGTCCGGCAGCTTGAAAACACAGTCGAGATGGCGGTCGTGCTCAGTGGCGATCGAGATTACCTGAATGCGTCCAATTTCGGCTTCCCCAACTCGCTCAGAGCCAAACTGGCATTGTCCCAGTTTCCCGCACCAGCGCCAGTGATTCACGAAACCCTGGACTTCGAGACTGCGGTGACCAATTTCGAGCGCACCCTTCTGGAAAGTGCGATGCAAAAGACGAAAGGCAACAAGACCACCGCTGCTGGGCTGTTGGGGATGAAGCGTACCACCCTGATCATGAAGCTGCGCAGCCTGGGTACGACGGCCGATCGCATGGCATTTGCCGGCTAAGGATAACCAAGTGCTGCGCCCTTGAAATCCCAAGGAGCGGGAGCCCGCTTTGCCGGTTTCGAAGCACAATCGTTCAACGTTTACGTGGACTGCCCACTGTTTCAACGGATGGTTCTGCCGGTCACGGCCGGCAGAACCAAAATCGCCGGCATCAAGATTCACGATACCAGGACCCACCCCCTACGCCCTCACCCAACTCCGCTACGGCCTTTGCACGATGAAAGCCTACGGCCTGCTGGAACGCATCGGACGAGCCTACCGTTATCGCCTATCCGACGAGAGGACCAAAGCCGTATCACAACGCCGATCAGGCAATTCAACAGGTTCTCGACCTGCTTGTCGCGTGAAAATTGCGAGAGATGAATTCTCAAAACGGCTGTGCTGGAAACTAAGGCTGAGCCGCAGGCAATTGGGACGTGGGTTGACCCTGGACCACATGCTGGACCTTCACGAGCAGTACGATTTCATTGCGGGGGGCGCGCAAGGCACTGGCGATACTCTCGACTGATTCTCCCCGGCGCAGCATCCGCATGGCTTGAGTGCGCTTCGTCAAGTTGAGAGCGGGTCCGGCGGCGGGGGCCGAAACAGGAACCGGCAAGCTCATCTCCGTTCGCAACTGCTCGATTCCCACCGACATCTCCTGTATGGCACGGTCCACCGAATCCCGCGCGTCGCGGGCCGCGCTCAGCACTCGCTGAATCTCCAGCTTGGCCGTGATGAACAGAACCAGTGTTCCGGTTAATGCCATCGCGATGACTGCATAGATTGTGACGGGGCTCAAGATCCAGTTGAGACTCATTATCGGGCTTCCTCAGAGAATTCGATGGTAGATGCGCCGTCGCGGGGCGGCAAGCTTCGGCGTTCGCGAATTCCGGTGATCCGGAGCGCATAGTTACCCTTGACGGAGACGACGTCGCCGCGTGCCACTAGGTGACCGTTTACCACGATATCGACCGGTTCATCCATACCGCGATTCAGTTCGACAACCGAGCCAGGGCTCAATCGCACGATATCCTGCAACAGCATCCGCGTGCTGCCAAAGCGCACGGTAAGCGGAATTTCGGTGTCTAGCAGGAGGTCGAGGGTTGTGCCTGTGTGCACCCGCGGCGGCCGGCCGGGTTCTGCGTTTCGGGTCTCCTTGAGCCCCTCGTGGCATGCGGTAAACAGCTGAATGGCACCCGTGCCGGGTATCTCGACCGGGATACGCATCAGTTGCGCATCCGGCGGCGGAGTGGTCGAACGGCCGCCGTCAACAGCGCCTTCCACGCCTTGCCAGGAACGCTGCAGCAGCGCCTGGTAGCTCTGCTCAGTATTCCGCCCACCCGGATCACCGATTGCCACAGCACTTGAGGCGGCGTATCCCAGCGCCAGACGCACGGACGATTCGGCACCGATCCAGACGGACACTTCAGCGACGCTGAGAGCCTGCTCCCACCAGAAAAGCTCCGATGGCACCGAGTTTGCGTCGATAGAGACAGCGGGCTGAATATGCGGTCGGGCGCCAGTCAGGCTTTCAATCACTGATGCGAGATTGGCCAACCAGACACTAAGAATCGGTTTCAATGCTTGCTCCTTGGCACGGAGGTCCACACCTTGTCCAGGTGGCTGCGAAGCCGTAAAACGGCCTGGACCCGCAACTGTGCCACGCGGGAAAGATGAACACCCACCACGGTCGCGATTTCGCGAAGAGTGAGTTCTTCGAAGTAGTACAAGTGCAGGACCGTGCGTTCGATCTTCGGCATCCGCTCGATCGCGAGGGTCAGTATACGCTCGAGTTCCGAACGCTCGAACACGCGTGACGGCAGGCGCTCGTCGTCGTCCGAGATGAATTTCAGGAGGTCGGGCTGGTCGTCGTTGCCGGACGACTCCAGCCGCCGCAGGTCAACTCCATTTCCGTCATTGAGCCATTGATGGTACTGATCGAGTGTGACACCCAGTTCGGAGACGATCTCTTCTTCGGAGGGCTCCCGCCCCCAGCGTTGTTTCGCCCGGTGAATCGCAGCCTCAATCATCTTGGAACGTTTGCGGGTTTCACGCGGAGCCCAGTCCAGTTCGCGCAGGCTGTCCATGATGGCACCACGGATGCGCCGCTCCGCGTAGGTGTTCAGTTGCACGTTGTAAGAGGGATCGAAATTGTCGACGGCCGCGAGGAGGCCGACGACGCCCGTGGACACCAGGTCATCCAGGCACACACTGTCCGGCAAGCGGTCGTGGATTTGCCTGGCAATCACCCGGACTTGCGGCAGATGCTGGAGTACGAGGGCTTCGCGCCGCTGCCCTGCGTCTTCATCGTACTCGGGACCATATGCGAGTTGACCGATTGGCATGCCGATCTCAGGCCACTCCCCGCAATACTTTGGGCAATTCGTGTACCAGAGAATCGGTGATCAGCTGTTTGGTGGCGGCAGCGAGGTCTTCGGGTATCAATTGGCCGGCCGCCACGAACGAAAGCGGCAGTTTTCGCCGCGCTGCCTCGCAAAACATTGATCCGTAAGCGTCCGTGTCATCGAGTCGAGTGAACAGTAGCTTGGACGGGCGGAATATCTCGAAGCTGTCTGCCATGCGCCGCTGATCCAGAGGCCGCGTCGACGCCGTCAAAACCAGGTGGGTGTCAACGTCTTGACGCCCGCTGAGGAACGCGGCCAGGTCGCCGGCCGATTCTTCCAGTGCTGCGCGGCTGTATCCCGGCGTGTCCACAAGAAGCAGCGCGTTATCCGGCGCCGCATTGATGGCGTGGGAGAGCGCGACGGTGGTTTCGCAGGCCTGGAAGGGAACTCCGAGAATCGCGGCGTAGGTCCGCATCTGTTCCACGGCGGCGATGCGGTAGTGATCGGCTGAGAGCAGGTAAACCGGCCGGCCAGCCGCCAAACCGTGAGCGACCGCAAGTTTTACGATACTGGAGGTCTTGCCGGAGCCCGGAGGGCCGACGAACGCGGTGATGCGCTCCAGCTTCGGCGCCACTTCGAAACGGCTGCTGATTTCCTCCAGTGCTGCACTGAACATGGTGTCGGGATCCGGTTCCGCGGGGCGCCGCCGGCCCATTTGCAGCGGGGTACGCGCGCTGGCCCGCTGCCGGGCACTTTCACTGATCTCGTGCGCCATCTCCAGGTCTACTCCGGCGTCGACCAGCGATTCCTCGAGGAGGTCGGTACCGTTGGCGGGCGGCTGGCTAGGCTTCGCCATCCGAGTCACAAGTTCGCGAACCTTGTCAATGCGCTGGCGCAAGTCTTCCACCGCATCGCCGCTCGTCGTGGGCGGTGGCTTGCGCACGCCCGATGCCACGCCGAAGACCACCTCGTAATCGCCCAGATGGCGAGCTTCCGGAGGCGACTCGCGTGTATTCAACAGCAGGGCGTCCGGACCCAGGTCCGTGCGCGCCTGCGCCATGCCTTCACCCACCGACGAGGCGAAGTAGGATTTCACGAACAGCTTTTGATTGGCTGCGTTGACGGACATGGCTTACTGAATGACCCCCAGGGATAGAATCTTGGTTTCCATCGGAATCTCGTTATGAGAAAGGAAGTAGAGGTTGCGCAGGGTGGGCTCGACCAGTTGGCGCAGGAAGTACCGCGAGCCGGAACTCGCCACTACGGCTACCGGGGCTTCCGGCGCTCCGACTTTCAGAGCGATGCGCTGCAGCAGGTCGCGGATCGCGGGTGGCGAAAGAGTGAGATGGCTGTTTTGCTCGCCGTGTTCCAGAGCCGATTCGACCACCTGCTCCAACGCCGGGTCGAGCAGATAGGCGGGCAGGTCTCCGCCTGCGTTCAGGTACGGTTTCACGACAGTGCGCCGGATCGCCTGGCGTACATACTCGGTTAACAGCACTGCATTCCGAGTTGTCACGGCGGCTTCGCCTAGCGCTTCCAGGATGCTGACGGCGTCACGAATGGACACCCGTTCCCGCAAGAGGTTCTGCAGTACGCGTTGCACTGCCGCCAGGGAGAGCAGTTTTGGGACCAGGTCTTCCACGACCTTCGGATTCTCGATCGTCACTCGGTCCAACAGCTTTTTGGCGTCCTGCCGGGAGAAAAGTTCGTGCGCGTAACGGCGGACCACTTCCGCCAGATGCGTGCCCAGCACGCTGACTGGATCGACGACGGTGAAGCCGCTACGGCGCGCCCGTTCCGCCTGGTCGGCCGGCAGCCACCAACCGGTCATTCCGAATGCGGGATCTCGCGTCTGCTTGCCTCCAACCGGCGCTTCGGCCTTGCCGACCGGGATGGCCAACTCACAGCCGGGTGGCAGTTCGTAACGGGTGATAGCCGCGCCCTTAAGTGAAATCGAATATTCGTTCGGCTTCAGCGATATGTTATCTACAAGGCGGACGGGCCCGAGCAGAAACCCTATGTCGCTGGCCAACTGCCGCCGGATGCCGGAGACCCGCTTGATGAGGGGCGAATCCTGGCCGCCACCAACGTACTTGACCAGCCCTATACCCATTTCCACGACTATCGGCTCCACTCGCAACAACGCCTCCAGGTTCTCTTTCGATGCCGCCGGCTTGGCGGAGGCGACCGCGCGTTCTCCGGCGGCCTTCTTCTTGCGCATCCTCCAGCCCGCCACGCCCAGACCCGAACCCATGATCAGAAAAGGAAGCACAGGCATGCCCGGAAACGCCGACAGCACGATGAGAACGCCACTGGCCAGGAGCAGCGGCTGGTGACTGCCGAATAGCTGCTTGGCGAAGTCCGCGCCCAGCTTTTCGTCAGAACTGGCGCGGGTGACGATCAAAGCGCCCGATATCGAGATCATCAGTGCGGGGATGACGGTCACTAGACCATCGCCAATGGTCAGAACGGTGTAGGTTTCGATCGCGTGGCGCAAGTCCATTCCGTGCTGCAGCACGCCGATCAGGAAGCCCGCAATAATGTTAATGGCGGTGATGATGATGGCGGCTACCGCGTCGCGTTGAGTGAAGCGGGATGCGCCGTCCATTGCGCCGTAGAACTCGGATTCGTTGACCAATTGCTTGCGGCGGCGGCGCGCTTCGGTCTCGTCGATCAGACCGGAGCTGAGGTCGGAATCGATCGACATCTGCTTGCCGGGCAGCGCATCGAGTGTAAAGCGCGCCGTGACTTCGGAAATGCGCACCGCGCCATGATTGATGACCACATACTGGATGGCAATCAGAACCAGAAAGATGACCACACCGATGATGTAATTGCCGCCCACCACGAAATTGCCGAAAGCCTGGATTACCTCTCCGGCAGCGGAGGTGCCGACATTTCCGTTCATTAGGATCAGCCGGGTGGAGGATATGTTGAGCGAGAGGCGGAAGAGCGTCAACAGCAATAGCGTGGTGGGGAATAAGCTGAAATCCACCGGCCGTTGAATGTACAGCGCCACCATCATCACCACCACGGACATCATTATGTCGGTGACGATCAGGATGTCGAGCACGAAACCCGGCAGCGGCGTGATCAATGCGATGACAATGCCGAGCACAGCCATGGGCACGGCGATGTCGCGCCAGTTCGCTCCGAGCATTCCCGGGAAGTCTTTCCAGTTCGCCACCGCTACGCTTGATTTCGCCTGTGCCAAAGTCGTCTCCTTCGTCCCCGTACCCTTATGCAGGTAGCCTGCCGTTCATTAACTTGAAGATGTAGGCGAGAACTTCCGCCACGGCGCGGTAAAAATGCGCCGGAATTTCCTGCCCGACATCAACGGATTTGTAGAGCGCCTGCGCCAGCGGCGGATTCTCGATTAGAGGTACCTGATTTTCGATTGCCCTCTGTCGGATCCGCAGGGCCAGGTAGTTCTTGCCTTTCGCCACCACTCGCGGCGCGCCCGCCGAGTTCACATCGTACTTCAGCGCCACCGCAAAATGCGTGGGATTCACGATCACCGCCGTGGCCGCGGGTACTTCATGCATCATGCGCCGCCGGGCCATGTCGCGTCGCAGGCGCCGGATGCGCGATTTCATCAGCGGGTTGCCTTCGAGTTCTTTGTTCTCGTCGCGGACCTCCTGCTTGCTCATCTTGAGATCCTTCTGGTATCGCTGCTTCTGCCGGAACAAATCCACCGCGCCGAACACCATAAACAGCAACGATGCCTTCCACAACAACATCTCCAGCGATGTACCGACGTGCGCCGCGCCGGCAGTCACGCTCTTAAGGGGTAGGGAAAGAAAGCCCTCAAAATCGTCCCGCACCAGGTAGTAGACAGCGGCGCCGAAGACGGGCAGCATGATCGCCGCTTGAATCAGTGCGGGGATGTTCTCTTTGGGCAACTGGCGAAGTTTGGAAAGCGGATTCAGCCGTTTGAGATCGGGCGAGAGCTTTTTGAGACTGACGCCGAAGCGCGTAACCAACAATTGCGCAGCCAAAGTCATCAGCATGATCATGCCGCCTCCCAGCCCCAGCGGGATCAGCGCCTGCTTCAGGAAGTCGAGGCTGAGCGCGATCACCTGGCCGGGTTCCAGTCGCGGTCCAAGTCCATGCTGCAGGAGCAGCGCCATGCTGCGGTGCATTGCGCTGACCCACTGCCCGCCCCAAGAGTGGAGCAGACCAACAAACGTGAGAAACTGCAGCGCGCCGACGAAGAGCCGCGCCGTTGCGAACTGACCCTCTTCGCGCGCCTTGTTCAGGCGTCGTTGTGTGGGTTGTTCTGTTTGTTGGCTCTTGTCCGCCATGCCGGTTACCGCCCCACCATGCTTCTGATGGCGGTCAGTGTGATTGCGGCGTCGGCGCGGAACAGCGTAGGCAGCAAGATCGCCACCCAGCTCAATACGAAAAGCCCTACCATCATCTTGATCGGAAACGCCACCGTCAGTAGTTGTAACTGCGAATTGATGCGGCCCAACAGCGCCAGCGAGACGTCAACCATCACCAGAATCGCCACGACCGGCAGGGCGAGTCGAAGACCTGTGGAAAACATGGTGGCGCCGAGCGAAAGAAGATGTTCGCCGGCGCCTCGGGAAATCACGATCGAGCCCGGAGGCATCACTTCCAGACTGTGGGCGAAGATGCGTAGAACTTCGCGATCCAGCCCGAGAGTGAAGAACAGCAACCCGGACGCCAACTGCGCGAAGATCACGAGAATGCCAGAGTCCGCCTGGGTGCTCGGGTCGATGGTGGAGGCATATGCGTAACCTGCCTGGAGTCCCATAATCTGCGCGCCGACGCCAAACGCTTCCGTCACAAAGGCGACGGCCAACCCGATGCCGATGCCGAGTCCGGCTTCGGCAATCATCCACGCCGCTACGACACCGATGGAGGTATCGGCGGGCACTTTAGGCCACTGCGCGAATAAGGCGATCGTGATGCTGACCGTCAGCGCGGTGCGGGCTAGGTCGAAGCCGGTCCTGAGGCCTGGCATCGGCACAAAGATGAACGCGCCGGCGACGCGGGCCAACGTTAGCAGAAAACCGAGTAGGGTCGACGTGGTGAGGACCAGGCTACCGCCCATATCGGCCGAGGTCTCCGAGGATCAGGACCGTGTAGGATGTCATCTTCTGCAGCATCCACGGTAGAGAAAGGATGAAGGTCGCCAGGAATACGGCAAGGCGCGGGATGGTGCTAAATGCGGAATCCTGAATGGAGGTCACAATCTGCACCAGGCTGATCACAATACCGGCAATGAACCCCACTGCGAGCAGCGGCGCGCTGAGCCAGAAGGCTGTCATCAAAGCCTCGCGAATAATCTGAATCACAAATTCCGGAGTCATGCGTAGAATCCTTTCAACAACGAGCCGATCACCAGATTCCATCCGTCGGCCAGGACGAAGAGGAGAATCTTGAACGGCGCGGAGATCATCACCGGCGGTAGTTGGATCATTCCGATCGATAGCGTTACCGACGCCACTACAAGGTCGATGATCAGGAACGGCATGAACAAAACCGCCCCGATTTGAAAGCCCGCCTTCAGTTCGGAGAGGATGTAAGCGGGAATGAGTATCCGCAGTTCCAGATCCGCGGGCGTTCTGGGTGCGGCGGCGTGCGAAATCTCAACGAAAAGCTTCACATCCTTCTCACGGGCATAGTGCTGCAGGAACGTCTTAAGCGGTTTCGCAGCCGCGTCAAAGGCCTGCTCCGAAGAGATTTCGTTCTTTTGCAGGGGCTCCCATCCCTGGTGGTACATGTCCACCGCAACAGGTTGCATGATCAGCATCGTCAGGAATAGGGACATCCCCAACATCACCTGGTTGCTGGGCACCGTTTGGGTTCCGAGCGCCTGCCGCAGGAAGTGCAGCACGATCACAATGCGCAAAAACGGCGTGATCGACATCACGACGGCCGGCAGCAACGTCAGCAGCGTCAAGAGGATGACGATCTGTAACGGCACGGAGAGGGAGCCGTTACCCGGGTTCATGGTCACCCCAAAGAGGGAGGTGGGCGCCTGCGATGTGGCGCCCAAAGCCGGCAGCGCAGAGAGGATCAGGGCGCAGCCGTATTTCATCGCACCGGCTCCTGTCCTCGCGGGAGTCCATCGCCAATCGATGCTTCGAGCAGGGCGCAACTGCCTGGCGACGACGCAACCAGAAGCGTGCGGTCGCCGACCCGGACCAGGTGCAGCGAGTGGCCGGGCGCAAGTGACAGCTTCTCCATCAACTGCATCCTGCGCTCGCTCTTGCCGAAACCAGGGCGGGAGAACTTGGCGACTCCTTTACGCCGCAGCCACCACAGGCCCCCCCCCAGCAGGCCCAGCACCAGGCACATCGCCAGCATCTGTTGAATGGCTTCCATCTCCTTGGCTATCCGGCCTTACTGCTTCATGTTGAGCGTGTCCTGCAGCATTTGGTCGCTTGTGGTGATGACCTTCGAGTTTGCCTGGTAGCTGCGCTGCATCGTGATCAAATTGGTGAACTCTGTAGCGATATCGACGGTGGACCCTTCGATCGCTCCGCCCACCACTTTGCCGCGTCCGCCGCTGTCGGAGGTTCCGATGGCAGGCGGGGCGGTATCCACCGTGGCCTGCAGATTATTGTTGCCTACCGCCTGTAGCGTTTCAGGATTGCGCACCGAGGCCACCGCCAACTGCGCCACCGTAGCTTGCTGCCCATTGGAGTACTTTGCCACCACCAATCCTCCATCGGTAATGCTGACATTGCTGATCTGCCCCGCGGCAATACCATCCTGAGTGGAGGTGGAAAGACCTGAAGTTTGCGCGAACTGCGTCAGGCGGCCCGTGCCGGCGGCGTTGTACAGATTCCAATCGATGGTCATATCGGCTGCGCCGTTAGCCAGACCGGCGATCTTCACCGACGGATCGGCGCCCGCCGCGGGAGTGGTCAACTGGCCGCTGGAGTCGAAGACCAGCGAACCTTTGGCGACGCTGTTGGTACCGGTGCCCTTCAGGTCGGCCGCCGGAACCGTCACCGTATAGTCCCACTTGTTGACGTCGGTCTTGGTGAAGCTGGCCGTCAGCACGTGCGAGCCGCCTTGGGAATCAATCACCTCAAGGGGAGCGGTGACCACGGTGCCAGTGGCGGCCCGTGAGTCGAGATTCACGTCCATGCTCATATTGGTGGTGGCGGTGGCGGGAATAATCGCGCCAATAGGGACATTGATGTTCGCGACCGGACCGCCGGCGTTCACCACACCGTTGGTCGCACTCCATCCCTGCACATCTTCTCCGGTCGCCGTCACCAGGTTTCCGTGTGCATCGAGAACGAAGTTCCCGGCGCGCGTGTATAGAGTCTGGTTGGCCTGGTTACGGACCACGAAGAATCCGTCGCCCTGTATGGCAGCGTCGAAGGCGCCCCCAGTGGTCTGGATCGAACCCTGGCTGAAGTTGCGGACCATGCTGGCCGGACCGACTCCTTGTCCCACGTCGCTGTTGTCGGTCCCGACACCGAGTGCCTGCGACATCAGGTCGTGGAACTGGAGGTCCGTGGCTTTGTAGCCCGCTGTGTTGAGGTTGGCGAGATTGTTGCCGATCGCATCAACGGCGATGGCGTTGGCCGAGAGGCCGGATAGGGCTGTGGAAAAGGCTGTAAACATTTTCTTTCTCCTTGGTCGGCCTTAAGCCGTTGTGCCGGTGGCAGTGGCGGAGGTTCCGGAGGTTCCGGCCGCCGTGCCTGCGGCTATCTGCGAATCCAGGTCCCCGCGAATCGCGACTACCTGCTCTAACTCGCTGAACTGTGCCAGTTGCGATACAAACTGGGTGCCGTCGGTGGGATTCAGCGGGTCCTGATTCTTGATCTGCGCCACCAGCAATTGCAGAAACATATCTGTGGTGGGTGTGGTGGCACCGCTTGTGGATGTCGATTGGGACGCGCCCGCGGTAGCGGCGGATGAGCCCGTAAGTGCGCTAACGGATGAAGCCATACTTGTCTCCTGGTAACGGTTCGCCCGTGGGGGTGAGGCTGCCTTCCAGTTCCTCTACCCAGTTGGGCCGGTTTGACTGGTGTTGATCGCGCTGGTCGCGAGGTTGTTGTTGCGACCAGCCGGGGTTGGACTGCGAATCACTGTGGTTGCGGAACTGGGTCGCACTCTGCTGTGGGCTCGAGGCGGCGCTCACCGAAGCTGCGGCGTGGACAGGGCGCCACGTGTCCGTGCGGAAGCCTGTCTCCTGCAGGCGGCTCACGAGATCTGTGATCCCCTCGCGCAGGCCGTGAGCCAGGTCCGTGTTGCCGGTCCGCACAGCCACGTGCAGTTCGCCGCCGCGTTCTACCATCCGCACTTCGACGCGTTCCTGATTCTGATTGCCCACTTGCAGCGACAGTTCCTTCAGCGGTTCTGTGGATTTGCCGGGGGCAGCCTCTGGCGCGATGGCGCGCGTTTCTGAGGCGGCCGGAGTGGAGGGCTTATCCGCCGGAACCAGGGGAATAGGTCCATCACTGGTGATGAAGGTCTGAGCCGCCGGGTTGGCCATCTGCAGGGCCGGCGGCAGAACCGTATTCTGGGTCCGCCCATCGTCCAGTTCCGAGCGGCGAAGTTCGGCTATCGCCGTGATGCGAGGAATAGCCTCGCCGGAAGTAGGCGAGGCGGGCGAGTTGGTCTGCGTTGCCGGACCGGGTTTGAGGCGGTCGGCGAAAGCGAGATCTGTGCTTTCGGAGCCGGCTTCGGCTGGCACGGTCGGCAGGCGCACGGTCGAGGGAGTTTCTGCGGTAGCTTGCGGCTGAACCCGCTCCCGTAGTGCGGCCGACATCTGCTGGGATTGCGTCGCGGCCACTGCCAATTGCGTGGCTACTGCCGCGATGCGAGGAATAGCCTCGCCGGAAGTAGGCGAGGCGGGCGAATTGGTCTGCGTTACCGCATCGGGTTTGGGGCGGGTGGCGAAAGCGAGATCTGTGCTTTCGGAGTCGGCTTCGGCTGGCACGGTCGGCAGGGGCACGGTCGGGGGAGCTTCTGCGGTAGCTTGCGGCTGAACCCGCTCCCGTAGTGCGGTCGACGTCTGCTGGGATTGCGTCGCGGCCACTTCGAATTGCGTGGCTACTGCCGTGATGCGAGGAATAGCCTCGCGCGAAGGAGGCGAGGCGGCCGAGTTGGTCTGCATTGCCGGACCGGGTTTGAGGCGGACGGCGAAAGCGAGTTCTGTGCCTTCGGAGCCGGCTTCGGCTGGCACGGTCGGCGGGGACACGGTCGAGGGAGCTTCTGCGGTGGCTTGTGGCTGAAGGCGCTCCCGTAGCGGGGCCGACATCTGCTGGGCTTGCGTCGCCGCCACTTCCAATTGCGTGCCTATTCCGTGAGCGCCTATTACCCCAGGGAGAAGCAGCGCTTTTTCGGCTGGCGTTTCGGTTCCATCGGTCGTCTTCACCGGTGGGAGCGAATCAACGGTGAAACGGAGTTTAATGGGTAGCGCGGTTGGCGCCGCGCCCGTTACGCCAAACAGCAGAGCAGCCAGCATGGCGGCTCCGGTTGTATTGTCGGTCGGTTCGGCAGCGCCGGACGTCTGCTCGCCGACGCGGGCCGCCTCGATAGATGTGACCTTAACTGTACGTGTTAGCGGAACCGCAATCGGACTGGCCGCGTTGAAACCCTGAAACTGTTCGGCGAATCCGTTGGAGCCTGCGGCATCGCCCGAGTTGCCCGTCCCGATCATTACCGAGGCGGAATTGGATGGGGCTGCACCAGTTGCCGTAGCGCTAATGGTCACGCACGGTGGAAAAGCAGATGAGGAGCCAAAGGCTCGGCCTCATGAATTCAGACGGATAGAGACGGTGAATTGGTGTTAGGCTTTTGACAACTCGGCTTTTCGTCAACAACTTGACGGGGCGAAACCCGCCTATATCGGGAACATCGGCGGCTTTTAACGCCTTTTCTAGGGTTTCTGCAAAATGATTCTTGGGCCACGAAGTTGCTCTACCCCGTGGGGAGCTTCTTATGGACCCACTAACAGTGGCCGCGGCAAGCGGCTTGCGCTCTCGCCTTGCATCACTCGACCTGCTCGCCAATAACTTGGCCAACGCTGCTACCAGCGGATACAAGAGCGACAGCGAGTTCTACGGCTTGTACACCTCTGCCGAAGGCCGGGATCCGATGACAGGTGACGCGTCCTTCAGCCTTCCCGTCGTGGAACGCCAGTGGACGGACTTCTCTCAGGGAACCCTGTTGCCTACCGGCAGCCAGTTGGACGTCGGCATCTCCGGGCACGGATTCCTGGCGATCAACGGACCTTCAGGCCCCTTGTACACCCGCAACGGCAACCTGCAGGTTTCTCCTTCCGGGCAACTGGCCACCGCCGACGGCTACACCATTCGCGGAGCCGATGGGAATCCTATCCAAGTCACGCCCAGCAAGCCGGTTGAAATCACAACCGATGGTACGGTGCGCCAGGATGGGCAGGCTCTGGGGCAGATCGGCTTGGTGGACTTTAAAAACACCGCCGCATTGAAGAAGTTGGGTGGCACCTATTTTCAGAACCCGGACTCGACCAACCCACCCGTGTCCGCTACCGGGGCGACGCTGCAACAGGGCAAGCTCGAGAGCTCCAACGTCCCGGTGGCCGAAGCTGCCATGCGGCTGGTCGGGACAATGCGTCAGTTCGAAATGTTGCAGAAAGCAATCGGCATCAGCGCTGACATGAACCGCAAGACTATCGATGAAGTGGCCCGCGTCGGCTCATAGCGCCAAAGGCCGGGAATCTGGAGAGTAAAAAAATGATCGACAGAGTGTCCAATTCGTCCCCCCCGATTCGGATCTGGCGGCGAAAGCACCGCCCATCCGGGGTTACCAGCGGTTCTTCGCCGACCGTCTTCTGCAACTGGAAACACAAGGAGCCTAATTCATGATTCGAGCACTCTACAGCGCCGCCAGCGGCATGACGGCGCAGCAACTGAACGTGGACAACATCGCGAACAATCTGGCCAACGCCAACACCGCCGGCTTCAAGATGCGGCGCGCCCAGTTTCAGGATCTGCTCTACCAGAGCATGGTACAGCCGGGCAGTGCCGCGGGTCAGCAAACCGTCGTCCCCACGGGACTGCAGGTAGGTCTGGGTACGCGCACTTCCTCCAATGAGATCATCTTCACACAAGGCAACTTTGCCGAAACCGACAATCCGCTGGACCTGGTGATTCAGGGCCGCGGTTTCTTCCAGGTGCGGCGCTCTACCGGCGACCTCGCCTACACCCGCGCCGGCTCTTTCCACCTGGATAAGGAAGGAAACATCGTGACCTCCGACGGCGATCCGATTGAGCCGCAGATCACCATTCCGGCTGATGCTCAGAACCTCACCATCGCCCCGGATGGTACCGTCAGCTATACGCAGGCGAGCCAGACCACGGCACAGCAGGCAGGGCAGATCCAAATCGCCGGCTTCCCGAATCCGGCCGGCCTCAATAGTATCGGTCGCAACTTGTATCTGCCGACTGACGCGTCCGGCGAGCCCACACTCGCCAACCCGGGCGGACAGGAAGGATTGGGATCCCTGCAGCAAGGCTACACCGAGCAGTCCAACGTCAGTATTGTTGAAGAGTTTATCAACCTGATCGTTGCGCAGCGCGCTTACGAAGCGAATTCCAAGGTGGTAAAGGCCGCTGACGACATGTATCAGCAGGTCAACAACCTCTCCCGATGAAGCTGTGCGTCGCTTTGGTCATCGCCGGTCTTGCCTGCGCTCCCGCTGAGCAGCGTGCCTGCCGCGAGGTGGAGAGCGAGCGAATTCTCGCGCGCGACCTGGCAGTTGCGATTCCCGCGTTCGGCGCGCTGCCTCCGCAATTGCCGGTTGCTGTCGCGCCGTTGCCGGGCTCGCCGCGAATCATTCATGCTTCCGAATTGGTGTCTCTGGCCCGCAGAAATTCGATTCATCTGGCCACAGCCGAGGACCTCTGCTTCGAGTGGACGATGCAGCCGCTGGAACGCGCCGCGGTAGCGGACGTCATGCGCGCCTCTCTAAACGCGCCTGAAGCCGCGATTGAAATTGTGGAAATGAGCCGCAACCAGGTACCGCGGGGCCGGATCGAATTCCCAAGAAGTCGCCTCGGAACGCCGGCGGCTGCCAGTGTACCCGCGCCCGTGCTCTGGCGCGGCTCCGTTGTTTACGGCGACGCCCGCCGTTTCGCGATTTGGGCTCGCGTGACCGTCCACGCCACGATTGTTCAGGTGGTTGCAGTAGAGAGCCTCCGGGCCGGCCAGCCGGTGGAGAATCGACAACTCCGACTCGAAACCACCCAGGGATTTCCGCTGCCGGCAAAAATCGCCCGCTCCGTCGAGCAGGTGGCCGGACGCCTGCCTCTACGCCCGGTCCCCGCGGGCTCTCCGATCCATCTGGAGCAACTTTCAGCGCCGTTCGATGTGAATCGCGGCGACGTGGTGGATGTGGAAGTACGCAGTGGCGCTGCCCACCTCTCGTTTTCAGGAAAAGCAGAAACCGCCGGACGCAGCGGCGACATGGTCGCGATCCGGAATGAATATTCCAATCGCCTGTTTCAGGCCCGTGTGAACGGAAAAGGAAAGGCGCTCGTGCTCGCCAGAGCGCCTCAGGTGAAATAACATGCAGTCATACAACTTCCGCGTTCTCTATCTCTTGCTTGTCGCCGGGTGTCTCAGCCTGACGGCTCGGGCCGCAGCGCCCAAAAAGCCCAAGGTGGGTGAACCCTCTGCGCTCGACCGCTACATCCACGAGGCGACGCAGCACCCGGCAGCCCCCGCAAACCAGGCTTCGGCCGGCTCGCTGTGGTCGCCGGCGTCCCGCCTCACCGACCTCGCTACCGATGTGCGGGCTGCGCACGTTGACGACCTGTTAACGGTGTTGGTTGCGGAGCAGGCTTCGGCAGTCGCCAAGGGAGCTACACAAACCGCGCGCCAATCGAGCGTAAAAGCTTCGGTGAGCGCACTCGGCGGTATCACAAATAAGACCGGACCGTGGCAAAACCTGGCCGACGCCAGCACGAATACCCAGCTCAACGGTAGCGGCAGCACCAGCCGCCAGACGTCTTTGAGCACCACCTTGAGCGCTCGCGTGACCCACGTTCTTCCCAACGGCTACCTGGTGCTGGAGGGCACGAAGGACGTCATGGTGAATTCCGAGCGCCAGATCGTGACGGTCCGCGGCGTCGTCCGGCCCGCGGACCTCAGCCCGGGCAACCTGATCCGCTCAGACCAGATTGCGCAGATGGAAATCAAAGTTAATGGCAAGGGCGTTATCGGTGATGCCATACGCCGCCCGTTCATTCTTTACCGGATTCTGCTCGGGCTACTACCCTTCTGAGAGGCTTCATGAAAAAGGCATTGGCTTCATTTCTGCTCCTCGTCACGCTGGCTCCAGCGGCCACCCGCCTGAAGGAACTCACGTCGATTGAGGGCGTGCGGGACAACCAGTTGATGGGTTACGGTCTAGTGGTGGGACTGGCCGGGACCGGCGACCGCCGTCAAACGCTATTTTCCGCCCAGAGCTTGACGAATCTGCTGGAACGTATGGGCATCACGGTTCCGGCGACCGCTATCCAGGTGAAGAATACGGCTGCCGTAATGATCACTGCCGTGCTGCCGCCCTATGCGCGCCCTGGGTCACACATCGACTGCACGGTGGCGGCAATGGGCGATTCCTCCAGCCTGCAAGGGGGCGTGGTTTTGATGACGGGGCTGAAGGCCCCCGACGGGCAAGTGTACGCGGTAGCCCAGGGCCCTATCGTAATCGGCGGTTTTACCGCCGGTGGCGCCGCGAACAGCAAGATTGTGAACCATCCAACGGTCGGGCGGATTCCGAATGGTGCGATCGTGGAACGCGCCTCCCCTTCCGCCGCCGTCGGCCAGGTCGTGCGACTGCAACTACATCAATCTGATTTCACCACCGCGGCGCGGATCAGCCAGGCTATTAACAAGCGCTTCGGTCCGGTGGCTCGGGCCGATGACGCGGCTCTCGTATCCGTGGCCATTCCAATCGCTCTCCAGAAATCATCTACCGAATTCGTAGCGGAATTGGAAAACCTGACCGTAGAGGCTGATCGTTCTGCCAAGATCGTGGTCAATGAGCGCACGGGCACGATTGTGCTGGGTAAGGAAGTACGCATCTCTCCCGTCGCGATCCTGCAGGGTAATCTCACAGTGGAGATTCAAACCACACTCAACGTGACTCAACCCAACGCCCTCGCCTCTGGAACCACGCAGGTCACGCCGCAGGTCAACGTGGGGGCCAAGGAGGAGCAGACGCGAAATATCGTACTCAAGCAGGGTGCCACGGTGGAGGAGTTGGTCCGCGCACTTGCCTCCATCGGCTCAACCCCGCGGGACATTATTGCGATCCTGCAGAGCCTCAAGAGTGCCGGCGCGCTCGAAGCCGATCTGGAAGTGATCTGAGGAGGGTATATGATTGACGCTATTTCTTCCGCTGCCTCGTCCGTCCCGCAATCGCCGGCAAGGCCGAAAGACGATCCGGCAAGAGTCAAGGACGCTACGCGTCAGTTCGAAGCGCTCCTCATCGGCCAGATGCTGAAGGGTATGCGAGACTCCGAAGGTGGATGGTTGGGCACGGGTGACGACCAATCGATGTCCTCTGCCATGGAATACGGGCAGGAGATGTTCGCCCAGAGCTTGTCCGCCGGCGGCGGGCTCGGTCTGGCCAAAGTCTTGGCCTCCGGCTTCAATACGCCAACTGAGGGCTAGGCGTTCCAGCCATGCGCAGCGAATTCCGAGCCGCGTTCCCCTTCGAAAGCTCCGCCCCAGGCTGCCGGGGGAAAGGGAGCAGTTGCCAATTCGGCCGCCGGATCATCTTTCGGCTCCGGCGCCTTCTGTATCCCTCTCCATGCTTCCGCCATCGTGGCCAACAACGATTGGACTTCGGCGAGGATCGCGTCGTCCCGCCGGATGTTGGCCTCCAGCAGGCGCAACGTCATGTATTGGTACATATCGGCCAGACGTCTACTGATGGACCCCCCGGCCTTGTGGTTCAGCGAAGCTTCCAACTCAATCAGGATATCCGTGGCTTTGGCGATGGCTTTCCCGCGTGCCGGGATGTCTTCCTGCGCAAGGTATTTGCGCGCGTCGCGCACCGAATCGATCGCTCCCTGGTACAGGAGGCTAACCAGTTCGAGCGGGTCCGCCGACATGATGCGACTTTCCAGATAAGCTTCTTTCCACATCACAGTGTCGAGGCTCCCTTAACTTGGTTCATCGGCAACTCCGCACCCATCCGCAGGACGGTCTCGGAGGGAATCTGGTCGATTGTTTCCCCCGTTTTTCGGTTCACGATCTTGATAATCACACGGTGCGTAACGTCGTCCCGTGTGAATTGCAGCTGTCGATTCTCGCCAAACAGTTCTGATTTGTTGAGTGCCTGGACGGCCGAGACGATCTGGCGGGTCGCCGCTTCCTGCTGCGACTTGGGCGTCGGATCGACTGGCACGATCAGGCTGGTTCCGGACAATGGGCTGATCTCCACGGCCTTACTCCTTCCTCCGCCAGTGAATCTTACACTTGGCGGTGCGTCATTACAGAGAATATCGGTCGTAGCGGCCTGCTTCTCTAGGGTATTTTCATGCAATTTCACGTGATTTCTTACGTTTGTCTCGGGCTGGCCGGTGGGTCCGGCCTCATTCTGGGCGCAGATCCGTCCAAAAAACCGGATGCCAGCCACGCTATGGAGCAGGCAGCGGCGGCGCAACGCCAGTCGGTGATGCTCATGCAGGCGTCAGTCGAAACACAACGGCAGTCCCTTCCGCCCCAGGTGCCGCAACAGAAGTCAAGTTCCTTCTTTCTGCTGCCGCCGCCCACTGCTGAGGAGACAATTGTGTATGCGCCCGGCCCGATCGACTGCGACCCGGTGCCGCTACCGCAACTCGAGTCGTTGATCGCCGGCGCCGCACGGCGCGAGGAGCTTCAGCCGGACCTTCTCCGCAGCGTCATCAAGCAGGAGTCCGGTTTTCGTCCCTGTGCGGTGTCCCCCAAAGGGGCCATCGGTCTGATGCAAATCATGCCCGCCACTGCCGCGCAGTTCAACTTGGAGGACGTGTTCGATCCAAAGGAGAACGTCGACGTGGGTGCTCGCATCTTGAAAGAACTGCTAGGCCGCTACAACGGCAATCTCGCCCTCGCCTTAGGCGCCTACAATGCCGGGCCGTCCCGAGTGGACAAGGCCGGTGGGATACCGAACATCCCCGAGACCACAGACTTTGTCAAGAGGATTCTCTCCAGCCTGCCGCCAAACCCCCAGCAAAAATAAACAGGAAACCCGGAGCGTCCTGCCGATGAGTCTGGTGTGGACGTCTTTCTTCGCGACGCACAGGAAATTCTTGATACAGCGCTTGCAGGTGATGCCGCAGCCGCAGAATGGGCCGTAGTGGTCGACCGCCAGGGCGGCATCCGCCTCCTGAATCCGGTTGGCTGGAGCCTCCCCGCCCTCGCAGCCGAGTTCGGGGCGCGCTCCGTCTTCTGTGTCCGTCGACGCGCGGGCGGCGTTCGCGTGGAGGGCTGGTCGGGCCTTCGCTCTTGCGTGCTGGAGCAGGAGACGTTACCGCGGCACGGGGTCTGGTACAGTCCCCAGCGTTTCCCCTGGCTGAATCCTCCGCGCCCTTCCGCCGATCACGCTACGCTGTGATGCTGTAGGCTTCCGGGCGCTTCTGCGACTCTGAGAACGACCTTTCCCCGCGGGTGCGAAATTCGTAACGGCTCTTTCTCAGAACCGTGCAGCCCTCACGAGTGCCAAGGATAGATCCCCAGACCACGAGTTCTAAGGCGCAGGAACCCTGTAACAAGAAGGGCCAGGCGATCCGCAGTTCGGATTCTGTCCCGACCGGCGGCGGTGTATCGGTCTGGAAACGGACGCCTCCTCCGCTCAGATCAATGGTCACTCCCGCACCGAAGTAGGTGACACCCCGCTCCGCATAACTGAAGCGGACATCCATTCGGAAGTCGTACCGTCTGTCCGCCCTGCGGTCGCCGCCAATGCAGTCCACTGACATAAGCCCTACCTGATGATCGGCTGGGCAAGCAGATTACGCTAGTCCTTCCAGTACGACGGGCGACCTAGAACTTTTCCTGCTGATTGTGACTCCAAGGGTGTTTTCCGCCCAAATAGTACCAGGACTC
>OBLT010000372.1_pt1 | contig 29997 bp, 28 predicted proteins | sample 1518721 | NCBI WGS metagenome assembly OBLT01 (sample SAMEA3539307, study PRJEB22396) | soil metagenome | biome: tundra; feature: field; material: soil | place: USA | collected 2010-05 | depth 0.15 m | reverse complement strand
GGTGCGAGCTGCGGCGGCCGGCGTGAAGGGGACAAAGGGCGAGCTTCGCTCGCCGATGCCGGCTACGCCAGCAAAAGCGGGTCCTGGAGGACCCGCTCAGACCTGGAGGTCTGCCCCACTTAGTTCAGCAGGCGGCCCTGGCGTAAATAGGCCGGCGTATCCAGATCCTCCGGATCGAAGGCCGGCTCCGGTTCCCCATTCACGACCGGCTCCGGCTCGGGCTCGGGTGGCGCTGCCGCGGCGGGCTCGGACCAAATTACCTGCGGCTGCGCGGGCGGCTCTTCCGCGGCGGGCGCGTACTGGGGCTGAAAGCCGGTGGCGATCACCGTGATCTTCACGGCATCGGCCATGGATTCATCCATGGTCACGCCGAAGTTGATCTGCACGTCCTCGCAATCGGCGGCTTCGCGGATGATGGAGCAGGCCTCGTTCACCTCGTGCAGGCCCAGGCGGCTGGATCCCGTGATATTGATCAGCACACCGCGCGCGCCGTTGATACGCGAGTCTTCGAGCAGCGGCGAATTGATGGCCTGGCGGGCGGCGTCCACGGCGGCATTCTCGCCGCGTCCCACGGCGGTGCCCATCATGGCGTAGCCCATACCGAGCATGGTGGCCTTCACGTCGGCGAAATCGCGGTTGATGATGCCGGGCGTGTTGATGATGTCGTTGATGCCTTGCACGGCCTGGCGCAGCAGATCGTCGGCCAGCTTGAAAGCTTCGAAGAAACTGGTGCCGCGCGGCACCAGTTTCAGCAGCCGGTCGTTGGGAATGGCGATGACGGTGTCCACCGTGGAGGCGAGCTTGGTCAGGCCATGGTCGGCCAGGCGCATGCGGCGGGCGCCTTCGAAGGTGAACGGCTTGGTGACCACGGCGATGGTGAGCGCCTCCAGTTCTTTGGCCAGCGAGGCGATGACAGGGGCCGCGCCGGTACCGGTGCCGCCGCCCAGTCCGGCGCTCACGAATACCATGTCGGCGCCCTGCAGCAGCTCGACAATCTTGTCGGTGTTCTCCAAGGCGGCCTGGCGGCCGATCTCCGCGTTGCAGCCCGCGCCGAGCCCGTTGGTGATCTTGGGGCCAAGCTGCAGCTTGCTGGGCACTTCGCAAGCGGCCAGCGCCTGGGCGTCGGTGTTCATGGCGCAGAACTCCACGCCCGGCATGCCTTCGCGATACAGCCGCGCCACGGCGTTGCAGCCGCCGCCGCCCACGCCGATGACCTTAATGCGCGCCCCTCCGCTGGCTTCTTCTTGAATCTCGTATTTCAAATCGTCGTTTTCGGAATCGATCAACCCCATGCCTGCCCTCCTTCAAGAAAACCATACATGGAACCACAGATGGACACAGATGAACACAGATAAAAGCAAAGACAAGAGCAGCCGCAGGGCGGTTTGGTTTTGTCTTTATCTGTGTGCATCTGTGTCCATCTGTGGTTCCATGCAGTTCCGTTCATTTCAGAATCTTTCCCAGCAGCCCGTAGGACTGCCGCTGCAGCTCGTGCTGCGATTTCAGCTTGGCCGAGTACATGGCCAGCCCTGCCACGGTGGTCCAGGCAGGGTCGCAGAGATCGTCCGGCCAATCCTGGATGCCTACGGGCAGCGCATTGCAGACCCGGCATTTGAGAACCTCCTCGGCGATTTCGCACATGCCTTCGAGGCGCGCGCCGCCGCCGCACAAGTACATGCCACCCATGAGCGCGCCTTCCATGCTCACGCGGGCCAACTCGCGCTGCACCATCTGGAATAGATCCAGTGCGCGGGATTCCAAAATGCAATTCATGGTTCGCCGCGCCACGTCGCGATCCTCGCGCGATGGCACTTCGACGAAAGAATTTTCCGCCGTGACATCGGCCTTTGCGCAGCCGAATTCGTGCTTGAGGGCGGCCGCGTCCTCGAAGCCGATGGACAGCCCGCGCGCCACATCGCGTGTGAAATGGTCGCCGGAGATGGGCAGGCTGGCAGCCAATTGCAACGCGTCCCCGTAGTAGACCACCAGCTCGGCGGATTGCGCGCCAATGTCCAGCACGGCGGCGCCTTCACGGCGGTCGTCCGGCAGCACGCCGGCGTAGCAGGCGGCCAGCGCCTCGAAAACGGTTTCCTCCACGGCCAGATGCGCCTGGTTCACCGCGGTGACCAGGCATTCGTGCTCCCTTTGCGAGGTCATCACCAGGTGCACGTTGGCTTCAATCTGGCCGGCGATCATTTTGCGCGGATCGCGGTGGCCGGGATGGCCATCCACCACGAAGTCCTGCGGGAACATCTGCAGGATCATGAGGCCTTCCGGGAGAAGCACGCGCCTTGCGCGCTCCACGGCGCGGTTGACGTCGCGCTGCTCGACGGTGCGGACACGCCCGAGATCGTGCAGGCCGCCGCAGTTGGCTCCGCGGACAGTCGCGCCGACTCCCACCACGGCGCCCTCCACGGAGACCTGCGCGTTTCGCTCGGCCTCCCGCAACGCGGCCAGCATGCATTCCGAGACCGCGGTCTGGTCGGCGATCAGTGCTTTCGCCCAGCCCTGGGACGGGACCGATCCGCAGCCCATAAAGCGCAGGCGATTATCTTCCAGGCGGCAAATGACGCACCGTGTACAGGCGCTCCCAGCGTCCAGGCCCACGGCGTCCAATGTTTTCGGCGTGCTCATTGTTGTTTCGACGGCTCCTTCCCGGTAATGCGGTCGTCCAGACGCAAATCGAACGTCGTGCCGTTGGCCGCGTGCTTGCGAATCTCCGGGTAGTGGAGCAGGAAATTCTGCAAGCGTTTCGCATAATTACCGTCGCCGAGCTTGAGTTCGAGCGGGCGGCCCTCCACCTGGGCAACTACCGTGAGGTCGTCGGGAACGGCGGCGTTGATTTCGGAAATGTTTTGTCCCGCAGGCCCCAGGTCGTCCATGAGGCTCTGCATGGCGCGCACGCGGACGCGGCGCTCGGGGTCGGTCTGATCGTCGGTCAGCCCGGTCAGCACGGGAAAAGCGAACTGCGCGCGCAGCGGCGGATCCAGCAGGACGCCCTGCGCGTCCACCAACAGGAAGCGCGCGGCCGATCCGGAGCCGCCGTGCAGCGGCAGGCTGACGAAGGCCACCGGCTGGCGCTCGGTAATGCGCACCAGCAGGCGGTTCGGCCAGATGCGCGAGACGGCGGCGTCTTCCACCCAATCCACCGCCAACAGCCGGCGGCGGCGCTCGTCGAGCGGCACGGCGAAGATGCTGCGGCCGTAGTCGCCGGCGAAAACGCGCAGGAGCTTGGCGCGCGCGGCATAAGTAACGCCCTGGAGGGTCAGCGCGTTGCGGTCTTCGCTGGAGAGCATGAACTGCGGATCGCGCAGCACGTAGCGATGCGCGTGGCGAGCCGCCACCGCGCTGGAGACGAAGATCGCGCACCAGGCGAAGACGGTCAGCCACAACCGCCAGCGAAATGGGGGACGTGCTTTTTCGCGCGGCATCAGTTTCGCCTGCCCTCCTGCTTCGGCTGTTTCAGGCGGGCCAGCACCAGATCGCCGGCCTGCCAGACGTTACCTGCGCCCAGCGTCAGCACCAGGTCGCCTTCCTGCGCCACTGCCAGCAGCGCCTCAACGCCACGCTCGATGGTGCCCACGTATTCCACCCCATGGTGTCCAAACTGCCGGATGCGCTCGGCCAGGGCCTCGGCATTCACTCCCTCGATGGGGCGTTCCGAGGCGGCGTAGATGTCCAGGATCAGCACCGTGTCGGCCTGATGGAACGCGGTGCCAAATTCGTCGAGCAGGTGGAACGTGCGCGTATACCGGTGCGGCTGGAACAGCACGTGGACGCGCCGGAAGCCGCACAACCGCGCGGCCGCCAGCGTGGCGCGGATCTCGGTGGGGTGATGTCCGTAATCGTCGATTACGGTGATGCCGCGCTCCTGGCCGCGCGTCTGGAAACGGCGGTCCACACCGCTGAAACTGGCCAGGGCTTCGCGAATTTTATCGGGCGCGACTTCCAGTTCCAGCGCCACGGCCGCCGCCGCGGTGGCATTCAGCACGTTGTGCCGGCCGGGGATGCGCAGGTGAAAGCGGCCCAGCGCGGTTTGGCGGTAGCGCAAGCGGAAATCGCTGGCGAACGGGCCGCAGCAGATTTCGCCGGCTTCCAGATCGGCCTGCGTGCTGGCGCCGTATGTGATGGTGCGCCGGCGGATGGAGGGCAGGATAGTCTTCACGTTATCGTCGTCCACGCAGACGATGGCCGCGCCGTAAAACGGAACTTTATTCACGAACTCGATGAACGCGGCCCGGATGTCGTCGAGCGAGGCGTAGTGGTCCAGGTGCTCGCGATCGATGTTGGTGACGATCGCCAGTATGGGTGCGAGCTTCAGGAAGGAGCCGTCGCTTTCGTCCGATTCGACCACCAGAAAATCGCTGTGGCCCACGCGCGCGTTGGAGCCGCCCATGGTCGCGACCCTGCCGCCAACCATGACGGTGGGGTCCAGGCCTGCGTGGTTCAGAATGGTGGCGGTGAGCGAGGTGGTGGTGGTCTTGCCGTGGCTGCCGGCGATGGCGATGCCATACTTGAGGCGCATCAGCTCGGCCAGCAGCTCGCCGCGCGGGATCACCGGGATCTGCAGACGGCGGGCCTCCTGCACCTCGGGGTTCTGCTCGTCGACCGCGGAACTGACCACCAGGGCGCGCGCTCCGGCGACGTTCGATGCGGCGTGACCTTCGTGGATGGTGGCGCCCAAGGCGGACAGACGCTCGGTGATGGGGGTCAGCTTCAGATCGGAGCCGCTGACGGTGTAGCCGAGATTGAGCAACACCTCGGCGATGCCGCTCATGCCGATTCCGCCGATCCCCGTGAAATGCAGGTGCTGCCGTCTAAAAAACATTATCTCCCTGTATTGTTTCGGCTTTTTGAGGCCCGTGTCAATGAAAATCGTACGGAGTCGGCCGGCCGGGGGGCGGCCGCGGGCGAGGGCGCCCGCCCCACATTGCTCTTACGCACGCGCCACCTCTTCCAGCAGCTCGGCGGCGCGGCGTGCGGCTCCCGGATGCGCGAAACCGCGCGCGGCGGCTCCCATGCGCGCCAGCCCAACGGGATCGGCGGCCAGCCGGGCGACGGTCTCGAACAGTTTTTCTCCGGTCATCTCCCGATCCTCCACGAGGCGCGCCGCGTCCGCGCGCACGAACGCCTCCGCGTTCCGCAACTGGTGCTGGTCGGCTGCGAACGGAAACGGCGAAAGAATCGACGGCTTGCCCGCGGCAGCGAGTTCGGCGACCGCGCCCGCGCCCGACCGGCACACCACCAGGTCGGCCTGCGCGAAGGCGGCCGGCATATCCGCGATGAAAGGCAGCACTTCGCCATCGAGGCCGGATTCGGCGAAGGCCGCGCGCAATTCGTCGTAAGCTGCAGGGCCGCTCTGATGGACGATGCGCACCGGCAGTCCCGCCGCGCGAAATAGCGGCCAGCTTTGTCGCGCGGCTTGGTTCAGCGTGCGCGATCCTTGGCTGCCACCGGTGATCAGCACAGTGAACCTCTCGCCGCGCGGCTTCGGCGGGATAGAGAAGAACTCCTCGCGCACGGGCAATCCGGTGAGTTCGGTGCGGCCGTATGGGAAATAGCGGGCCGTCTCGGGGAAGCTGATGAGCGCGCGGCGCACATACCTGGCGATGCGGCGATTGGTGAACCCTGGGACGGCATTTGGCTCCATGATGACAACGGGCACGCGGCGGATGAGCGCGGCAATCACGGGCGGTCCAGCTACGTAGCCGCCCATGCTGAAGACCGCCGCCACGCGCCGATCTTTCAGGAGGCGCCTGGCGTACAGGGTGCTGACGGGCAGTTGCATCAGGGTCGCCACCCTCTGACGCAAACCTACGCGCTTGAGGCCGCCGATTTGGATCAACTCGAGGGGGAAGCCTTCGCGCGGCACTAGCTGACTTTCGAGTCCTCGCTCGGTGCCTACAAAAAAGGCGCTGTGCCCGCGTTGCCGTAATTCGTGCGCTACGGCGAGGGCGGGGATGATGTGACCGCCGGTTCCGCCGCCCGCCATGAGGAAAGCGCGGGCGCCTTCGGCGCCGTGGCTGGTGGCTGGTGGCTGGTGGCTGGTGTTTAGCTCGCTCCGTTCGCTCATTTGCGCGCCCCCAGGGCGGTTCGCAGAGCGTGGATCTGCTTGCCGAGTTTTTGTATGCCTGCGGCGGATGCGGTCACTTGTTCCACGGCCAGGTACTTGAGCCGGACCGAGATTTCGAGTTGTGTTTCGACTTCCGCCAGTGAGGCCTGCGCTATCGATAGGTGGTTGAGGAATTCTTTGGTGGATGCGCGCGACTGGCCTTCTGCAATATTGGAAGGGATCGAGACAGCGGCCCGGCGTATCTGCGACCTCAACCCATAGTTCTCTTCCGGAGGAAACCCGGCAGAGAGCCGATACACACTTTCCACCAGACTCATAGCGCCTTGCCAAACCCGAAGCTCCTTATAGTTCCGAACCGTTTCCGTCACAACCACCTGTCACCAGAGCGGGTCCTGGAGGACCCGCGCAGGCCTGGAGGCCTGCCCCACTAGCCTGCGTGTTCAGAGACATTCATCAGAATCCCTAATGAGGCTAGTGTCGATAGAAGGGAACTGCCTCCCGAGCTGATCATCGGCAGCGGGATGCCTTTCGTCGGCATCATGCCCAGCACTACGCTGATGTTCATCAAGCCTTGCACCACCACCACCGTCGTGATGCCCAGCGCCAGATAGCGGCCAAAATCGTCGGGCATGCGCACGGCGGCGCGCAGACCGCGCCAGAGAATCACGACGAAAGCCAGCAGCAGCCCTGCCGACCCCACCAAGCCCAGTTCCTCGCTCACCACCGCATAAATGAAATCGGTATGCGCTTCCGGCAGGTAGAGCAGCTTCTGCTTGCCCTGCATGAGCCCCGCGCCCACCACTCCGCCCGTTCCCACCGCGATCTTGGATTGCTCCAACTGGTAGCTGGTGTCGCGCGAGGTGAGCGATTGGTGCATGTATTGCTCGAGATGGCCGGCCGGATCGATTTGCGAGACGATCTTGGAGCCGGGGTCCAGGTACCCGGCGATGCGCGCCAGCCGGTAAGGCTTGAGGGCGATGAAAAACACCAGGCCTACCAACGCGCAGCCGGCGGCGATCGCGCAGAAGCGCCACCGCAAACCAGCGACAAAAAAGACGACGGTCGCCGTGACGCCCAGCACTACAGCGGTGCCGAGGTCCGCCACTACCACGGCCAAGATGACTAGCCCGACGGCCATCGCGGCCGGGTAGAGCGTGTAGCGCGTGTTGATGGCCTGCGCGCGCCAGGCGACGAAATACGCCAGAAAGACGACCAGCGCCGGCTTGGCCAGCTCCGAGGGCTGCAAACCGACTGGACCCATGCGCAGCCAGCGATGGTGCGCCGAATCCACGAAGAACACCAGGCCCAGCAGCATCAGCACCAGCCCGATGGCGGCGAACGCGACCGTCGAATTCTGCAGCTTCCGGTAGTGTGTGCGCTTGAGGAACATCATCAGCAGGAGCGCGGGCACCATCCACAGGCCCTGCCGCTCGACGAAGTGCCAGGAGTCGCCGAACTTCAGTTGGGCGATCACGGAGGACGCGCTATAGAGGATGACCACGCCAAAAGCCGCCATGCCAATGGTGGTGCCAAAGAGAGTCCAATCGGTTTTGAGTCTTTGCGCCATGTTAGTGTCCGGGCTCCAGTTGTTGTACGAGGCTTTTGAATACCTGGCCGCGATGCTCGTAGCTTTTGAATTGGTCGAAGCTGGCGCAGGCCGGGGCCAGCAGGATTGTGTCGCCGGGCTGCGCGTGCCTATAAGCGAAGCGCACGGCGTTCTCCAGCGTACCGGCATGCTCCAGAGGAACCGCGCCGCGAAGCTGTTCCGCAATCTTGGGGGCGGCCGCGCCAATCAGCAGGGCGGCGTGCGCTTTGGCGGCGAGCGGCGCGCGCAGGACCGTGTAGTCCAAGCCCTTATCCTTGCCGCCCAGGATCACCCAAAGACCGCCGGAAAAGGCGTCCAGGGCTTTGAGAGTGGCGTCCACGCTGGTGGCTTTCGAATCGTTATAGAAGTCTACGCCGTTCAGGTTGCGCACAAATTCGAGGCGGTGCTCCACGGCTTTGAAGGTGCGCACGGCGGAGGCGATGGATGCGAGCGGCGCTCCCGCCAGACGGGCAGCCGCGGCGGCGGCCATAGTGTCTTCGATATTGTGGCGGCCGCGTATGGGAATCTCGCGCGCGTCCATGAGGAGATCGCCGTCAAACCAGAGCTTGTCATCGGCCAGCCAGAGGCCCGGCGTGACCGCGCGCGTGCTACTGAACCAGAGCGGCGATCCGGCGGTAAGCGAAGCATAGCCCACGCAGGTGGGGTCGTCCGCATTGAGCACGGCGAACGCGCCCGCCCGCTGGGTTTCGAACAGGCGTCCTTTGGCGGCGGCGTAGTTGCCGAAGGTGTGATGCCGGTCCAGATGATTTTGCGTGACGTTCAGGGCCACGGCGATATCGGCATGAAACTCCGCAATGGTTTCAAGTTGGAAGCTGGAGAGTTCCAGGACATTCCACTGGTCCGGCCGCGAGCTTTCGATCATGGCGGTGACCGGCGTGCCGATATTGCCGCCGACCTGCGCAGCGATACCGGATTCCCGCAGGATGTGTCCGGCGAGCGCGGTGGTGGTGGTCTTGCCATTGGTGCCGGTAATACCGATGGTGCGGCCCTGCAGAAAGGGCGCCGCTAACTCCACCTCGCCGATTACCCTCACACCCCGCGCCCGCGCCGCATTTAGCGGAACCACATCCGCAGGCACTCCAGGAGAAATGACGATCAGATCGCAATCTTCAAAGACCACATCCGACTGCTGTGCAAAGGGAACCCCCAGACGTTCCAGAGTTGCCGCGGCCTCGGGCATTTGCGAGAGCGGCTTCAGATCGGTGGCGCGCACGACAGCGCCTTGGCGCAGAAGTAGTTGAATCGAAGCCAGCCCGGACTTCTCCATGCCGACAACGAGGGCACGCAAGCGAGTGCTGGGTGCGGTGACCGCGGTGCTGGGTGCTGCGGCAAGCGGGTGCAGCGTGTCGCCGTGTCTCGGCGAAGGGGTTTCGCCTGCTGGGGTTACTTCTGGTTGCGGTCTGCTTGTTCCTGTTTCCGCTGGGCCGCTCGCCGCAGGTTGCGTAGGGCCTGCTGGACCAGTTGGTCGCCGCGCTCGTCCATAGTCAGTTCCCTGCGCGGCTTGGTAGACGTGCTCTGGGATTTGGGCGCGCTGAGATTCGAGGATGCCATAAAGTTGCTCTCTACTTTCACGATAGTCCTGTTTCTGGGTGAGGGCAATGCTCCCCCGTACCGGATGCTTGCCGCTATTGTCGATGAACCAGAATCGAACGTCGGGATTGCCGGTGTATTTCCCGACCAGAGAGCGCACGGTTTGGGCAGCGCCCTCATGGGTCCCGATGAGCGTGCCGATGGAAACCGTACGCCCCTCGACGCGGGCGCGGTCGAGTACTCCTTCGAACGCTTGCTGGATGGGCCGATAGGTATAAACGACCTGGACGTTTTTTCCTGCGTCCAGCGCGGCCTGCACCAACTTTTCGGAATGTTCCGGATTACTCAGGGTGGTGTCCATCACCACGTCTCCGCTGAGGCCTCCGGTGCTCTTGCCCGCGCCGTTGCCGCCGGCGGTGAAGATTACTTCGCGTACGTTCGGGTCTGCCAGCGCGCGGGTGAAAAGCTTGTCGCGCACCCACTGGGCCGCCGGATGCACGGCCGGGCGAAATTGCGCGCGGGACGCAGGGGACGCGGCGTATTCCGGGAACAACTCGGCAGCATTATCGGCGTTGAGCACGTTGCCAAAACGCCGCCTGTATTCCTGGAGCAGCCCCTCGGGATCGTCCTGAGTACGGCGCAGGGCATTCGCGCGCACTTCGGCTGAATCCGCGCCGCGCTGCCGCGAGTGCATATCGTGTTCCGGCATCTCTTTTTCCGATTGACGCCGCGGTTTTCCGAGGACCGCGCGAAGCGCCCGGATCTGTCGTCCGGTCTCGAGTCGAATTACGTCAGTCGCCATCCCCAGTCCCCAGCCCCTTCACCGCAATTTCAGCGTCGTAAGAGCAAACAGCGCCAACACCAGCCCCGCGATCCAAAACCTGGCGATGATCTTCGATTCCGTCCAGCCCAGCGCCTCAAAGTGATGGTGCAGCGGGGCCATTTTGAAGATCCGCTTGCCGCGCAGCTTGAAGCTGCCCACTTGCAGGATCACCGACAGCGTTTCCAATACGAAGATGCCGCCGATGAACAGCAGCAGAATCTCCTGCTTGATCAGGATGGCCACGATCGCCAGCGCGGCCCCCAGCCCCAGCGAGCCGACATCCCCCATGAAAATCTCCGCCGGGTGGGCGTTGTACCAGAGGAAGCCCAGGCTGGCGCCCGTCATCGAGCCGCAGAAGATGGTCAGCTCCGAGGTGCGGGCGTTGCGGGCAATCTGCAGATATTCGGCCAGCGTGGCGTGGCCGCCGGCGTAGGTCAGCACGGTCAACGCGCCCGAGGCGACCACCATCAGGCCGATCGCCAGGCCGTCCAGACCGTCGGTGAGGTTCACGCCATTCGACGAGCCCACGATCACCACCGCCACGAAGATAAAGAACGGCAGCACGCCCAGCGCATAAGTCCAGTCGCTCGCCAGCAGCGAAGAGATCAGCAGCGTGGGTTTGAAACGCTTCAGGAACGGAACGTTCATGACCGTGGAATAGCCTCCGAACGTGCGCATGTACATGAGCAAGGCCGCCATCACAAAAGCCAGCCCGACTTGATACAGCATCTTGCGCCGCGCGGTCAGCCCCAGGTTGCGGTGCTTGACGATTTTGGAGTAGTCGTCCACGAAACCGATGGCGCCGTAGGCCACCAGCGTGAATACCGCAATCCACACGTAGGAATTGCGCAGGTCCGCCCATAGCAGCGTGGGGATCACGATCGAGACAATAATCAGCACGCCGCCCATGGTGGGGGTGCCGGCTTTTTTCTGGTGCGACTGGGGCCCGTCTTCGCGAATGTACTGGCCGATCTGGAACTGGCGCAGCTTGCCGATCAGCCAGGGACCCAGGGCGATGCACAGAAACAGCGCGGTCAGGCTTGAGAACGCGGTGCGCGACGTCACATAGCGGACGACCCGGAACCCGGAGACCAACGGCGACAGCTTTTCGTAGAACAGGAAGTACAACATGGTTACGCCAGGACTTTCTCCATCGCCCGCTCGATCTCGACGCCGCGCGACGCTTTGAACAGGATGGCATCGCCCGGCTGGACCATTTGCCGGACGAAGCCGCCGGCTTCCTCGGGGTGTTCAAGAAAGTGCACGGAGTGTGGCGGCATACCCGCGCGCACGGCTTCCTCGGCCATGAAGCGGGCCGCCCCGCGCACGGCGATGAGTGCATCGAGGCCGCTTTCCGCCGCGCAACGCCCCGCCTGCCGATGCAGGAATTCGGCGGCGTGTCCCAGTTCAAGCATCTCGCCCAGAACCGCGATATGGCGGCGCGCGGGCGTGGATCGCAGCACGTCCAGCATAGCCTGCACGGCCTCGGGATTGGAATTGTAGCAATCGTTCCACACGATGACGCCGTTGTGCTCCAGGCGCTCGCCGCGCATTTTGCCGATGGTGAATGTGGCCACGGCATCCCGCAGGCGCTCCAGCGGGATCTCAAACACACGCGCCACCGCGATGCCGGCCAGCAGATTGAGCACGCCGTGCCGGCCCGCCAGAGTCGTGTGAAGATCGATGCCATCCACGCGGAAACGCGTGCCTTCGGCCGAGAAGGCGATGTCCGTTGCCCGCACATCCGCCCCGTCCGAAAGGCCGAACGTGATCGCACGGCCGGGATGAATCTCGCGGAAGCGCAGCACGCGCGGATCGTCGGCATTGAGTACGGCGATGCCCGCCTGAGGATCGAGCGCTTCGATCAGCTCGCGTTTGGCGAGCGCCACGCCATCGATCGAATCGAAGGCTTCCACGTGCGCGTATCCCACGTTGGTGACCACGCCGATATCGGGCTTGGCGATGGCCGCCAGCGCGCGGATCTCGCCCGGGTGATTCATGCCCATTTCGAGCACTCCCACCCGCGATTCGTCCGGCAGGCGCAGGAGCGAAACGGGCACGCCCACGTGGTTGTTGAAGTTGCCCACGGTCTTACCAACTGGCAATTCGACGGCCAGCATGTGGGCGATGGCGTCCTTGGCGGTGGTCTTGCCCGCGCTGCCTGTCACACCCACGATGCGGCCGCCCCAATGCGCGCGCGCCCAGGCGGCCAGGTTTTGCAGGGCGGCGAGGGAATCCGCTACCACGAGGGTGTTGGCGCCTGGAACTGCGTGTTCTACTACCGCTGCGGTGGCGCCCTTCTCCATCGCCAGCGGGACGTAGGCGTGGCCATCGTGATTGGGCCCGCGCAGCGCGAAGAAAAGATCGCCCGGCGCCAGCGTGCGGGTGTCCACGGACCAGCCGGTGCAAAGCGGGTCCTGGAGGACCCGCGCAGGCCTGGAGGCCTGCCCCACTACGCCGGCCACGGCGCTCAATGCCAGGATCATTTCGGCTCCCGATGGTAACCGAAACCTCGCAGCACTCCGCCGGCCACCTCGCGATCGTCGAAAGCGATGGTCTTGTCTTTCAGTACCTGGTAAGTTTCGTGTCCCTTTCCGGCAAGAATCACAATGTCGCCGGGACGCGCTTCCTTGATGGCGCGGGCGATGGCGGTGGCGCGGTCCGGCTCGACGACGTGCGGCACGTCGGTGCGCCGGATGCCCACCAGCGCATCGTTCATAATGTCGAGCGGATCTTCCGAGCGCGGATTGTCGCTGGTCAGCACGACGAAATCGCTGTTTTCCGCGGCCGCCTGCCCCATCAGCGGACGCTTCGCGCGGTCGCGGTCGCCGCCGCACCCGAATAAAGTAATGATGCGTTTGGGCGCCAGGCCGCGCGCCACCGCGATGGCGTTCTTCAGCGCGTCGTCGGTATGCGCGTAGTCCACCACAACGCCAAACGGCTGGCCTTCGTCGATGCGCTCGAAACGTCCCGGCACGGCGCGGCATTGCGCGATGCCCGCCGCGATGGTCTCCGGCGCGAAGCCGTAACTCAGCCCGGCGCAGCAGGCCGCCAGGACGTTGTAGACGTTGATCTTGCCCAGCAGCGGCGATTCCACCATGAAGCGCGCTTTGCGGCTCTGCATTTCGAAGCGCAGCCCTTGCAGGTTGGAGGAGATGTGCCGCGCGCGCACCGTGGCGCCCTGTCCGAGTCCGAACCACAGCACTTCGCTCTGGCGCGGGAGTTCCACGCGGCGGCACCATTCGTCATCGCGGTTCAGCACGGCCCAAGCGGGAGGCGGCGCGCCGGCGCCGGAGAACAGCAGTTGCTTGGCGGCGAAATAATCCTCCATGGTGTGATGGAAATCCAGGTGGTCGCGCGTCAGATTGGTGAAGATGGCCGTGTGGAAAGCCAGGCCGTAAACGCGGCCCAACGCCAGGGCGTGCGACGACACTTCCATGACTGCATGCGAGCCGCCCGCGGCTTCCAGTTCTGCGAAGAGACGGTGCAAGTCGAGCGATTCCGGCGTGGTGTTGATGGCCGGCAGGACGCGCCCGGCCAGATGGTACTCGATGGTCCCGATCAGCGCGGTGGTTTTGCCGGCGGCGCGCAGAATGGCATCGATCAAATACGACGTGGTGGTTTTGCCGTTGGTGCCGGTGATGCCGGTGAGGGCGATGCGCTCGTCCGGATGGCGATAGAAATTGCGGGCGGCCAGCGCCAGCGCGTGACGGCCGTATTCGACTTCAATCCAGGGCGCGGGAAAGTGATCCGGGGCGGGGGATTCGCTGGCTACCGCCAGCGCGCCGCGATCCACCGCATCGCGCGCGAACTGGCGGCCATCGGCGCGGCTGCCGGGAAAAGCGAAAAATAGGAAGCCGGGTTGCACGCGGCGCGAGTCGTAGTCTAGGCCCTGCACGTCCAGTTGGGAAAGAAGCGGCGAGAGTGGCGCCCTCAGCCGAACCCCCGCCAGTATCTCGCCCAGGGTCATCTGGCAAGATCGACTCGAATCCTTTCACCGCCATGCAGAACGGCGCCGGGCGGCGGGTCCTGCGCGCGGACAATGCCGGTGCCCGCCAGCACCACGGGCAAACCTTGGGCTTGCGCCAGTGCCACCACGGACCGCATCGACAATCCAATGAAGTTCGGCGCTTTGGGACCGCTTTGGCGTCGCGCAAGTGGCGCCGGTGGCGCCGGCTGTTGGCCTGCGTTTGCGAGGTCGCCGGCGTGTGGAGCGGCCGGCACTTCGGGCGACTGCGCTTCCGCCTCTTCCAGGACGGGCGGTTCGGTAGGTCCCTCCACGATGGGCACTTCATCCAGGTCGGCGATCTGGGCTTCCGGCGCGTCCGGAGTCTGGTCCGGCAGGTCTCTGGGCACGTCCAACACGCGCAACGCTTCCGCGGCAACTTCGCGGAACACCGGAGCCGCGACGGCACCCCCGAAGCCGCCGGTCCCGTGCGTGCCATTCAGCGTGGCGACCACCACGATTGCCGGATTCGTCACTGGCGCAAAACCCATAAACGAGGCGTTGTAACTATGCGTATAGCGGCCCGTGGCGTAATCGAAGATCTGGGCGGATCCGGTCTTGCCGGCGGTCGAATATCCGCTCAGCTTGGCTTTCTTCCCCGTGCCAACGAGCACCACGCCCTCCATCATTTTACGCATGGTGATGGCGGTTTCGGGCTTCAGAATACGGTGCGGAAGAACCATCGGCACGGCTTCGGTCCCCTTCTTCAGAATCAAGCGCGGCGGCACCAGCAGACCGCCGTTAGCCACCGCGGAACAGGCCAGCGCTAGCTGCAGAGTGGTGACCCCCACCTCGTGACCCATGGACACCGACATTAGCGAAGTGGTGCGCCATTTCGAAAGCTTGCGCACCATCCCGGGAGACTCCGCCGGCAGCGGGATGCCCGTGCGCGTGCCGAGGCCGAAACGCCGGACATACTCATAGAGCTTGCTCGAACCCACCTCCAACCCGATCTGGATGGCGCCGATGTTGCTGGATTTGGCGAGCACCATCTCCATGGGCATGGTCCCGTAGCCGTGGTGGGCTTCGTGCACCGTACGGCCGGCCATAGTGAAGCTGCCGTTGTGGCAGTCGATCATGCTAGATGGCTTCAACTTTGTGGTTTCGAGCGCGGCCGAAAGCGTGAAGACCTTGAAAACGGAGCCTGGCTCAAAAGGCACGGAAACCGCGTGATTGAACCGCGCCGTGGGGCTTTCACCGCGCCCAGGCGGCTGGTTCGGATCGAACGGCGGATAGCTGGCGATGGCCAGAATATCGCCGTGATAAGGGTCCATCACCACCACGCTGCCGCTTTCGGCATGCGCATCCTGGACCGCGCGCGCGATGGCGTCCTGGGCCGGCAACTGGATGCGCTCGTCGATGCTGACCGTCACGTCGGCGCCGGGCTTCGGTTCGGTTTCCAGATGGGAATCGATGCCGCGTCCCTTGGCGTCGGTGAGTACGCGCACGCTGCCCGGCAAGCCGCGCAAGTCCGACTCCAGGCTCTTTTCCAGGCCCCACTGGCCGGTTTCTTCGCTATCGACGGCTCCCATCACGTGCGCGGCCAGCGTGTTCCGCGGATAGTTCCGCCGGCTTTCATCGGCGAACCGGATCCAATCCAGGTGCAGGCTGCGCAGCCGTTCGTACTGCTCCGGATCGATGGTGCGCGCCACCCACATGAAACCTCTCTGGTTGGCGGCATACCACTGCACGCGGCCATAAAGCGAAGCCCGATCGATTTGGAGCACGCCCGACAAGATAGCGGACGCCACCTGCAAATCCGGCACCTGCAGAGGATCGATGTAGACGGAGTCCCGCTTCACGCTGCCAGCCAGCAATAGTCCGGAGCGATCGAAGATGGAGCCGCGCGGCGCGGCAATTTCCAACGTCTCTTCCTGTTGCTTGTGGGCTGCGCGCACGTAATCGGAGTGGTGGACAACCTGCAGACGGAACAACTGAATCAGGATCAGGGCTCCCCAAAGCAGGATAGCGCCGCCGAACCACATCAGACGTTTGCCGGCTCTATTTCTGGCGACAGATTCCATAACGTCCAACCTGCGGGGATTGAGATCAGTGCCGGTTTAGAGCCAGCTTGCTATCGCCCTTGGGATCGAGGCGCACAATCTGTCCGGGCGCAGGAGCGCTCAGGTCGCGCCGCTTGGCGAGGGCCTCGAGATTCTCTTGCCGCGACAGCCGCGCTGCAACGATATCCAGATCGCGCTGTTCGTCGAGCAAGTGCTGTTGCTCCTGCTTGAGGGATTCCAACTGGTAGCCCGCGAAAATGTTGGCCACCCTGGGCGTCGACAGGCCCATGAATAGAAGGGCCAGCGCACACGCCGTGCCGATCATGGACCATTCGCCGTGCGCCGTGGGTTGGGGCTCGCGGACTACGCGGGAATTGTCGATGGGCTTCGAGTACAGGAAAATGTCCTCGTTGGGTAGAGCCCGCAAGCCGCAGCGGTCATCCACCGGGACGGATATCGGGACGGGTCGGGACTGCGCGGCGCCGCTTGCGGCGGCAGGCGCGGCCAGGGGTCTGCGAAAAAACATTGCCAGCGTTGCCATGAGTCGTTACCTCGCTATCTCATCTCCAGCGCGCGCAGCTTGGCGCTGCGCGACGCCGGGTTCAAACCTGTTTCCTGTTCCGTGGGCGTCAAAGGATGCTTGGTCAGGATGGCGGCGCGGCCCTCCTGCGCCAAGCCGCGGAACCGCTGCTTCACTTTGCGGTCTTCCAGCGACATGAAAGAGATCACCACCATGCGGCCGCCGCTCGCCAGCAGCTCCGGTCCGATTTCGAGCAACCGGTCGAGTTCGCCCTGCTCGTCGTTCACAAACATGCGTAAGGCCATAAAGGTTCGGGTCGCGGGATGCAGATGACTCGTCCGAGGCACGGCCCGCTCCACTAACCCGGCCAGGTGTAGTGTGCTCCGTATGGGCCGTGCTCGAACGATGGCTCTGGCTATCTTCCGCGCCCTCCTTTCTTCGCCTAGCTGATAGATCAGGTCGGCGATCGCCTTTTCGGCGTACTGATTGACCAAATCCGCCGCCGTGATGCCCGTGGATCGATCCATGCGCATATCCAGCGGCCCCTCGGCCATAAACGAAAATCCCCTGTCCGGTTCGGTCAGTTGATACCGGCTCACTCCCAGGTCGGCCAGCAGCCCATTCACCTGCTCCGCTCCGCACGCCGGCAACGCCGCGGCAAGCTGGGAGAAGGCCCCCTGATGAAAACAAATCCGATCGGCCCATGCGGCCGTGTTGCGCCGCGCCATTTCGAGCGACTCCGCGTCGCGGTCGTTGGCGATCACTCGGCCCGTGGTCAAGCGTCGCGCAATCTCTCCCGTATGGCCACCCAGCCCCGCGGTGGCCTCGAGATAGGTGCCCGTGGGCCGGACCGCCAGCCAGTCGATCGCTTCGGCCGCCATCACGGCAAAGTGCATAAGCCATTTACTTGAACCCAGCCCGTTGCAATGTTTCCAGATCGTCCGCGGACGACTGCTCGGCTTCCGTCCGCCACGCTTGGTACGTCTCTTCGCTCATTACCTGGATGGCGCCATTCACCACGTGCACCTTCACCGGCTGATTCTCTATATGCAGATACCGGCGCAGCTCGGGTGAGAATTGCACCCGCCCCTGCCCATCCATTTCGGCTTCCGACCCCAGATCCTGGGCCGTGAACCATAGCCGCTTCGATGCCTTCGGATTGTCCCGGAAGTCGGCAAGCAACTTTTCGTTCTCCCTCCAGATCCCGATGGGGTATACTGTGGCCATGAGCCGCTCCGTGCTGGTCACGAACAGCTTCTTCTCCGGCAGTCCTGCCAGGTACCTCTGGAACTTCTCGGGTAGCTTGAGGCGGCCTTTTTCGTCCAGGCGGGCAGGGTACATGCCACGGGGTGGTTCCACCGGTACCGCGCCTTGATGAGGTGTTTCTTCCTCCACTTTTGAGCTATTTCTCGGCCACTTTTAGACCACAACAAATTGTGGCACGAACCGTTCGTCCATTGCAAGAGAAATCTTTAAGAAAGTATTGAGCGGACTTGGGTTATTGGGATACTAGACGATCCACCGGCACCGGCCGATACCCCAACATCTTGATTTCTAGGCGAACACATGGCGAAGATGGGTAGAGTTGACCCTTGTTATACCGGCGTTCGTGCCCGGCAAAAAAAGGGTGGCGCGTGATACCGCGTGACAGAATGTACGGAAGAGCACACGACTCCGCGCGCGCCTGGGGTTAGTGCCGGCCTATCCCATTCGGCCTATAAGTACCAGCAACCAAATGCGTTAGTTAATGTTGCCTATCCAAAGAGATAATTGAGGTGACGGTGCCTCCAATGCTAATTCTGAATACCGAAGGACCGTACGCAAGGGGCGCACCAACTATGGCGAAACGGAAGAAGCAAGACGAGCAGGTCGATCGGCGTACGAAGCGCCGCTTCAATATCAAGCAGGGGCTGCGATATAAGCTCCTCTACGGAAGCCGCGTGGCGGAAGCCGGGAACGGACGGACGGTGAACATCAGCAGCAGCGGCGTCTGGTTCACGACCGAAGGGGTTCTGAGCACCGGGTTGCCGGTAGAACTGTCGATGGCCTGGCCTGCCCTGCTCAACGACGTCTGTCCGATGAAACTGATGATCTACGGATGCGTGGTGCGTAGCGACCGGGACGGCGCGGCCCTGGCTATCGAACGCTACGAATTCCGCACGCAGGGCACGGCCCCCGTGCCGCTATACGAAGCAGCCGGCATCCGGCTGCCCAGTTAGCGCGCTGACGCGGCGGTCCAGGTTCCATCCACGGCGTCGCCGCCAGGATGCGCAGTCCGGCGGCGGTGGAAAGTGCGAAGTCAGCTTCGCTTTCGGCGGTGAGGATATCAAGACCACTGGCTCAAGCGAAACGATCCGCCACTGGCGGCGCCGCTGCTTTTCCACTCGCCGGTGTGGCGCCCCACCAAATCGGCGATGGCGGCGGGCAGGCGAAGGTAACTACCCACGCAGTTTTCCCCGGCGCCTGCATCCTGGTGCATTCGCGGATGAGAGAAAGGCTCCGCTATTCCACGCTTATCCGTAAACACAACGGATGGGCGGTTCCGCGGATGCAGGAATACGACGTAGCCCTGAAGTTGCTGTTACAAGGTTCAGCCTCGCTGACGGCGGCCGCGAAGTGGTTGGATGTGGAACTGCCAAAGGTGCAGAACCTACGGTTGGACCTTCTCGGCGAGACTGTCGACGGCGGTTTGGTTCATGTGGAGTTGCAAAGCGGCAACGATGCGGCGATGCCGCTGCGGATGGCCGAATACTGCCTGGGTATCTTTCGCCTGTTCGGACGATTCCCGCGCCAGGTCGTGTTGTACGTGGGCGAACCCCAACTGCGCATGGAGAACGAACTGCGCGGCGTCGACGTGTTGTTCCGGTACGGCTTGATCGACATGTCGGCGTCCGAACTGGAGGATGTGAGTATGCGGGTGCTGGATGCCAAAAGCGTGGAAGAATTACTGAGGTAAAGCCGTCCCGCCCGCGCGAGAAAATGCCGATTGATATCGATATTCGAGAGCACGAGGTCTTGGGACCTATGCTTGAAGAAGCGCGACAGAAAGGCCTGCGCGAAGGCGTACTGATCATCGTTCGCCGGCAAATTGAGAAACGCTTCGGCGCGATGCCGAACTGGGCCGCGGAAAAGTTGGCGGGCCTATCGACGGCGGATCTCGAAGATCTCAGCGTAAGCGTGCTGGACGCCCGTAAATTGGAAGACCTCTTGAATTAGGCCGCTCCGTTTCGGAGTTTCGGGTTCCATCCAATTGAAAACCAGGGTGAATCCTATTACCCTGTCTGTAGGATGGATCGCCGGAGGTTTATCGTCGCGGGCCTGACCGGAACCGCAGTGAGTTGCGCGCGGTCGAAAAGCCCGTGGCGTTTCTTGAGTGTGGAAGAGGCGCGCACGGTGGAAGCCGTCTGTGCGCACATCATTCCGCAGGACCAGGATCCCGGTGCGGTGCAGGCGGGGGTGGTCGTTTTCATCGATCGACAGCTCACCCGATTTTATAAGCCCCTGCAGAAAACCTACCGGCAAGGGATCGCGGCAATCGACCACGAGAGCGTGAGCTTCGCCAGCCGCGCCTTCGCGGACCTGCCCGCCGCGTCGCAACTCGACGTGCTGCGGCGCATCGAGCGGAATCCCGGGACCAAGCCCTTCTTCGACCTGCTGGTCGCGCACGCCATGCAGGGTTTCTATGGCGATCCGCGGCATGGCGGCAATCGGGAGCGCGCAAGCTGGAAGATGCTCGGCGTGGCGTCTCCGCCGTTGCGGGGGCGCGCGTGAACCGCGTCAACGCGGTGGTGGTGGGCGCGGGCGCGGCGGGCGGTATCGTCGCCAAAGAGCTCGCGGAAGCCGGGCTGAGCGTGGTCCTGCTGGAACGCGGCAAATGGTACACGGCGTTCGATTGCCGCAAAGACGATCTGCGTAACCAGCGCACCTCTGTGCTTGGCAACGCCTTCGGGCCGGATGACGAGCGCAATCCGCGCGTTGCCGTGGATCTGAAGGGCCGCGCGCACGTGGTGCGGGCCAGCGGTCCCGGCTACAGCAACAATGCGGCCTGCGTGGGCGGCGGCACGCAGAGCTACGGCGCCATGGCGTGGCGCTACATGGAGCGGGATTTTCGTATGCGCGCCACCTACGGGCACGTGGCCGGCAGCACGCTCGAAGACTGGCCCATCTCCTACGGCGATCTGGAGCCTTATTACGAGAAGGCCGAATGGGAGATCGGCGTCTCGGGCGACGATTCGGGGAACCCGTTTCGCGCGCCGCGCCACAAGCCGCCTCCCATGCCTCCGCTGGCGCCCAACCGCGAGTTCGAGATTCTGTATCCCGCCGCCAGGCGGCTGGGGTTGCATCCGTTTCATATCCCGATGCTGCGCAATAGCGTGGCCTACAACGGGCGCGGGCCGTGCATGCGCTGCCGCTGGTGCGTGGGCTTCGCCTGCGAAGTGAACGCCAAGTGCGGCACGCAGAATACCGTGATCCCCAAGGCGCTGGCCACCGGCAATTGCGAGCTGCGCACCGAGTGCATGGCGCGCCAAATCCTGACGGACGAGCGCGGGCGCGCGACCGGCGTTGAATACTTCGACGCGCACGACAGGGTGCGGCAACAGGATGCCGACCTGGTGGTGGTTTCGAGCGCGGCCGTGGAATCGGCGCGGCTGCTGCTCAATTCCAAAAGCGCGCTGTTCCCCAACGGCCTGGGCAATCGCTATGACTGGGTCGGCCGCAATTTCCAGGGCCATAGCTACACGGGCGCGTTCGGCATCATGCCCGAGGACATCTACGACGATCTGGGGCCGGGCGCTTCCATCGCGGTGTGCGATTACAACCACGGGAACGCAGGGCTGGCGGGCGGCGCCATGCTGGCCAACGAGTTCATCCGGCTGCCATACCAATTCGTGGGGATGCTGCCGCCGGACGTGCCGAAGTGGGGCCAGGCGCACAAGGATTTCATGCGCAACTTCTACCGGCGCGCCATCGCCGTGCAGGGTCCCACGCAGGAGATGCCCATGTTCAACGCGCGCGTGGAAGTGGACCCGGCCGTGCGCGACTATTGGGGCATTCCGGTGGCGCGCCTTTCGGGCGACAAGCATCCGCACACCATCGAGATCGGGGCCTTCGCCGCCGCCAAGGCCGAAGAGTGGCTGAAGGAAGCCGGCGCGGTGCGGACTTGGAAGAAGCTGGCGGGGCCGGGATTAACGGGCGGCCAACATCAGGCCGGCACGTGCCGCATGGGCAACGATCCCAAGACGTCGGTGGTGAACAGATATTGCCAGGTGCACGAGATCGACAACCTATTCGTGATCGATGGCAGCGTGCACGTGACCAACGGCGGATTCAATCCGGTGTTGACGATTATGGCCAATGCCTATCGCGCGTCGGACTACTTGGTCAAAGGCTGGAAAGGCACGCGGTACCGGTGATGCGCAAGCGCCTGTGGTGGGCCGCGGCTGCCTTGCCCTGCCTGCTGCTGATGCTGCCGGCATCCAGCATATATTACAAATCGACGGCGGGCGAGGGCTGCGCGCGATGCCACGAGATCCGCGCGAACTGGGACACTTGGCGCGAGTCTACGCACCGCGGCGTGGCGTGCGCGGCCTGCCACGGCGACTCCCTGACCGGCGGCCTCGAGTTCCACCTTGGCAATTTCCGCCGGCTCATCAAGCACGTGAGCGGCGATGTGCCGGAGCAGATCCGCATCAAGGGTCTGGACACCTTCGCCGTGATGGAGCGGTGCAAGAGCTGCCATCGCCAGGAGTTCGCGGACTGGCAGGCGGGTCCCCACGGCGCCACGTTCGCCAAATTCTTCCTGGATCAAAAACAGAATCGCCAGCGGCTACTGATGGACGATTGCCTCCGCTGCCACGGCATGCAGTATGAAGGCGGCATCCGCGACCTGGTCACGCCCATCGACACGCAGGGGCCCTGGAAGATGACCGACGCGCGCTGGACGAATCTGGCGGCGATTCCGTGCCTGGCATGTCACCAGATGCACCGGCACGGGGAACCACTGCACCAGCAACCGGAGCGGATGGCGCGCTCGTCGGCGCGTGAACCGATCTATCGGCCGTCGCTGGCGCTGTTCGACCGGCGCGAGATGGAGCACGTGGCCAACGCCAACCTGGCTCTTCCGCAGATTTTGGACGGCGCGCGGCCCGTGCGCATGAGTCCGGACCAGCGCCAGGGGCTATGCTACCAATGCCACGCGCCGCTGGCCACGCGCCAGGCCGGCTCGGGTGACGACCGGACCGGCAACGGAATCCACGAAGGCATCGGTTGCCTGGCGTGCCATCAGAAGCACGGGCAGCAGACGCGCGCCTCGTGCGCAAATTGCCATCCACGCTTGTCCAACTGCGGGCTGGACGTGGAGAAGATGGATACCACGTTTCTGTCGCCCAAAAGCGCGCACAATATCCACTCCGCGAAGTGCGTGGATTGCCATATGAAAGGCGTGCCCAAGAAGCGGGTCGCGGCGCGGATGTGACATAATCGTGCACATGAGCGCGGTATCCAATTTGGTTTCCATTCAGGAATACCTGCACACCGTCTATCGTCCGGACAGCGATTACGTGGACGGCGTGCTGGTGGAGAGAAACGTGGGCGAGATAACTCACCAGATGGCCCAGCAAGATCTCGTGGTTTTTCTGCGAGAAAGACGCACGCTCTGGGGTATTTTCGTTGTCCAGGAGCTACGGGTGCAGGTTTCTCCGACTCGATATCGGGTGCCGGATGTCCTGGTGGTCCTCGGCGGGAGACCCGACGAGCAGATCCTTACCAAACCGCCGTTCCTCTGCGTCGAAATTCTGTCGCCGGAAGATCGGATCGGCCGGATGCAGGAACGAATTGACGACTACCTGCGATTCGGCGTGCGCTACGTATGGGTCATCGACCCGTACCGGCAGAAGGCTTGGATTCACACCGCCGATGAAATCCGCGAGGTTCGGGACGGCTTGTTGCGCACGGCGGATCCGGAGTTGATCGTTCCGCTGGCGGAAGTGCTGGATTCTGCTTCAGGCTAATCGGAATAAATCGCGTTGAGCATGGCGGCCAGCCGGACTCCGCCTTTGTACAACTGCATCCGAACCACATTTAGGGAACCTGCGCCGTACGAGCGCGGCCCATCCACCTTCACGTTGCGCAGGCTTTCTGGCGCTTCGGTGGCGCAGTTGCGCGGCTGCACTTCGATGAACTTCGGAATTACCGGGAGGCGCGGGCGGGCCTTGCCGTACACCCGCGATTTGGCCAGACCGAAGGATTCGGCAGCGATCTGGTCGATGCTGCCGTAGTCCTGCCAGCGCCGCATCTTCCCGCGGAAGCGGGATTCCATGCCCGCAATCATGCCGGGGCCATCGTGCGCCATCAAGTTGCGCACCAGCGTAATGTCCCAAACCGCGTGCAGATTTGTCATGGGCTCGAAGCCAACCACGTTCACGCAGTTGCCGCCGGCATCGGCATCGCTCACACAGTGCAGCGGCTGATGAATGTCGCCGGCGAAGTGCATCAGGAAGGCCAGTTCCTTCGATTCGGGCCATGAACCGTCGGCGCGATGCTGTTTCAGGTTGACCAGGTATTGGCTCATCTTGGCGACGATGCAATTCCCTTGCGGACAGCGGGCCGCGATTTGGGAAGGGCCTTCGAACAAGCCGATATCGATGTAGTGCCAGGGTGCAGTCGCGCCCTTGCCGCCCTGCATATGATCGGGCCAGATAGCGGCGCGCGCCATCGCTTCGGCGAGGGTATCGGCCGTGCCCGGCGGCGCTGCAAAGGTAGCGTCCTGTTTCAAGAGGCTCGCCACGGCCTGGCGGGCGCGTTCGGTCAGATGCGCCGCGGCGATGCGCGCGACGGTCTGGTGCCCCTCGTCGCCCCAACACCACGCCTGGCCTGGGGCAAGTAACAACAGGGTGACAATCATTCTCCGCATCGATACAGCCAGTATAATGGCTTCAGGAGGGGCTACATGCAAGGTCCGCTGGAGAGCCTGGAGCAGTGGGACGATTTCGTCAAAGACCGCTACGATCCGAATCGCACGCAGGATGGATTCCGCCAATTCACCCCGGAAGCGCCGCCGGTGGTGCGCGAGTTCTATCGCCTGAACCACACGCATCAGACGCGCGCGTTCGTCGAGCAAAAGAAGCGGCAGTACCTGGCGCTCGACCATCGGCGCATGGGCATTTGGGAGGCGCTCGAATACCTGAACACCCTGGTGGACGATAGCGACCCGGATACGGATCTCTCGCAGATCCAGCACTGCCTGCAAACCGCCGAAGCCATCCGCGGCGATGGGCATCCGCGATGGTTTATCCTGGCGGGGCTGATCCACGATCTGGGGAAGATCCTTTGCCTCTATGGCGAGCCGCAGTGGGCGGTGGTGGGCGACACCTTTCCGGTGGGCTGCGCGTGGTCGGACAAGATCGTCTATCCGGAATTGTTCGCCGCCAACCCCGACTCCGCCGTGCCCGCCTACCAGACACGTACCGGCATCTACGAAGAGGGCTGCGGCCTCGACAAAGTCGATCTTTCCTGGGGACATGACGAGTACCTGTATCACGTGGTGAAGGATTACTTGCCGCAGGAAGCGCTCTACATGATCCGGTATCACTCGTGCTATCCGTGCCACCGGGAGCGAGCCTATGAATACCTGATGAGCGATCGCGACCGGCGGATGTTCCAGTGGGTGCGCGCGTTTAACCCCTACGATCTGTACTCCAAGAGCGCGGAGCGTCCCGATGCGAAGGCGCTCAGGCCGTATTACGACGGCTTGATCGCGGAGTATTTTCCGGCGCAAGTGAGTTGGTGAGACATTGCAGATCGGCCAACGCGTGGCGCTTGCCGGGATGGTCGTCAGCGGCGCCCTGGCGGTGATTAAGATTACGGCGGGCCTGATGGGACATTCCACCGCGGTCGTCGCGGATGGCCTGGAGTCCGCGGGGGACGTGTTTGCGTCGGGCATCGTGCTGCTGGGGCTGACGCTGGCCACCAAGCCTGCCGATTGGAATCACCCGTATGGGCACGGCCGCATCGAAACGGTGACGGGCCTGTTTGTCGGCTTCATGTTGGCTATGGCCGGTCTGGCGATTTCGACGAATGCCCTGCACACGATCGGCGCCGCCGCGCCGCCGCCCGCGCCGTTCGTGGTTTGGCCGCTCATCGGCTCGGCCGTGGCGAAGAGCCTGCTCTCCGGCGTCAAATTCCACTACGGGAAGAAGATTCGCAGCGCGGCGCTGGTGGCGGATGCCTGGAACGACTCCGTGGATATCCTCTCGGCCCTGGCGGCCCTGGTGGCCGTGTCGTTCACCATCGTGGCGCCGCATCGATTCTTGTCGGCGGACCATTGGGGCGCCTTCGCCGTGGGACTGATCGTGGTCTTCACCGGAATTCGAGTCACGCGCGATACGACCCTGCAACTCATGGATACCATGCCGGACCGGGAAAGCATGGCGCACGTCCGCAACGCGGCGCTGACGGTGCCCGGCGTGCGCGGCGTGGAGAAGTGCTACGCGCGCAAGACCGGTCTGCAATACCATGTCGACCTGCACCTGGAAGTGGATCCCGAGATCACCGTGCGGCAATCGCACGAGATCGCCACGCAGGTGCGGATTGTTATCAAAGAGACGCTGCCGTGGGTGGCCGATGTGCTGGTGCACGTGGAGCCTGCGCCGTAGGCTACCAGGGCTGCGCCCGTTCCAGGAGGCGCTCCACCTGCTCGCGAGTGAACGTCGGACACCCTTCCAGGAAATCATCTATCGTAAAGCCGGCCTTGAGATCGTCCAGCAGAAGGCGCACTGGGACGCGCGTGCCGCGGAAGCAGAGCGTTCCGTGCATGAGACGTGGATCGACCGACACAATCTCGCTCATGCGTGTCTCTATTTCCCCGTTCATGCACTTCCAGAATATGATGACCTGACCGGCGTTGCAAGCGGACCGACGACACGAATTAAGGTAAACTAAAGGCGGGACAAAAATGGAAGCTCTGCTTGAAATACTCGACACGAAGCTGCGCGAGTGGCGTCCTGAGACGGCTACCGAGGTACGGAAGGCCCTGGCTGAGATTGTCGATCTTGCCGACCAGGACGCTCTTGACCTGATGAGGTCGCGGGCGGTGGAGCAGGAGGTTCTGGACCTCATTGATGAGCCCACGTCCCGGTGAGGTCTGGTTGGCCGATCTGGGCCAGGCTGCGAAGACGCGACCCGTCGTGATCGTCTCGCGCTATGATCCCGATTCACCGTGCCCTTGTGCTTTATATCCCGTACTTAATCAAGCCGACCGGTTATGACCGGTTGCTCATGCGGGGCGATCTTGTTCCCGGGTATCAGGCCTGTACGCCGCAGCGTGCTGGGGACATAACCAAAGGTGGTGGCCCTCCGGCGTCAGCACAAGCTGAAGATTGCCCCAAACGGCGGCAGGATCGAGTTCGCTTAGCAACCTCCTTAGCACCCGAAGCGTCGACCCAGTAGCGACCAAATCCTCAGGCAGGTCTTCCAATGATTCCAATTCTGGCTTATCAGACACTCCATCGAATTCCGGCATCTGCTTGACGAGTTGACTGGTGAATTCGATTCCGCTCTTTAGCCCGTCAACATATTGCTTTGGGTCGGTCATGCCCAGCCATGGCCCGACCACAGGGACAACGTGCTTCAGAACCGAGACCAGCGCTTTCAGGTAAGGAGCTAGAGTCACCAGCCACTCCGCAGGGCGAGTTAGCGTATAGACACCCCCTTCGCTCGTCTCATGCCACGCTCCGGGCGCTTGACAAAAGAGATGCAATTCAAATCTCTTTCCGGTCAGGACCTCCCGCCAACGGGCGAGAGCCGCTTGGCCGTGACCACCGGTGAGAGTCCGGAGCAATGCACCAGAATCATCGCTTCTCAATACAAACACATTGGGACATTGACAGTCAACGCTAGCCTGCTCGCGTTGAAATATATTCGTGAACTCGCGTTGCGCAAGAGATCGCAAGTCCGCAAGCTCAGCGACGGTTTCGCCGTGTCGGCTGGCGGCAGCTAATTCAAGTTCGCCGAGTCGGTCCAGTACAGCATTCCGAGTAGCTGGATGCAACCCGAAGAGGAGGCCCAATATGGATACAAACTCGAATGTCACAGGACACTGAATTTCTGTGACTGGAGGTTGTCGTTCAATTGCTCGTTCCAAGTCCTGCAGGCGGAATTCGTGATCGCACGGAGTACCGTTGTGCCCAGGACAGGGTATACGACGCTCAATTTGAAGACCAGGAAATCGCCGCAACGTCAGCTCAAGTCCGTCGCGAAGAAGCGCAAAGAAGTTATGTGGCGCAGGACCGCGGACAGATAACTCCATATACCGCTCATTCTGGTGTGCTCGGATGAGTCCCAGGTGTTGCGGTTCGGAACTGTCTGCAAACAGGGCTCCGTACCGCCAATGTGTGTGGGTGGTAAAACGATGTGTCCGAGCAATAAACCAGGTCGGCAACCCAGCTGGTATAGTTGTCTTGAAGACAAACCTAAGCGTTATGTCTTTCTCTGCGCCGGTCCGCGCAGCCTGCCATCGCTCCTCGTAGGGCGGCGGTTCCAGTCGAAGCCGCTCGACTACAATACTCACGTCGGCTTCGCCCAGAGGAGTCCGATAAGAAAGATCGAATTGCTCCATGAGCCGAAGAAAATGCTCTCTGATTCCGAGGTCGAGATCAGCCCAAAGTCGGTCCATATGATCGCGTGTGAAGACTCCCATATTGCTCGTTACGAGGTCACTATCTAATACCTGACTTATAGCACTTGTTACCCATTGTGGCCGCAAGATCACCAAATCGCGCAACTCAGGGATGTCTTGAAAATACAGAATATCCCCAAGCTCGTGTAGCCACCGGGCTAACACGGGCTGGCTTTCTTCAGACACGCGGCACTCTTTCATGACCGAGTACATTGCCCGGGGAGAGACGAACTCGGATCTGCTATCGCGCAGGCGCTCCGCCGCCCGCGACCAGTCGCCGGGCCAACTTTCCCCCATCAGTGGCAATTGTGCTGCCGCATTGGCGATCGTGTCACGAAGCTCATCTATGCCTTTGCCCGTCTTGTTGCTTACCTCAACCTGACCTATGAGGTTTCGATACGTTTTTCGCAAATCGGCAAGTGGGATGTCAGCGTCGCGCTCGTCAGTCCACGTTGCAACCAACAGTATCGGGGACTCCGGCGCCCGAGCGTGGAGCATGTCGAGCCAGTAGTACAGCCGACCCTGCTCGTAACCCTGCCGGGCATTCCACGCCAAGAGAAACAGGGAGCGATTTGTCAGGAAAAACTGGTGCGTCGCATGATATATTTCTTGGCCGCCGAAATCCCAGGTGTTTAGCTGCATCAGCACTTTGCCGAATTGTGGGTGCTTCAATTTGATCGTTTCGATCGCAATGCCATGGGTGGTTGATTCGTCAGGGCGAAACCGCTCTCCTCGCAAGGCGCGCAATAGGCAGGTCTTTCCAACGCCCCCTTGGCCTACAAGGAGCAGCTTCGATACCCACTGGCGGCGGCTGTCCTCCAACCGAGACCGCAGATAGGTCAGGATGGCCTTCGATCCCTGTTGTAAGACTTCAGGGGGCGGACTGGTGATTGGGTTGCCATCAATCAAGAAATGCTCGAGGTTTTGAAGTTGACCAATCTCCGGAGGTAGCATGGCAAGCTGGTTGCCACGCAGGTCTAGCGAAATGAGCTGCGACATCTGCCCGATCTCGGGTGGAAGCTGGCGAAGGCGATTGTTCTGCAGCCAGAGGTGCTCCAAGGAAGTCAATTGCCCGATCTCGGTAGGCAAGGACTCGAGACGATTGCTGGAGAGCCACAGACCTCGAAGCTCGGTAAGGTTGCCGATCTCGGCAGGGAGGCTGGAGAGTTCATTGCCCGCCAGGCCGAGGCCGGTCAGCCCTGTAAGGCCGCAGATGGCGGGTGCGACGACACGCAGCCGATTGCGTTTCAGATCTAGAGAGCGCAGTTTCGTCAGGCTGCCAATCTCGGCCGGGATATCAACGAGCCTGTTGGAGCTGAGCTCCAGCGAGGAGAGGTCAGTTAGCCACGCGATCTCGCTAGGCAACTCCTGCAAGTCCAGGTTCGTTAGATCGAGGTGGGTCTCGCCAAACGCGAGCGCTTGCCGAATGAGCTTCAACGCTTTGTCGCTTCCCATAGAGCTATAGCCGACGAGCATACCATAGGTCCACTGTGTTAGGCGCGCGATTTGGCGATAGGTTGATCTGTGGCGACCGGGCCTTCCAACTCACCCCGACCCTGCAACCTTAAGCGATTGGCGGCCATTCGTAGATTGTGACGGCAAGCGATTGGTCCCCCTCATGCGCACGCTCGTGGAGTACCCGTTGCTTGTCGCGAGGAGAACTAGAGCTTATTGGGGGACTGTCCCCCCTGGTACCGTCTGCTTCTGCGCCGCCGCATCCAGCCGCGCTTGCGCCCGCGCCATAGCGCCCAGCGCGAACGCC
>OBLT010000371.1_pt1 | contig 30045 bp, 22 predicted proteins | sample 1518721 | NCBI WGS metagenome assembly OBLT01 (sample SAMEA3539307, study PRJEB22396) | soil metagenome | biome: tundra; feature: field; material: soil | place: USA | collected 2010-05 | depth 0.15 m | reverse complement strand
GGGCGCGCGGCCGTCGCGGCGGCCTGCGAGGCCGCGGTCGCCGGGCTGGAAGCCAGCTATGACGAGGCCCGCGGCGGATTCGGCGGCGCGCCCAAATTCCCGCCGTCGATGGTCTGCGAATTCCTGCTCCGCCACCACGAGCGGGACGCAGGGCGGGCCGGCGAGCTGGCGCTGCGGATGGCGGCGGGGACGGCCGAGGCGATGGCCCGCGGCGGCATCTATGACCAGCTCGGCGGCGGCTTCGCCCGCTACTCGGTCGACGCCGGATGGGTGGTGCCGCACTTCGAGAAGATGCTCTATGACAATGCCCTGCTGGCCAGGGTCTACGCCCACCTGTGGCGGCGGGCAGGTTCCGCGCTGGCCCGACGGGTCGCCGCCGATACCTGCGCCTGGATGATCAGGGAGCTCAGGACCGCCCAGGGCGGCTTCGCGTCAGCGCTCGACGCCGACAGCGAGGGCGAAGAGGGCAAGTTCTACGCCTGGACTCCCGGTGAGCTCGCCGCCGTGCTCGGGCCGGACGACGGGGAGTACGCGGCGCAGGTCTTCGGAGTGACCGATGCTGGCACCTTTGAGGGTGGCAGCTCGGTGCTGCAGCTGGCCGCGGACCCGGCCGATGCCGGGCGGTTCGCCCGGATCAGCGCGGCGTTGCTGACCGCCAGGGAGCAGCGAGTTCGCCCGGGCCGGGACGACAAGATCGTCGCCGCCTGGAACGGGCTCGCCATCGCGGCGCTGGCCGAGGCCGGCCTGCTGCTGCAGCGGCCGGAGTTCATCGCGGCCGCGCGGGGCGCCGCCGAACTGATCGCCTCGGTTCAGCTGGCCGGCGGCAGGCTCGCGAGGACCTCGAGGGACGGGGCCGCGGGCAGCGGCCCGGGCGTCCTCGAGGACTACGGCTGCGTTGCCGACGGGCTGCTCACCCTCGCTGGCGTCACCGGTGAGGCGAGCTGGGTCACGCTCGCCGGACAGCTTCTCGATACCGCGCTGGACAGGTTCGGCGACGGCGCGGGCGGCTTCTACGACACACCGGACGACGGCGAGCCGCTTATCTACCGCCCCGCCGACCCGGCTGACGGGCCGAGCCCGTCGGGTGCGTTCGCGGTCGCCGGGGCGCTGCTGAGCTATTCGGCGCTCACCGGGTCGGCGCGGCACGCCGAAGCCGCCGCCGCGGCACTCGGGCCGCTGCCGGCCATTGCGCCGAGGTTCCCGCGTGCCGCGGGCTCCGGCCTGGCGGTAGCGGAAGCCTTGCTATCGGGTCCGGCCGAGATAGCCATTGTCGGCCCGGCTGGTGATGGGCGCACCCAGGCGCTGCACGCAATGGCCTTTTTCGCCGCGCCGCCCGGCGCGGTAATCGCCATCGGCGACGGCGACGGCGGCGAGGGCTCGGTGATCCCGCTGCTGGCCGGCCGCCGGCTGGTCGACGGCGCGCCCGCAGCGTATGTGTGCCGGGATTTCGCCTGCCGCCTGCCTGTCACCGGCCCGGACGAGCTGCGGGCCGAGCTTGGCGCGCCAACGCGGCAGTGAGGCGTCGCGACGCGGGCGGTGAACGGTGCGCAGCGCCACCATTGCCGGTGACTGACGACCCTTGCCCTCTCAGCATGACTGCGGCGATTATGGGAACTGGCGTATTGACGCGCGCAAGGGATTCACCCAGCGGGCGATCACGGGAAGCCGGGGCCCGGAGCCTCGCGCGGAGGGGAGTGCCGGTGCGCGATCTTGCGCGTCGCACGCTCCCGATGCTCGGGGCCGGACTGGCGCTGCTCACGGTCGCCGCGGCCAGGCCCGTGCTGCCCTACCAGCAGGCGCCGGCCGGGCTGGCTGCCGCCTTCGCCCGGCTGCATGACGAGGTCGCACCCTGGCAACGGGAGTTGCCGGGGAATATTCGGTCAGGATCCCCGGCGGTCACCGTCGCTGGGCTGCTGTCCGCCGGGGCTCCGGCCCTCCCGCGGCTGCACGAGTTGCTCCAGGCTGACCTGCTCGTTGTGGCGCCCGGCTCACTGCCGCGCAGCGCCGCGGCGGCGGTGCGGCGCCTCGGCGGGGTCGTGGCGGCCCAGCAGGTCGACGCGGCCAGGATCGCGGTGGACGGGAAGTTCGTCGCGATGCTCGGCGTCGACCCGGCCGCGTTCCGCGCGTTCGCGGCGAAGCCGACCGCTGAGTCGGGGTCACTGTGGCGCAACGTGGCGGCAGGCGGCATCGCGGTCTCCTACACGATGGGCAGGCTGGACAAGCTGCCGCTGAGCCGGCCGCTGCGGGTGGCCGGCCGCAGCACCGAGGCACTCAGGGTGGCCGGCTTCGGCACGGTCGGGATCTCCGGTATCGACGCCGTGGTCTGTGACCAGGTGGCCCGCTCGCTGGGCCTTCCGGCGGGCAACGCGATCGTGATCAGCGCCCCGCATGCGGAGCTGGGCACGCTGATGACGCGGGTCTCCAGGCTGCTGCCGCGGGGCGCGTCGGTGGCCGCGCTGGTGGCGCAGGCACCGGCGTCCGGCGTGGCGGTGGCCTCCGGCGCGGCCGGGGCAGCGGGGATTTCCGCGGGCGCGGGCCCTGGCCTGTCGGCCAGCGAGGTGACGGCGTTCCTGAAGGCCGCTGAGGGCAGGCTCGGCCTGCCGTATGTGTGGGGGGCGGCCGGCCCGGATGCCTTCGACTGCTCAGGCCTGGTGCAATGGTCGCTCGCCCAGGCAGGAGTGGTGATGCCCAGGGTGGCGGTCGATCAGGCCCGCACCGGGCCGCAGGTCCCGCTGGGCCGGCTGCAGCCGGGTGATCTGCTCTTCTATCACACCGACCCCACGGCTCCCAGCTACATTTCGCACGTCGCCATTTATCTCGGCAACGGCCTGATGATCCAGGCACCAGAGCCGGGCATGAACGTGCAAGTCGTCCCGGCCGACTTCGGTTCCGGGTTCGCCGGCGCAGTACGGGTGTATCCGGGAGTCGCCGCAGCTGTCGCAGCCAATCCAGCGGGCTGAGCCGGCGCTCGCGGGTCACCACGGCGGTGAGCGGATGTCGCGCCGCGCGCCGCAATATGGGGGTACCTTCGCTGCCGGGTTGCCTGCGCTCGCATTTAATGTAATCATGATTACATGAGTACGTCAGAGAACCCAGCAGTATCCCTAGGCGAGCATCTTCGCGGCTGGTTCACCGGCCGGATCCCCGGCGACTGGTTCAGCGAGGTGCCCGAGGTCACCCTTGACCGCGAGGAGGTCACGGTGATCGGGGCGCTTCCTGGCCCGCAAACCCCGGCCGGAGCCGCCGACGCCGAGCGAGCAGCGGCTGCCGACGGCCGCAGCCGCCGGTTCCGCGAGGAGACGCGCCAGCTACGGATCGAGATCGCCCGCGAGGCCGAGCACAAGTTCGGCCGCAAGGTTTCCTGGGGCGTGATCTGCGAAGGCCGAAAAGTGATGTTCACCACCTTTTCGGTGCCGGTAATGACCAGGCTGCGGCAGCCCGAGCGGCTGGTTCTCGATACTCTCGTCGACGCTGGCGTGGCGCGCAGCCGCAGCGACGCGCTTGCCTGGTGTGTTCGCCTGGTGGGGGAGCACGAGGACAGCTGGCTTACCGACCTGCGAGAAGCCCTTCGCAAGGTCGAGCAGGTGCGAGCGGACGGGCCGCGATCCTGATCAGCTGAGCCACCTTTTCCGGCGCTTCGCCGCGTCACTGTAACTGATATCCAGTCACAGCGCGTAACAGAGATGATTACCGTCGGCGGCCGGGCGGCCTTGAAGTTTCAGCCGCTGCGCGTAATTGATCCCGCCATGTCGGGGTACACTCCCCAAATCCCGTGAGCACAGGAACGTTTATCCTGTACGGCAACGGGCGGCGGGGGCGACGGCCGCGAAGTCGCCGATGAGGAGGATCAGTAGTGGTGTACGAGTTGAGTGCTGCATCGGTGGAGTGGAATCCGGCCCCGGAACGGCTCCGCGAACTGACCGAGAAGATGCCCAACAGCCAGCTCACTGAGTTCGGCAACGTAATGGTCAAGGCGCGCGTAGATTCCCGCAGTGCTCGATCGACCTTCGTGGTCGAGGATTCGACAAATGCGACCAAGCAGACGATTACCCGCGAGGAGTACGCGCGGGTGGCCGCCGCCCAGGACGCCTATGTGGCGGGCCAGCACATGGTCGTGGTGGACGGCTACATCGGATCCGACCCGGAGTTCCGCACCAGGGCCAGGCTGATCATGGAAGCGGCCAACGCGAATATCGCAGGCATGCAGCGGCAGCTGTACTACCCGGTGGGTGACGACTACGACCCGGCGACGTGGCAGCCGGACACCACGGTCATCTATACCCCGAACCTGGCCGCCCCCGGCTATCCCGACGACCGGCTTATCGCCGTCGACCTCAGCGACAACGTCACCAGGGTGCTCAACTCGGACTACTTCGGTGAGTCCAAGAAGGGCGGCCTGCGGATGTGGAACAACATCGTCTACGGGCGCGGCGGTCTCTCCCTGCACGCCGGCTGCAAGGTGATCCCGGTGAACGGGAAGCCAGCTACGGTCCTCATCGTCGGCCTGTCCGGCACGGGCAAGACCACGACAACCTTCACCATGCAGCTAGGCAGCAAGCCGGCCCAGGACGACTTCATCGGGCTGATGCCGAGCGGGCAGGTCTACACCACGGAGAACGGGTGTTTCGCCAAGACGTTCGGGCTGGATCCTGAGCTTGAGCCTGCCATCTATCACGCCACCATCATGCCGGACGCCTACCTGGAGAATGTCTCGGTCGACGCGGCCGGCAAGGTCGATTTCTTCGACACCTCCTACACCAAGAACGGGCGCACCACCTGGCCGTTTTCCTACGTCGACCCGTGGCCGGGCAATGACGTGCCGCCGGCGGAGTTCCTGCTGATCCTGAACAAGAACGAGAACATCGTCCCCGGCGTGGCGCGGCTGGACCGGGAGCATGCGGCGGCCTACTTCATGCTCGGCGAGACGACCGGCACCTCCGCGGGCGGCAAGGACGAGGAAGGCAAGTTCCTGCGCGTCCCCGGCACCAACCCGTTCTTCCCGCGGGACATGGCCGACATGGGCAACCGCATGCTGGAACTGCTGGACAGCCATGAGATGAAGGTGTTCGTGCTCAACACGGGCCGGGTCGGCGGCGGCGCCGACAACCCGGGCTCGAAGAAGGTCACGATCCCGTATTCCTCCGCGATCGTGCAGGCCATCGTCACCGGCACCATCGAATGGGTGGCCGACAATGACTTCGGCTACGAGGTCGCCTCGTCCCTGCCAGGGGTGGACGATCTCGACATCCTGCAGCCACGCAGGCTGTATGAGCGCACCGGCCGGCTTGATGAGTACGACGCCATGGTCGCCAGGCTGAAGCGGGAGCGCAGGGAGTACCTGGCATCCTTCCCGGGCCTCGACGAGGCCGTCGTGAAGTCGATCGGCTAACCAAGAGCAGCTAGGCGGCGTGGGCTAGGACCAGGTCAGCGGGCTGGATGTTAGCGTTCCGTCATGGCGGTACTACGTTGCGTTGATGGTTCCGTTCTCACGGCTGTCCCGGTTCCGTGCCGCGACCGGGCCGGGAAGCCGTATGAGATCACGCTGGAACTCAGGCGCGATGATCAGCTTTTCGCGACGGTCGGCCAGCGCTGCGGTTTCCAGCTATCCCGGCTGGTGAGACAGCTCAGCGCGGCGCGCTCGGATCCGGATCAGGCCGCCGTGTGGCCCGATCCCGATGATCGCTTTCCTGGCGCCCGGGGCAGCGCGCAGGCGCCTGGATCCCTGCGGGACTATCCGCCGGCCGAGCGCGAGTACTTCTCGCTCCGGTCCAGGGACCGCTGCGACCTGCCGGGCTCGGGAGAACTTCGCTGCGTGCTGCGGGCATCCGCGCAGTGGCTGGGCGGCCCGGGGCGGGCCGCCGAAGCCATGGCGGTCGGCGAGCGCTGGATCGACGGCTGGCAGCTGACCCGCCGCGCGGTTGTCGACGCGTGGGGCACGCGAGGAATTGGCGTCCGGGCCGTGCTGACCTCGGCCGAACTGGTGACATTCTTGGATACGGTGCTAAGCGAACCGGTAACCGAGGTCCGGGCCGACCCGGAGCCGGCGGCCGCGAAGCGAGCCGGATGGACGCTGGGCGGTCTCAGGAGGCCGCGCTGGCGGCAGCGAGGAAGGGTGCCGGATGGGACTGCGCGATCTCGTCTACCGGCTTTACGAGCGCAGGCTCGAAGCGTCGCTCTCGCCGCAGGCGATGCCCAGGCACGTCGGAGTGATGTGCGACGGTAATCGCAGGTGGGCGCGGTCGGCGGGGCTGCTCGACGTCAGCAGCGGTCACCAGAAAGGCGCCGACAAGATCTTCGAGCTGCTGCAGTGGTGCCGCCAGACCGGCGTCGAGGTCGTCACCCTGTGGCTGCTGTCCACCGACAACCTCGCCCGTCCGGCCGCCGAGCTCGATCCGCTGCTGCGGATCATCGAGGACACCGTCCGTACGCTGGCCGCCCAGGACTGGCACGTCAATCCGATGGGAGCGCTTGACCTGCTGCCCGCCGACACGGCGCAGGTCCTGAAGGACGCCGCCGAGGCCACTGCGGCCAATACCGGCCTGCTGGTCAACGTGGCCGTCGGATACGGCGGTCGGCGCGAGATCGCTGACGCGGTGCGCGCCCTGCTGCAGGAGCACGCGACCAGGGGAACCGCGATTGAGGAACTCGCCGAGATCCTGGACGTGGAGCACATCGCCGAGCACCTCTATACCGCCGGGCAGCCCGACCCTGACCTGGTGATCCGCACCTCCGGGGAGCAGCGGCTCGGCGGGTTCCTGCTGTGGCAGAGCACGCACTCGGAGTTCTATTTCTGTGACGCATACTGGCCGGCCTTCCGCCGCGTCGACTTCCTCCGCGCGCTGCGTTCCTATGCGGCCAGGCACCGCAGATTCGGTTCCTGACCAGTCCGGTTCGTCCCGAGTCCGGCGCCTGGCCAGCACCGTCCCGCGCTGAGTGTGTCGGGCACGTTAACAGCGACTCGCGGTACTTCCGGGAAGCGGGTGACCGAGGGTACGGTCGGACTTGACGGGCGGTGCGTAGCCGCCCGACGGGAAGGCCCTCGAGATTCTCGAGCTTCGCGTCCTGGCACGCAGGCGAGATGAGCGAAGGGCCGGCGTCCGGTCCCTCGCTGGCCGGTCCCGGTCCCGCCGACACGCCTGTGTCCGAACGCGGCGCCACCCCCGGCGCCCAGGGGAGAGCGAGTGGCCAGTCACTCATCAAGTCCGTCAGCCAGCCGCCGTGAAGGTGCGGTCGGCGCAACCAGCAGTACCAGGCTCACATACGTCCTCGACACCAGCGTCCTGCTGGCTGATCCTGGCGCCATCGGCAGGTTCGCCGAGCACCGGGTCGTCCTGCCGGTCGTGGTCATCACCGAGCTGGAGGCCAAACGGCACCATCCGGAACTCGGCTACTTCGCCCGGCAGGCGCTCCGGCACCTGGACGACCTCAGGATCGCCTACGGCAGGCTGGACGCCGACCTGCCGGTCGGCGATGGGGGCGGCACCCTGCGGGTCGAGCTGAACCACGCCGACCCGTCGGTCCTGCCGGCCGGGTTCCGGCTCGGCGATAACGACACCAGGATCCTGTCGGTGGCGCGCAGCCTGGCCGCCGAGGGCGACTCCGTCGTGCTGGTCAGCAAGGACCTGCCGTTGCGGGTCAAGGCTGCCGCCATCGGCCTGACCGCGCAGGAGTACCGCGCCGAGCTGCCCGCCGACTCGGGCTGGACCGGCATGCGGGAGATCGACGTCACCGCGGCGGAGATCGACGAGCTGTACAGCTCGGGCCGGACCGACTGCGCGGCGGCGCGCGACCTGCCCTGCCATACGGGGCTCGTGCTGATCTCTGGCTCGGGAGCGGGCAGCGCGCTCGGCCGGGTGCAGCCGGACAAGTCGGTGCGGCTGGTCCGCGGCGACCGCGAGGTGTTCGGGCTGCGCGGCCGCAGCGCGGAGCAGCGGATCGCGCTCGACTTGCTGCTCGACCCGGAGGTCGGGATCGTCTCGCTCGGCGGCCGGGCCGGCACGGGGAAGTCCGCCCTCGCCCTGTGCGCGGGCCTTGACGCGGTAGTGGAGCGGCGTGACCATCGCAAGCTGCTGGTGTTCCGGCCGCTCTACGCGGTCGGCGGCCAGGAACTCGGCTACCTGCCCGGCTCCGAGGCCGACAAGATGAATCCCTGGTCGCAGGCGGTCTACGACACTCTGTCTGCCGTCACATCGCAGGCGGTCATCGATGACGTGCTGGCCCACGACATGCTGGAGGTGCTGCCGCTGACCCACATCCGCGGCCGGTCGCTGCATGACTCCTTCGTGATCGTGGATGAGGCGCAGTCGCTGGAACGCGGCGTCCTGCTCACCGTGCTGTCCAGGATCGGCTCCGGCTCGCGGGTGGTGCTCACGCACGACATCGCGCAGCGCGACAACCTGCGGGTCGGCAGGCATGACGGCGTCGTCGCCGTCATCGAGAAGCTCAAGGGGCACCCGCTGTTCGCGCACGTCACGCTGGTCCGCTCTGAGCGGTCCCCGATCGCCGCGCTGGTTACGGAGATGCTGGAGGATGCCGCACTCTGACGCGATGGCGGCCCTGCCGGCTCAAAAGTCGCACGCCGGCGCCGGGCGCGGTACGGTGACCAGCGTCATGAGCAATTCGCCCGACGCATCCGACGCGCCCGGCAGCCCGGCCGCGGCACCGCCGGTATCCATTTCCGTGGTAATGCCGGTGCGGAACGAGGAGCGGCATCTCCAGGAGTCGGTCCGGCACGTACTTGGCCAGGACTACCCGGGCCAGATCGAGGTGGTCCTCGCGGTAGGGCCGTCCCGCGACCGGACCCTGGAAATAGCAGAACGGATGGCCGCTGCTGACTCCCGCATTACCGTGATTCCCAATCCGAGCGGGCAGATCCCCAGCGCCCTCAACGCGGCGATCAAGGCATCCCGGCACTCGATCGTCGCGCGGGTGGACGGGCACGCCCTGCTGCCGCCCGGCTACCTGCGGACCGCGCTGCAGGTGCTGGAGGAGACCAGCGCGGATGATGTTGGCGGCATCATGGCCGCCGCGGGCGTGACGCCGTTCGAGCAGGCCGTCGCCTGGGCGATGACCTCCCCCGCCGGGGTGGGCGCGTCGCGGTTCCACACCGGCGGCCGGCCCGGCCCGGCGGACACCGTCTACCTGGGGGTCTATCGGCGGGCCGCGATCGAGCGGGTCGGCGGCTACGACGAGACGTACCAGGTCGCCGAGGACTGGGAGATGAATCACCGGATCAGGCTGGCCGGCGGGCTGATCTGGTTCCATCCTGAGCTGCGGGTCACCTACCGGCCGCGGGCCAGCGTGCGCGCTCTGGGCAGGCAGTACTTCGGTTACGGCAGATGGCGCCGGGTGGTGGCGCGCCAGCATCCCGGCACGATCAACCCCCGTTACCTGACACCGCCGCTTGCGGTGCTCGCGATAGCCGCCGGGACCGCCGCCGGGCTCGCCGGGCTCGCGGCCGGCGGCTCGCTGCGCTGGCTGGCCGTTGGCTTCGTCATACCGGCCGGCTACCTGGCCGGGATCCTTGCCGTCACTGCGACGGCGGCCCGCAGCGTGCCGCCGGCGGTGCTGCTGCGGCTGCCTGCGGCCCTCGCCACCATGCACTTCTGCTGGGGCACCGGCTTCCTGACCAGCCCGCGCACCCTTATGCCTGGTGCTCGCGGTCCGGATGGCTCGTAAGCAGCCGGTGCACGGTGCGGGCCGCCGCGTGGCCGTCGTCCAGGCTGCAGTACTGCGCCGCGAACGCCGAATAGGCCGGCTTGAATGAGCGCTCGATCTGCCCGATGTCGCGCAGCGCATCGATGACCTCGGCCGACGTGAGCAGCAGCGGGCCGGGTGCGCTGGCCTCGAAGTCAAAGTAGAAGCCGCGCAGCTTGTCGCGGTAGCTGTCGAGGTCGTAGGTGAAGAAGAGCATCGGCCGCCCGGTCCCGGCGAAGTCGAACATCGCCGATGAGTAGTCCGTGATCAGGACGTCGCTGATCAGGTAGAGGTCGGTGATGTCCGGGTAGCGGGTGACGTTACGGGCGAAGCCGTCAGCGGCGGTGTCCGGCAGCGTGTTCTGTACCTGGGTATGCAGCCGGATCAGCAGGACATGGTCGTCGCCGAGGGCGGCCGCCGCCGCGTCCAGATCGAGCTTCAGGTCGAACCGGTACCGGCCGCTGCGCTGATCAGTCGCCGCGTCATCACGCCAGGTGGGCACGTACAGCACGACGCGCTTGCCGGCCGGGAGGCCGAGCCGCTGCCTGATGGCCGCGCTGCGCTCGGCCTGGCCGGGGCGGTGCAGGGCGTCGTTGCGCGGGTACCCGAACTCGAGGACTTCGCCAGTGAAGCCGAACGCGCGCCGGAAGATGGGCGTGCTGAAAGAGTTCGGCGACAGCAGCAGGTCCCAGCGGGCCACGTCCGCGCGGAGCAGGTCAGGGTAGATCACGCTGCTGGTGAACTGCGGCCGCGCCACGTCCAGGCCGATCCGCTTGAGCGGGGTCCCATGCCAGGTCTGCAGGCAGATCTGGCCGTCTCGGCTGGCGAACCAGCGCGGCAGCATGTCGTTGAAGATCACGAAGCGGGCCCGCGCCAGGGCCTCGTAGTGCGCCCGGCTGTCCAGCAGGACCGGCCGGGCGCCGTCCGGAACGGGGATGTCGCCGTCGAGACTGACCCAGGCGCAGTCCAGATCGGGATGGCTCCGGCGCACTTCGGTGTAGATGGCCCGCGGATTGTCGGAGCAGCCGCGGCCGCTGAAACTGTCGAAGACCGCGAGGTCGGCCAGCGGCTGGCTCGCGGCCTTCGGGTAGTCGCGGGCCTGCAGCCGGCGCTGGGCGTACCGGCCGCGCTCGCCGGCGTCGAGGGCAGCCCGGACATCCAGCCGCAGCGCGTCGGTACGGTAGGGCTGCAGCTCAACCTCGTGCAGGCCGATGCGATGGTACCCAGGCAACCCGGCGAGCAGATCGCGCGCGACGGCGAAGGTGACCTCGCCCGGGCCGGCCTCGGCGGCGAGCCGCCACTTGCCGGTGGCCAGCGGCCGTTCGCCGGCCAGGCCAGGCATCCGATCCGGGGCGATCTCGGCGGTGAAGGTGCCGGCGTCCCAGGACAGCGGTAGCCGGCAGCACTGCCCGGACTCGCTGTGGCGCAGGTCCAGCGCGGCCGGCCGGTGCGCCGGATCGGCGTGATCGCCGCGCAGCCGCAGTCGCTGCCCATCGGTCCAGTCGATGCTCGTCACCACGGGGCGCAGCGTCCGCTCGAGCATCGAGAAGTAGCCGAAATGAGTGACGAAGGCGGTCACCTCCCGCCCGGAGCCGCTCAGCCGGGCACCTGCGGTCCCGGGGGTCATCGTTAGCCGCGTTGCCGCCCCGCCACCGCCGGGGCTGATCGACACGTCCCAGGTGAACTCGTCATGAAGGTGGGTCAGCTTGGCGATCGGACTGGCTGGATCCGCCGAGCTGATCAGCTTGCCGACCGGGACCCTGGCCCGGAACCCGGTCCGGCCGCGGCCGCCGTCCGGGCCCGCTGGCCCGGACCAGGGCCCGGTGAGCTCGGCAGGCACCCGGATCGCCTTGGCGCCGCCTCGTCGTGGCGACAGCATCAGCGTGGCACCCGCGTGCAGCGGGAATCGCGTCCAGCCTTCGATGTCGAACGTATCGGCGGCGGCATGGCATCGGGTCGCGAGCGCGGTCACTGGCCGGCCCTGGACGATGAAGCGGCCGTCGTGATCGGGGGCGGGCTGCAGCCACACACCGTCGGCGACCCAGCGGCCCGCTGGCCACTGCGCGGAGCCGTTGCTGACGCTGGCAATCGGGCCGCCCCGCTCCATCCCGCCGCCGCGGACCTGAATCGTCAGCTCCCACCCAGCGGCCCGCCAGATGGACAGTCCGGGCACGGTAGCCAGACGGCGCGGACTGACCTCGGCGACAAATCCCGACCAGTCGTAACTGGCCGCGCTCTGACCGGAGCGGGCCGTGACGTCCGGCCGGCAGGCGCGCTCGACCGGGAGCCGGACCGTCCGGCGGGTCCGGCCATTGTGCAGCGCAACCTGAATCTCGGAGTCCGCCGCAGCAGGCGCGTCGAGCCGCCGGATATAGGCATGACCCTCGATGCGCAGCTTGGACTCGTGCCAGGTCACGGCGTCCAGGGTCGCGTTGAGCGTCATTTCGCTCGTGACGTCGTAAACCTCGTCGGGTATACCGCGCTCCGGGTCACCGAAGAACGGGAAAACGACGCACCAGCGCCCCGGCATTCCGGCCCGTTGCACGACCGGGGCATCCAGGGTGTCGCCGCGGCGCAAGAACCTGAGCACCTCAAGGAGTTCCGGAAGCATCCCGCGCCGCAGCAGGTGACATTGGAGCCTGATCATCGGGGACACGTCGCGATAGCAGGCATCATCCACATGGCGCAGGTAGCCAACCACGAGGGCGGCCAGCCGCTCGCGGTCCGCATCGCTGGCATACGCGTACGCCTTGGTCAGCACCGGGATATCGACGTTGAGCACGGACCGGTCGAAAACCGGCTTGAGCGCGGGCAACCGTTCCTCCAGGAAGGCAGCAATGCCGCCCATGGCAGCCATCCGCTGCTCAATGTTCTGCAGTTCGCGGGCGCGCTGGGTAATGGAAAGATCGCCGCTGTCCCGCTGCCGCCAGTAGTAGACGACGTCGCGCAGGACATCCACCGATGACGCCAGCACATGGGCGCGCACCACCACCGGCGGATCCTCATAGAGAGTCCCGGCGAATTCGAACCCGTTGGCATCCCAGAAGGATCGCCGGTAGACCTTGTTCCAGCAGGTCCGGTCCTGAAGCAGGGCCGGCTGCCTCGACACGTGCGTGCGCGCCGCCGACTTGCGGAACGGTTCCTCGTGCAGCGACGACGGCCGTGCTCCTAAGGTGCTGATGCGGTTGACACCGCCGCAGGCCATATCCGAGCCGGTCTTTTCCAGCGAGCCGACGAGCAGCTCATAAGCGTGCCTGTCGACCAGGTCATCGCTGTCGGCGAAGGCGAGGTACTCGCCAGTGGCGCGGCGTACTCCGGTATTGCGCGCCAGCCCGGGTCCCTGCTGCCGTTGCCCGATGAGCTGGAACCGGGGATCGCGGGCAGCGAAATCCTTGGCAATGACGGTGCTGCCGTCGGCGGAGCCGTCGTCCACCATGACTACCTCGAGATCGCGGAAAGTCTGGCGGGCGATGGACTCGAGTGCGGCTTCGATATACGCCTCGACGTTATGGAACGGGACGACGACGCTGAGCTTCGCCACCAGAGCAAGCACCTCCGGGATCGCGCCTGCTGCCCCGGCAAGCCAGTCGGCCTCAGAGGCTACCGGCATATCACGCCACAAGCCACATCATTGCAGGGCAACTAACCTACTTCGGCGGCGGTCAATGTCAAGGCAGAAGGTGGAGTCAGGCCGGATCCTGGTGCTCTGGCCGCCCGCCGCCGAGCAATGCCTCGGCTACCTCCAGGTCGGCCGGATAAGTGATCTTGATATTGCGCTCGCTTCCTGGCACCACGCGGATTGCCACGCCAGGCAGGTAGCGCAGCACGACACCGCAGTCGTCGGTGGCGGCCACATTCGGGAAATCCGGGTCGGCCAGGGCACGCTCGTGGGCCTCCCTGAGCACCGACAGCCGGAATCCCTGCGGCGTCTGGCAGCGCCGGAGGCTTTCCCTGCTGGGCATCTCGGTCATCACGTCATCACTGACGACTACGATCGTGTCGGGCGATGGCACCACGACGCCCACGGCGAGGCACGTCTGCAGCGCCGTGACGCAATCGGCGATGATCCGCTGATCGACCAGCGGCCGGGCGGCATCATGCAGCAGGACATTGCATTCGCGGCGGCCGAGCGCCGCGATCGCGCAGCGGGCGGAGTCCGCCCGGGCGCTGCCGCCGTCAATGACGTCCACGACCTTGCTGTAGCGGGCCGTGCTGAATTGGCTCCTGGCCTCCGCCGCGAAGCCCGGGGCCATCACCAGCAAGATCGCATCGATACCCGGAGCTGCCTGGAAGGCCGCGACCGAGTGCGCGAGCAGCGGTTTGCCTGCCAGGACGTGCAGCTGCTTGGGCTTGCCGCTACCGAATCGCTGACCGGTCCCGCCAGCCAGCACGACCGCGACCGTGCGCATGAGGGGACCTTACCTGTCCGGGCGACAGGCTTACGCGGGGGGCGCGTGACGCTTTCCAATCGTATATGTACTCTAAGTAATTGAGTCAGTGCATTACGTTCGGAGGATTCGATCGCAGCCGGGCCGAATAGATCAGCCGACGGGCCAGCCAGCAGTCCGGCTGGAGGCCTGGCCGGCCGGACGCTGGGCGAGCCGCCCGGCGGGCGGGCGGCCGGGCCGGTCAGCCAGTCTCTGGAGAGGCAGCCGGGCGGCCTAGCCGGTCAGTCGCTCACCACCTCAGTCCGCGCCGTGGTGACGGGGGCCGTCGCTGAGCCGGCCCAGCTGCCGGTAGCCGGCCAGGCGGGGCTCGCCAGCCGAGCGGGGGTCGCGGGTCAGGCGGAGCTTGCCGGCCAGCCGGGGGTCGCGGGTCAGGCGGAGCTTGCCGGCCAGCCGGGACTCACTGCGGCGGACGTCATGGATTACCTGCCGCGCCGCTTCACCGGCTGGGCAACGCGGCGTTCGCTGGCCCCGAACTCAGCCACCGGGATCTCGTTCGTCCTCGCCTTGTGCGCCGCGGCCTGGTTCTCCGGGGGCACCAGGCCGGACAGCACGAAGGGCGCCCTCGCGCTGGGCGGGGGCTACCTGGCCGCGTGGGCGGCGCAGCTGCTGCTCTGGGCGGCAGCCGGTACTGCGGGCCCTGCCGCGCCCGCTGACTTGGCGCCCGCGGATCTCGCGCATGCTGGCCTCGCGCATGCTGGCCTCGCGCATGCTGGCCTCGCGCACCCTGGCCTGGCGCCGTCTGCCTCCGCCACGGCCGACAGCGGCATCGCGGACGCGGAGCGCCTCGCCGCGCTGGTCGGCGCACTGTCTGAATACGCGGTCTACGCCGGCCTGGCTGTTGGCGCCCGTGCGGCCCGGTGGAGCGGGGTGTGGGAACTCGCGACCGCCGTGATCATCTTGACGTCAGTGTGCCAGACGGTGCGCGCGTGCAATGAGCCCGTCGATGATGCTGGGACCTGCCGGCAGGCCCGGACTGCCGGAAGCTGGCTGGCCGGTAACCCGGCGCGGGCCGCGCGGCTTGTACTGATCGCGGTAGTGGCTACGGTCTGGGATGCTCGCACGGCGCTCGCGGCCCTGCTCTTCCTGGGGGGAGCCGCCACCGCCTACGCGATGAGGCCGCATCGGCCCGGTGCGGTGGCGGCGGCCGGCGAGGCGGGTTCCGCGGGCGGAGCGCTGCCCATGCGTCAGCGGAGCCCGGAGCGCATAGCGAGGTGCCGTGACGACGGCAAAATCGCCCGCTTGCTTGGCCAGCTGGTCCGCGGCAATCTCCCGGCACTTCCGCCGGCCCTGGCGGGCCTCGCGGCTACCGTCACGCTTGCCGTGCTGGGGTTGCGAAACCTGCCCGGACTGCTGGTGCTCACGCCCCTGGTGGCCATGATGCTGGCCGCGCCTGGTTCCGCCTACCCGCACGCCGGGCGGCTGGACTGGCTGGTGCCCGCGATGTTGCAAGCTGGCCAGTTCCTCTACATCGCCGCAGTCGGCTTCGGCTGCGGGGTCCCCGCGCCATTGACATTCGCGCTGTGCGGCCTGGTCGCGCTCCGGTATGCGGCGCTGGTCGACCCGGCGCTGCCCGGCCGCGGGGACCGGCTCGAACTTAGCGGCGGCCTAGGCTGGGAAGGCCGGATGCTCGTGGTCGGACTCGGCGCCATGACCGGCCTCCCGACGCTCGCCTACGGAGCGCTGACGGCGTATCTTGGGGTGCTCGTCTGCTCGAAAATCATGACAAGCTGTCACCTGGAGGGAGCTGGCCGTTGATCGGCATGATCCTCGCGGCAGGTGCCGCGCGACGGCTCCGCCCGGACACCGACCAGCTGCCCAAGACGCTGCTCCCGGTCGCAGGCGAGACGACCATCCTCGATATCGCGCTGCGCAACCTGGCGGCAGTGGGCGTGACCGACGTGGTCATCGTGGTCGGGCACGCTGCAGCCACGATCGCCGACCGCGCCGCGAGCCTGGAACGCAGCCATCGGGTCACCCTTGAGCTCGTGCACAACGAGCGAGCACTGGAATGGAACAACGCGTACTCGCTCTGGCTGGCCCGCGAGCATTTCGGGGCCGGAGTCATGCTGGTCAACGGTGACACCGTGCATCCGGTCACCGTCGAGAAGTCGCTCCTGGCGGCCAGGGAAGCAGACGGAACGAGCCACCCGGACCTCATCCTCGCCGTCGACAATGTGAAACGGCTTGCGGATGAGGAGATGAAGGTCGTCGTTGACTCGCGCGGCCTGCTAGCCAGGATCAGCAAGAACCTTGACCCGGCCAGCGCCTATGGCGAATATATCGGCGCGACGCTGATCGAGGCGTCGGCCGCGGCACCGCTCGCCTCGGCGCTCGAGGCCACCTGGCGGCGGGATCCTGGCCTTTACTACGAGGACGGCTACCAGGAACTCGCCGACCGCGGCGGCGAGATAGCGGTCGCCCCGATCGGCGCGGTCGACTGGGTGGAGGTCGACAATCACGATGACCTTCGACGGGCCCGGGAGATCGCCGGCCGCTGCTAATCTCCGCGGCCGCTGCTAATCTCGCGGATGGCTGCCGCAATTGGCGGGCACTCGCCCGGCGAGGAGCTGCCAGCGGCCGCTGACCGTTCAGCTGCCACGGCGCAGGCCCGGTGCCCTGTGCGCCCCGTCGGAGGATGCTCATGCCGCTACTGGCCCGGATGCTCGCCGCGCCACTGGTCATCGACGTGCGCCCCGGCGCCGTCACCGGCCTCGGCGCGCTGCTGGCCGACCGGCGCATCGCGACGGAGGGAAGAGTGGCCATCGCGGTCGGTCCTGGCCAGGGTGACAGCATCGTGGCCGAACTGCAGATCGACCCGGCCGAGGTGTTCCGCGTCGCGGACGGCACGCACGACAGCGCCGTCTCACTGGGTAAGCGGCTGCGGGCCGGGGCATACGAGGCAGTGGCCGGCATCGGCGGCGGCAAGACGATCGACGTGACCAAGTTCGCCGCGCACATGGCCGGCATCCCGATGGTCGCGGTCGCCACCAGCCTCGCGCACGACGGCATCGCATCGCCGATCAGCTCGCTGGAGCACGAGTCGGGGAAAGGATCCTATGGCGTTGTGTCCCCGGTGGCGGTCGTCGTGGATCTGGACCGGGTCCGGTGCGCGCCCGACCCGCTGGCCACCTCAGGGATCGGCGACGTGGTGAGCAAGCTGTCGGCGATCGCCGACTGGGAACTCGCTGCGGCCGACACCAGCGAGGTAGTGGACGGCCTCGCCGTGGCCATGGCCCGGACGGCGGCCCAGGCGGTGCTGCACCAGCCCGGGCCGGCCCGCTCCGATGAATTTCTGACGGTGCTTGCCGACGCGCTGATCCTGTGCGGGATGGCCATGGGCGTTGCGGGCTCCAGCCGGCCATGCAGCGGCGGCGATCACGAGATCATGCACGCGATTGATCATCTTTATCCGGGCACTGCCAGCCACGGCGAGCTGGCCGGGGTAGGGGCGCTGTTCTGCGCCTACCTGCGGGATGACCCGGGGCAGGCGGCGGTGATGGCCGCCTGCCTTGAGCGGCACGGCCTGCCCCGCAGCTACAGCGCCCTCGGCCTGTCGCAGGCTGAGTTCGCCAAGGCGGTGGCTTTCGCTCCGGCCACCCGGCCGGGGCGCTACACGATCCTGGAGCACCTCGCGATGTCCGAGGCGGAGATAGCCAAGCGAGTGGAGGAGTATGGCCGGGCCTACGCTGACTGAGCTCAGGTCGGCGGGTCAGCCGCCGGGAGTGATCGCGCGTTTGAACGATGAGCACTGGGCCGGCCGGCTTTACATGCGCAGGTTCTCGCCGTGGGCGACCTGGGTCTTCGCCAGGCTGGGCTGGAGCCCGAACACGGTCACTGCCCTGTTCATCCTCTGCGGCCTGGCCGCCGGGGCGGTGGTCGCATTCGGCGGCCTGGGCACCGCGGTGGCCGGCGCGATCCTCATCCAGGGCTATCTGCTGTTCGACTGCTCGGACGGCGAGCTGGCGCGATGGAGCAACCGGACCTCGGCAACTGGTGTCTACCTGGACGGGGTGGGGCACTACCTGGGCGAGGCCGCATTGCTGACCGGCCTCGGTATCAGGGCGCAAGGACACCTGACGGTCACGGGCAGCTACGTCAGCGCGGGCCTGGCCGCTGCGCTGGTCGCCATGGTGGTCAAGGCTGAGACCGACAATGTGGTGGTCGCCCGGGCCAAGGCAGGCCTGCCTGGCGGACATGACGAGGAAGCGCTGCAGCCGCGGTCCGCCGGGCTGGCGGTAGCCCGGCGGCTGGCCAGCTTGCTGCGCCTGCACCGGATCACGCAAGCGGTCGAGCTCTCGCTGCTGATCCTCGCCGCGGCGGTCGTCGACGCGATCCGCGGTGGCCTGACGGCCACCCGCGTACTCATCATCGCCTGCCTGGTGGTGGGTGCGATCATGGTGGTCGCGCATCTGGCGGCCATCCTCGCGTCCCGGCGGCTGCGGTGAAGCTTTCCTGCGTCATCCTGACGATGGGCAACCGGCCGGCCGAACTGGACCGGGCGATTGCCAGCACAGCAGCGATGCGCCGGGACGGCATGGACCTGATCGTCATCGGCAACGGCGCCGATGTGCCGCCGGTGCCGGACGGGGTCGCGGCCATCCGGTTGCCGGCGAATGTTGGCGTGGCGGCGGGCCGGAACGCCGGGGTCGCCGAATGCAGCGGCGATGTTGTCCTGTTTCTCGATGACGATGGCTGGTACCCGGATGCGGACCTGCCTGCGCATGTGACGGATGCCTTCGCGGCTGATCCCCGGCTGGCGGTGCTGTCGTTCCGGGTTGTCGACCCCGATGGCGGCCCTGGCGGGCGATGGCACGTGCCGAGGCTGCGGGCCGGCGACCCGCAGCGGTCATCCGAGGTGACGACATTCAGCGGCGGAGCCTGCGCGATCAGGCGCTCGGCCTACCTGGCGGCAGGCGGCCTGCCCGAGGCGTTTTTCTTCGCGCACGAGGAGACTGACCTGGCCTGGCGGCTGATCGGCCTGGGCTACCGGCTCAGATACGATGCCGAAGCGCGGATGTGCCACCCGCCGCTGCCGAACAAGCGTCATCCCGGCTTCTACGAGGCGGATGGACGGAACCGGGTGCTGCTGGCCCGCAGGAATCTGCCCTGGCCGCTGGCCTGGGTCTATCTGCTGGACTGGCTGGCCATCACGGTGCTGCGGGAACGGTCCCCTGCAGCTCTGCGGGCATGGCTGGGCGGATTCAGCCGGGGCTGGCGGATGGATCCTGGACCAAGGCAGCGGATGGCGCTGCGGACTGTCTGGCGAATGACGCGGGCCGGGCGTCCTCCGGTGATCTGATATCGCCCGGGTTGGCCAGAGATCACCGAGCCGGGCGCGCGCGAGCGGCTAGAATTCGTCCGGTGGACGATAGCCGATCGCGATGCTCACCCTAAAGGCCGCGCCGCCGGATAGATCCGGGACGCGCCGCGTTGCAGCGTGGACGTCCCCTGTCGACGTCCCGCAGCGGTGGACGGTCGCAGCGTTCGCGGTCTGCACCATGTTCGCCGTGGGCGTGGCGCTGTTCAGTTCGAACAGCCTGCACCGGCTCTGGGGGATGATCGCCGCCTGTGCATACCTGGCCGCCTCGGTGGCGGTGCTTGCCTGGAAATCCCGGGGGATTGACCTCGCGCTGCTGCTGAGCGTGGCTGGCGCCCTGGTCGCGCCGCTGTTCTTGAACGCGGCGAGCGGGCGGCGGCAGCCAGAGGTGGCCGTGATCAACCGTTCCGCGCTGCAGCTGGTGCATCACCAGTCGCCCTACCAGAGCGTGGCTTCGCTGGCGACTGTGCATGATCCGAACGCGTATAACCCGTATCTGCCGGTGATGTCGCTTTTCGGCGTTCCGCGAGCCCTGTTCGGGCCCGGTGTGGTGACCGATCCGCGGATCTGGTTCGGCCTGGCGTTCCTGATCTTCTTCGGGCTAGCAGTGGCGGTCGCCGGCGCCCGGCATGTGGTCCGGTGGACGCTCTTCGTCGCCGCGACCCCGGTGATCGCTTTCGAGCTGGCGGTTGGCGGGACCGATGTGCCGATTCTGGCGCTGATGTGCCTGGGCCTAGCCCTGCTCTGGCGGCATCCGCACTACATCCTGGCCGGGATGGCGCTCGGCGTCGCCTCAGCGGCCAAGGCGACCGCGTGGCCAGCAGTGATCATTGCCGTGATACTGCTCGGGGTCCGCGATGGCCGCAGGGCGACGCTCGTCTTCCTCGGCTCCGCGCTGGTGTCCTGCGCGGCACTGGTGGGACCGGTGGCGGTCATCTGGCCGTCGGCCCTCATCGAGAATACGATCATGTTCCCGCTCGGCCTGGCACCGATCAAGTCAGCCGCGGCGAGCCCGCTGCCAGGACATCTGATAGCGCAGACCGGTCATACCGGGCATGAGATCGCTCTTGCCTTGCTGGTGCTGGCTGGGCTCGCGCTTATCGTCTCGCTGGTTATCAGGCCGCCAAGGACAGTCCCGGCCGCGGCCTGGTGGCTCATCATCGGGCTGTCGCTGATGTTCACCTTGGCTCCGGCAACCAGATTTGGCTACTTCATCTACCCGGGTGCGTTGCTGCTGTGGCTGGAGGTGTCACTGCTCGGCCGCCGGCAGGCCGCCGCTGACACCGCTGGACTATCCAACCGCAGTGACGAAGAACGCTGCCTGGAGTTCTAGCCGCCCGGGTTGTCCGGTCCGGCGAACGCGCTCTGGTCTGAGCAGATCTTCGTGCTGGCGGTGATGCCGCCGTACGCCGTGCTGAGGTTGCTGACTGATCCCGCTGACGAGGACGGCGAAGCGGACGCAGAAGCTGCTGAAGCAGTGATCAGGCCGGAGAAGGCGGAGCCGACGATGAGGTCGACGGTTCCCGGGGTCAGGCTGGTGTTCTGCTGCACTGTAACGTTGCTGAGCTGGGCCTTCAGCGTGCGCACGGCCGCCAGGTCAGCCGTCGATGCGTACTGGATGACCGGGTTGACGTAGCTGAAGTTGTTGCCGTAGGTGTCGCCGGTGCCCACGACGTTGAAGCCGCGGCCGGTGAGGTCGGAGCCTGCCTGTCCGGCAAGCCCGTTGATGCCCGCCCCGTTCAGCACCTCCACCTTGACCTTGGCCGGGACGGTGTCCACCACCGGAATCGTCGTGGCCTGGCGAGACTTCGCGGACTTCTTCGCCTTCGCCTTCGGCAGCTTCGTATCGTGTGCGAGCGCGTAGAAGACCTTGTCGGCCTGCGGTTGCTCGAACTCCACCTTGTTGACGTCTCCCGGGTAGGGAACGTTGGGCGCCGTGATGAACTGCACCGACTTGGACGAAAGACCCCCCAGGCTATCCGCGACTTGCAGCATTGCTGACTGGTCGAGCCCGGTGTCCGTGGTCATGGCGTTCGCGGCGTCGCTGGTGACGGACAGTATCTTGCTCGGGCTGTTGAGCAGGCCGCTGTGCTCAATGCCCTGCACCAGGGAGGCCATGAGGAACTGGTCCCGCTGGATCCGCTGCAGGTCGGAGCCGTAGCCGAGGTCCTCGCGGGTCCGCCAGAACGCGAGCGCCTGTACTCCCATCACAAGGTGCCGCCCCGCCGTCAGGCGCAGGCCCGACATGGGGTCGTTCACCGCCTCGGGCAGGCAGACGTTCACCCCGCCGATATCGTTAATGATCTTCTCGAAGCCAGTGAAGTCGAGCTGGATGAAATGATCGACGTGGATGCTGGTGACGTCGTCAATGGTCTTCCAGATGCAGATCGGGCCGCCGTAGGACAGCGTGTAGTTGATCGGCTCAAGCTGTCCCGGTGCTGCCTGCTGGCCCACGGCGCCGTTGCCTGCCGCGCAGGCGAGGACCGGGACCATGGTGTCCCGGGGGATGCTGATCACGGTCACCGCGTGGTGGCCGGGGGAGACGTGCAGCAGCATCACGGTGTCCGAGCAGTTGCAGCCGACATGGCCACCGATGGCCCCGTTGACCCCGGAGCGGGTATCCGAGCCGAGCAGCAGGATGTTCTCCGCATTGTTGTACTTGGGCGGCTGCTTGCCGAGAGTGGCGGTGTCAACACGCTTGATGCTGTCGTAGACGGTGCGGTACTTGACGTAAGCCCCGAGTGCGGCCACCACGAGAACGCAGACTACGACGGCGGACGTCCAGCCAGCCACCGCCATCCAGACCGAGGCGCGGGGGCGGCCGCTCCGTCCGGCGCGCCGCTGTCTCCACACGCCGCGCCGCCTGCGTGGCACCTTCGAGCCGTCGCCCTCCGGATCGTCGTAGCGGCTCATCGCTCCTCCGGGCGTAGATCCTCGGCCCGCGCGGGGATCTGGCCGATTAGGTTGCGATTCATGATACGTGGTCTTAACGGGAGGATTCGCGTCGAGATGGCAAAGATCACGTCCAATGCGAGTAACGGCGAGTAACGGCAAGTTGTGCAGAACCTGGCAGGTGGCGCCCTGGGCCGCTGCTGATACCCGGGGGGCCGCCGCCCATCTACAGTGGGACCCGTGCGCCCTGGAGACCACCAGACCGGCAGCCCGGCTGCGGCTGACCAGCCCGAGCAGGCCGCGGAACTGCCCCGGCGTCATGAGGATACCGACGTCGTGCGGCCGGCTGCGGACGTTCAGGGAACTGGGCCCGCGGCGGACGCGTCTACGCTCGCTGGATCCGCGGCGGACGCGCCCACGGTCGCCGGATCGGCGGCGGATCAGGCCGGCAGTGCCGGCCTGAGAGGGCTCTGGGAGCAGGCGGTCCGGCCGCAGGCAGCCTGGGCAAACGTAGTGGCCAGGCTCAGGCCGGGCAGGACTAACGCGGCCATGGCCCGATCGGCCCGGCTCGGGGCACCTTCGCCAAAGGCGCGGGCGGACGCCCGGCCGGCGCGAATGGCGCGCCGCGGCATCGGGCGGTTGCAGCGCCCGGGTTTCGCCGGTGCGGGATTCGCCAGGCTAACCGTGTTGCCGGCGATCCTGGTGATGGCATGGCTGCTGCCTGGGCTGCCACTGCTGCTTGCCGGGGCGTTCCTGCCGGTGCCGATGCTGCTCATCTCGGCTCCGCTGGCGGTCGCGCTCGTGGTGGTCGGCCTGCACCGGGTGCCCGTGAGCTGGCCGCGGGCACTGTCAGGGGGACGCCGCGAGCACCGCAACGACGCCTGGTACGGGCTGGCAGGCACCGTCGCCGTCGCGGTCGGCTTCGCCACCTGGCAGTTCATCTTTAGCTCCGAATCGGTCATCGTGCTTGGCGACCAGGGGGCTTATCTGCAGACCGGCTACTGGATAGCGCAGCATGCCGCACTGCCGATCCCGCAGTCATTGACAGCTTTCGGCCGCGCCCACGCCGGGCTTAGTTTCTCCAGCGTCGGCTTCTTCGCTCAGGGCCGGTCGGTGGTGCCCGGCTCGATGGCCGGGCTGCCGATGCTGGTGGCCGGGGGATTCTGGGTGCACGGCGTCTCGGCCGCCGAGGCCATGGGACCCATCCTCGGCGGCCTTGCCGTACTGGCATTCGGCGGCTTGACGGGCCGGCTTGCCGGACCGCGATGGGCGGCGGCGGGAGCGCTCGTGCTCGGGTTCACGCTGCCCGAGCAGTACACCAGCAGGACCTCGCTGGGCGAGACTACCGTCCAGATACTCATCTTCGGCGGCCTGTGCCTGGTTATTGACGCGATCACTCTCAAGGCGGCCGGCGACGCCCGGCAAACGCGGGCAGCGCCGCCAGAGCCGCGGGATGGCTGGCGGAGGTGGCTGGAGCCGCGGCGCTGGACGGGGTGGTATACGCCACATCGGGCGATGATCGCGCTGGGCGGCCTCGCCCTCGGCCTGACTGGCGTCGTGCAGCTAGGCGGGCTCGTGGCCGTCATTCCTGCCATCGCCTTCGCCGGGATCCTGATAGCCGGCCGACGAGCCATCGGAGCTGCGTTCGGTATTGGTCTTGTCGTTGGCGGGGCGTACGGACTGGCCGATGGCTACCTGCTGGCCCGCCCGTTTATGGCGTCCCTGAAGCCCGTGCCCGAGCTGATCGGGCTGATCGCGGTCTGGCTGGCCGCGGTCATGCTTGCCATGGTCGAGTTCCTGCGCTACCCGCGGCTGCGTGGCGGCCTGCGCAGGGTGCTCGGCCAGCGGCCACTGCGGTGGCTGCCCGAGGCCGGCGCCATTCTCGCCGTCGCTGCCCTGATTGGCCTGGCGATCCGCCCGTACCTGCAGACGGTGCGCGGTCCTGCGGCCGGGGGCCCGGCCGATCACGTTGCCTACCTGCAGGGCTTGCAGCATCTCCGGCTTGATCCGGGGCGGACCTACGCGGAGGACACCCTGTACTGGGTGGTCTGGTACATCGGCGTTCCGGCCATCCTGCTCGGTGGCTTCGGCCTCGCGCTGCTCGTCCGCCGGTGCGTGCGGGCGCTCATCACCTGGCGGGATCCGGCCGGCGCGGCGCGCAACTGGGCGCTGCCGCTAGCGATCATCGGCCTCGGCTCGGCTGCCGCGCTGTGGGACCCAGCGATCGCCCCCGCCCAGCCCGCGGCAAGCCGCAGGCTGGTGCCGCTGGTGCTGCCCGGGCTGATCCTTTGCGCGATTTGGGCGTCCGCCTGGCTGGTCGGAAGGGCCAGGGAACGCGGTGCTGGCATGGCGGCGACGTCGTTCGTCGCGGTGTGCTGCGTAGCGGCGCTGCTGCTGCCCACCGCCGCGACTACGTTCGGGCTGGGGCTGACCCACTCGGGAAAGGGCGGCGCGCTCCGGCCGGTGGCCGACGGCCTGGCCCTGAAGCAGACCGGGCAGGGCCAGGTCAGCGCGGTCCGCGGACTGTGCGCCTCGATCCGTCCCAACTCCACCGTGATCATCCTTGACCGGCTGGTGGCCGAGCGGTTTCTCCAGGTGATCCGCGGGATGTGCGGCGTTCCCGCGGCCTCGATGGCGGGTCAGCCGGCCGGCGCGGTCGCCGCCGTTGTCTCCGGGATTGCGAGCGCGGGTCGGCGTCCGGTCCTGCTCGCCGCGCGGCCCAGGCAGCTAGCCGGGTATGGCGGTAGTCCAGTCCGGGTGCTTGCTCTTTCGACCACGCAGGACCCGCAGACGCTCACGCAGCCGCCCACCGCGCCCTGGCCGGCTCGCTACGTGATCTGGCTGACGGTGCCGAACGGGTTCGGCGTCGGCACCTGAGCCCGCTTGGGACGCGCCTCCGGCTGCCGGGCTGGCGGTCGGCTGTCCGGCCTGGGCGCCGGTGCTGCGGATTTGCCTAGGGCGGCTGGAGACCTTAAAGTAAAGAAGCCATCGACGCGGGGTGGAGCAGTTCGGTAGCTCGCTGGGCTCATAACCCAGAGGTCGCAGGTTCAAATCCTGCCCCCGCTACCAGAAAGTGCAGGTCAGGGCCTGACCGCCGGAACGGCGGTCAGGCTTTTTGATCGTTGGTTGGCAGTTCGTTGGCGGGACGGGACCCCGATGTGCGGCACGTTGCGTTAGGACCTGGCATGAAGCGGCATCAGGATGCCGGACTCTGGCTGAACTTTCAACTGTCCACCGGAGCCGTCAGCTTTGAGGTCTGGAAAGCCGCGAGCATTCGGTCGACATCGCCGCGGGCGGGCCCTCCGCGGCGTCGATCGCCCGCTAGCAGACCGTTAGCAGCCGTGCGGCGTTGCTCTTGCCAGCCCCGTTTGGCCCGACGATAGTCGTCGGGCGCTTGGTCATGGGCAGACTGAACTTGTCGAACAACAGGATCCCGGTCCCGGACAGTGAGGTCATGCGCACGGGCGGATTTATCCACGACCCTGGCGGAGATTTGCGGCCGTTGAGGCAACTGCGTGAATGCGTCCCCTTCCAAGGACACGGCTGGCTGCTGTCGGATGTGGAATGGGCGCAGGTCGCCGCCGGGCTCATGGACAAGACCGAGCTGGCGCCCGCGGAGGATCACCTGGTGGTGCTGTGGGTCGGGGTTCGGCACGCCGCGGATCACATTCACCTGGTCGCGACCCTGGGCCGGCAGGACGGCGCCCGGCCGACGATGTGGAACGACTTCTACCGGGTCCGGGAGGCCTGCCAGGCGGCTGAGGTGCGATTTGGGCTTCGGGCCACTGCCCCAGCCGAGCGCACTGCGGCGCGGTGCCCGGCCCGCAGCGAGTCGGAGCGCCGCGGCCGGTGCTCGGCGCCGCCAGCGGGTCGGGTGCTGCGTCCAGCAGCCGAGCTGGACGTGCAGCAGCGCGCCTTTTCCGACATCGCGCTCAGCATTGACGGCGCTGTGCGTGATGGCGGCAGCTAAGACTCAACTTGCTGTTAACCTGTGCGTTCTCGCTTGGCTTTGAGGGTTAGTTCTCTTCTGGGGTTTCCCCACGTCGTGGCGGGGCGTTCCCATGGGCGGCGCAGGTTAGCGGCCAAGCGACCGGGCGAGGCGCAGCTGAGCATGGCAGGTGATGATCAGCCAGGTCCACCGGTCAGCGGCAGCCGTGTCGCGGATTTTGGGGGCAGTCCAGCCGAGGACCTGCTTCCAAACAGGCGGAAGGTGTGCTCGAAGGTCGAAACGGCACAAGAACGCCTGCCACAGCCGGTCCACGCCGACGGGGCAGGCGTTGGTTCGTGACCACCACAGCCACACCGGCCTGGGGTCGCGGTCGCCGGGCAGATGATCGACTTGCAGGCGGATCAGGGTGCCTTCGATAACGAGCACCCCCCCGTCGTGGTCCAGCCCAAGCGGCGGGGTGGGTGAGCCGGGGGTGCGCCCGGCCCCACGTGGCGGCCACGGCCATCTATCCCGTAGCCCGAAGTTACGTCCGGTTGGGCCGGTAGTTGTGGCTCTGAACTGGGGGTTTCGCCCGTGGCGGCGGGTGGTGTTCTGGCTACTTCAAGGTGAGCGGGATGGGGGCGCCGATGAGGTCGAATGCCTGGCGCTGGTGGCTGGTGGGCTCGGTGAGCATCGGGATGGTGGCGGGGGTGCCGGCGAAGCGGACCTGGTTGCGGGTGGCGAGGTGGTCGAGGAGGCCGCGGAAGCTGCGGTAGGGGCGGCCGGCCTGGTCGTGCTGGGCTGAGGCTTTGGCCCGGGCGTGCGGGGAGCGGCGGACGGAGGCGACGGGGTCGGGGGGTGCGGGCGGGTCTTCGTCGGTGAAGGTCAGCGGCGCCCAGGCGCGGCGCAGGTGCCAGACCAGGTAGCAGGCGAGCATGCAGATCAGCACGTGGGCTTTGACGCGTTCCTCCAGCCGGTGCCAGATGGGCCGCAGGTCCAGGTCGGACCGTGCTGATACCGGCGGCCAGCGCCAGACTGACGCCGTAGTACTCAAGCGCGAACGCCGCCTGTGAGGTGCAGGTGGATACTATTACGATCGGATTGGCTAATGCTGTCAGGTGCCGGCCGGCGGGTTCCCGCTCGATGAATCGCGCCGTCGACGCCCGGGCGGCGCTGCTGGCCGCGACCGGCGCGATCCACCTGGACCTCTACGTGACCGGCTACAAGCCCATTCCCACCATCGGGTGGCTGTTCCTGCTTCAGGTGATCGCGGCGTTCGGGCTCGCCGTAATTGTCGCGGTATCCGGCAGCCGGCTGGCCGCCGCCGCCGGCGCCCTGTTCGCGCTGTCCACCCTCGGCGCCACGCGGCCACGTCACGCCTGACCGGACGCGCCGTATGCGGCGGAGCCGGGTGCCGCGCGTACCGGCGGCAGCGGCGGGATGTCGCGCCGGGGTGGCAGTTTGCCGGTCAGGGCACCGCGCCGTCGGTGTGTCCCCAGACGCCGGCCCACGGGTTCCTCACTGGCCCCGATCGAGCGGGCATGCTCGGCTCCGGCCACTGCCGTGCGCGGGAGCCGTCGCACCGCGGTCGGCCTGTCCCTGGCCGGTCTGTCCCTGGTCCGTCCGGTCCCGGTCGTGCGGAGCAGCCTCGCCGAATCCCGGCAGCGGCGCCCCCTGCTCGCTGTGGGAATCACGCTCGGAGTCCATGTGCGTTCCTTTCTTCTATGGCGTGTATCAGGTACGTCACGGCCGGGACCGGCCCGGCTATCCGATAGTGCGCGATCGGTGATGAACCGGCCGTGAGAGAACGATGTGGGTCTTCACATCGGCCCGCCGGTCCGCTGTGCTCATCGTCTTCACATCTGACGCTGCGTAGTCTCGCGTTGTGCGGGTGCTCATGATCGAGGCCGTGGTGAGGATGGCGCGGCTGCTCAGGCGCGCCCTCGAGGAGGCACGCGGGGGATGTCGCCGCTGACGGTCCCGGCGGCCTGTGGATAGCGACCGAGAATCCCTGCGCCGCGATCCTCCTTGACGTGATGCTGCCTCTTCGATGGCTTCGAGCCGTGCCGCCCGCTGCGGGCGGCAGGCGTCTGGGCGCTGGTGCTGATGCTCACCGCCCGCGACGACATCGGTGACCTGGTCCGCGGCCTGGACGCGGGGCAGACGACTACCTGGTCAAGCCGTTCAGCCTGCTCGAACTCGCGGCGAGGCTGCCGGCGCTCGCGCGACGGGATGTCCGCGGTGACTTGCCTGGCTCTCGAGAGCTGCGGCTGGGCGTGGGTCCGCGGGTCGTGCAGGGCCTCCAGGAACCCGCCTCCTGATCCAGGGCGCTGTTCTGGAGACGCTCTGCGACGGCCGGCGACGCTGATGTGGATGCCGGGCATCGGGGCGAATTGGCGGCGGGCAGGTCATTGGCAAGCTGGAACACTTGGTGGAGCCGACCCAGAAGAAGGCGCCGTAGACGGCCGTGAACTGGCGGTACGGTCCAGACCGTAGTGTTAACGGCATGACTTCTCACTCGCGCTTTACCCTCGATGAGGCCCGCGCTGCGGGCGAGCGGATCGGCATCGACTGGGACGCTTCGGCGTTCGATCTCGAGCAGTTCCGGAAGGGGATGGACGTCGAGCTGGAGCATGGCACGCGTGATCTGGAGACGAATGTGACCGGTGACGATGTCACCATGACGGCGAAGATCGCGCGGGCGCACCTTAACGAGTTTCCGGACTACTACACCCGTCTTGCGAAGATGGAAGCCGAGGCGGAGGCGGACCGCGCCGCGCCGGGTGACTGAGCGGTACCGGAGATCGTGGCCCCTGAGCGCGCCCGGCGAGAGCCGCGGGGGGGCGAGAGCGGGATCTGCGAGAGATCCGGCTTCGGGCCGACGACAGCTCAGGTCTGCAGGGTGGCGTGCATAGCGGGCCAGGGACCCGGCCTCGGCGATCCCGGTGACGGCCAGCAGCACCCGCCCGCCAGGCCGGGGCCATCACCGCGGTCCGGCACCGCAGCCGGACCATCCGCATCTCCTCCGGCGACGCCAGGGACCTCAAGCACGCCCGCTACGCGCTGTGGAAAAACCCCGAGAACCTCACCGGCCGCCAGGAAGCCAAGCTCGCCTGGATCGAGAAAACCCACCCCCGCCTCTGGCGCGCCTACCTGCTCAAGGAAGGGCTGCGGGTGGTATTCCAGCTCAAAGGAGAAGAAGGCAGGTACGCGCTCGCCCGCTGGCTGTCCTGGGCAGCCCGCTGCCGCATCCCCGAATTCACCGAGCTCGGGAAAAAGATCCGCCGGCACCTTCCGAGCATCCACGCCACCCTCGACCACGGGCTCAGCAATGGCCTGATCGAATCGGTGAACACCAAGATAAGGGTCATCACCCGCATGGCCTTCGGGTTCCACAACCCCGCCGCTCTCATGGGGCTGGCCATGCTCGCACTCGGCGGCCTCCGCCCCGCCCTCCCCGGAAGATGATCAAGAATCTGCCCACGGAACCGGCAGGAGGGCGGCATTTGACCGCTATGCGCGACATCGGGCGTGTGCCGCCCAGGCGACCGGCGGAGATGGCGCAGGTCGGGGGTGGACCTGCTGGCGCGGGCAGCTTTTGAGGCCGTCTAGTCCGGGCCGGCGGGACTTTGGGCTCTATGCCTTGAGTGGTTGGCGAACTATTGGTAATTGAAGGGATGTTTCCTCGTGGAGGCGGGTCATGGTACGTGGCCGAGGATGGGCGTTAGTCGCCGGTCTGGCGCCTGCTGGTATGGCGCTCGGGG